>JAEEGI010011355.1_pt1 | contig 19218 bp, 19 predicted proteins | sample 8958751 | NCBI WGS metagenome assembly JAEEGI01 (sample SAMN16246545, study PRJNA631951) | gut metagenome | biome: gut microbiome; feature: rumen; material: KS-attached | host: Bos | place: Iran: Karaj | collected 2018-10 | reverse complement strand
ACTAATTCATAAGCTTCTTTCATTGTTTTTTCATCATTAGCATAAATATTTTCAATATAATCTTTTACTTGATCTAATAATTCATTATCTTCTTTTTTAGCAATAATATATTTAATAACTAAATCATATAATTTTTCATTTGGTTCTTTTCTTAAACGATCTTTTTCATGGAATAAATACTCTATATTAGCACTTACTTTTCTTAATTCATCTAAGTTTACAAAATAAGATTTAATAGCTAATAATTGTTCTTTGTTAAGTGAATCAAAAATTTCCATTTCTCTTTTTCTTAATTCACATAAACCTTGCTGACTAACTAGATAATCTCTTGCTTGTTCTAAAACAGAATACTTATTTGTTTTAAGTAGAAAGCCAAATACTTTTCCATATTTTTTATATTTCTCAATTTTTGAATTTGCTTCAGTAAGACCTTGTTCTATCTCTTCATGTTTCATATCATTATATTTATTTCTAAAATATCCATCCGTAGATAATATTTTAAGATTTAATTCAATTGGTTGATAATCTAATATTTTAAAAGTATCACCAAATGATTCAGTTGCTTTTTCTGGTTTTGATATTTTAGATTCAGCTAATCTTGAAAACACATATTCATTACCCTCTATAGTAATTCCTAATTTATTTAACTCAGCTATATCATTATTTATACTAGTTTTTACTAATTCATATCTATTACCAGCTTCTAATAATTGTTCATCATATTTATTTTCTTTTATTTCAATTACTTCTAGTTTTGCTTTATTAATTAGTTCAACTAATTTTTGAACAGATGGTTGCATACTTATTGCTTTTACGCATCTATCTATTTGCCATTCATACTCACAATAAACAACTGGAGAATTCTTACGTTCTTCTACCATTCTACGATGCAATTCTCTTCGTCTTCTTTCTTGTTCTTCTCTTTCTTCTCTCTCTTCTTCTTCTCTTCTTCTTCGTTCGTCTTCTTCCATCATCATCAAGAGATATAGAGCTCCGCCACTCATATTTAAACTCCTTTCTTTTAAAAGGTCAAAAAAGACCTTATGATACTATTCATAAAGGTCTTGCAAATCATTGATTTATATATTCCGGATATAATCGTTTTGACGAAATATATATTAAGCTACTCCCCTAAGTGAATGACTATATTATAACACAATGGTGCATTTTTTTCAACTTGGAGTGTTAACTAGAATATTTTCTTTCGTCAAAATCATTTATTTTTTAATTGCTATTATAGAAAACTCATTAGTTCCTGTTAAGTCATCTCCAACTGAATCTTCATTATATATAGGATTATCAAATATTTTCATAATTGTATAGTTATTCTCTTTAAAGAAATCAATAAAGAAGTCTTTAGAATATCTATGATAATACATTTGATAATTATTATTAAATGGTTCCTGAACTACTATTTCTTTTTGTCCACTTAAATGTTCCATAACATTAATTGCTAAAACACCTTTATCTTTTAAAATTCGATCAAAGTTTTTTAATGCATCTAAACAATCATTATCATTTAAGTGAATTAAAGTACCAAAACACATTATGCAATCAAATGATTTATCATCATATTTCATATCTCTTATATCCATTACTTCAAAATTTGCTTTTAACGCTGTTTTTCTTGCTTCTTCAATCATTTTATCTGATGCATCTATACCAGTTACAGAAAACTCTTTATTACATTTTTCTGTTAGGTATTTGGGATAATATCCCATTGCAGTACCAACATCTAGTATTTTAGATCTTTCTGGTAATATAGAAATAAGATAATCTATCTCTTTTTGTAAAGGAACTCCTCCATCCTTATTTACTTCTTTTAAGTATACTATATACTCATCAACAATATGATTATAAGTATCTATTACCATTGTATTTTTATCCATTTTATCACCATCATCATTATATCATAAAAAAGACTAGTTTTACCTAGTCTAATCTATTATTATCGACCATTCTTTACTTTGATTCAACTTGTAGCGCATTATCCAAATGAAATAAATAAAAAATATAATTAAAATTAGAATAAAGATATTTGCTCAGTATTATTTTGATTAGTTAATTTCATATATTTTTCTTTTTCTATAATCTGGTTATTTAATATTGCTTTATCAATATTAATCATATAATCATCAACTAATGAAATTGTATCTTCTATAATTTTATTATTATTTCCACTTAACTGATATACTTTTTTCTTTTCTTTAATGGCTTTTTTTACAGCAATCATAGTCCCGCTATCTTCTTTTGCTTCTGGAACTATAATTATATCCGCTAGGGCAGCTTGAATTCTATCTCTTTTTGCATAGTTAAAGTTTGACAAAGGTACACCTGTAGAATATTCAGAAACTAGTAAACCATTATTATTAATTATTTCTTTTGCTAAATTTCGATTACTTCTTGGTTGAATATCATCTATGGGTGATGGTAAAACAGCAATTGTTTTGCCACCACATTCTATGGATGTCTTGTGTCCAATAGTATCTATTCCTAATGCCAAACCACCAACTATTACATACTTATTAGAAATATCTTTTGATAATATTTTAGTATTATTGACAGATTCATCTGATGGATGTCTAGTTCCAATTATAGCTACACTTAGTTCATTTAATAATGATATATTACCGCTGTAATATAAATATAATATTGGATCAGATATAGTATATAGTTTGCTTGGAAATGAATTATCAAAAATAGTAATAATACTAATATTTTTGTTTTTATTTAATTCAATTTCTTCTGAAGCTTCTTTTACATATATATCGAAGTCTGTTTTTGAAACTATTTTATCTATATTAGTAATACATTTTTCTAAAGATAAATTATTGCTAATAATATATTGCAATGCTTTGGAAGGTCCAATTCCAGGACACTTCAATAATGCTATAATAAATTTAGAATTATTCATTTGGTATCACCGTCTTTCCCATAGCAAGTGGTATTACATCTTTTGCTCCATTCATTAATAAATGATATGCTGCAGCCTTAAAACTATCGCCATGTGTAGTAACATCATCTAATATAACAATAATTTTACCCTTAAAATCTATATTTTCATTTATCTCTAACGAATTAATATCTTGGTTTAAAGTTGGTTTAAACATAGATGTAGATTTTTTTTGAATTGTAGTCTTTCTAAGAACAAGATTGATCCCATCTTGCATATTTGAATTATTAATTATCATTTTAGCTATGTCTGCTGTTCCACTGACATTTACTTCATTTGCTTCATGACTTGGCACAACAGCAATCATTACATCTTCACTAAGTAGGCTATTATCTATTAACCATTTTAAAGTTAAATCATAGTAATAATTTATTGCATATAAATATCTATTCTTTAAGTCTAAAATTCTAGTTGAATTCTCGTCATTTCTATTACACCATTTTGGAATATACTCTGTTAAATGATATATTTTTAAATAATAAATTCTTTTTTTATCAAATGGTTTTTCTTCTTCGATTTTTTCTTCCTGTTTTTCTGGAATGTATTGAGATTTATCCAACATTATAAAGCTATATTTATCATTTATTTCACCAATTTCAGTTTTAAATAGTTCTTCAAATATTGGCCTCGTTGGATCAATATTATTCTCCTTTTCTTGTATATTATAAAAATATACTTCATCACAATTATCTCCTATAAATCTTATCCTAAACATCCCCGAATTAATATCTTTTTCTTTGGGTGTAATATTTGTTGTTTCAGTATTTGTTGTTTCGACATTTGTTGTCTCAGTATTCGTAATGTATAGATTTTTATGTTTTAATCTTGATATAATCGCCCCAGTAGTTCTACCGTGTATCTCACTAATTTGTTTAATAGACATATTGTTCTTATATTCTTCTTCTAATTGCTTATCTTCTTCATATGGCCATCTTTTATATTGTTCTAATCTATAAAAACTACTTCCATTCATTTTTTCTAAATCTTCCAAAATACTTCTTGCAGTTTCTACTGTAGTATTAAGTTGTATCGAAAGTGATATTAAATTTTTATTACTATTAACAATTGATAATAATGTTTCCAAAGGAATTGAAATCAATTCATTATTTTTGTTTATATAACTATACATACGTATCACCATCATCATTATATCATAAAAAAGACTAGTTTTACCTAGCCAAATCTATTATTATCTATGCAATACATCTGCTTTTTGTATATTAATTACCCTATTTTTATTTCTTTCTACTTCCTTTTTATAAAATTCTATAAATCTTTTAGGAATAGTCCAAATAATTTTTTCTTCTCTATTGAATACTTCATCATGATCTCCAACACCAATAACTACTAATTCTTCCTTAGGTGGAATACTATGATGTCTTTGTCCATAACAACCACCAAAATTTCGTTTATCAAAATAATATTCTTTTAACATAACATTTTTAAGTTCATTTGTATCATCTAATGTCCTTATATGAGATAAATTACAGATTAAACATCTAATTTCAAATGGTTCTCCTTTACCACTACTATAACTTAACAAATAATTTTCACCATAATCTCTTAATTCTTGGTAAATTTCTCTTTCTGTAACTACAGATACTATCTTATTCGTTGTAATTATATCCATATTAAATGGATCACTATCCCATCGACTTGTATTTGTTCTATGTGCATAATACGTCCAACCTTCTGGAATTATTATTTGATTATTATCCATTTTATCACCAATAAAATTATAACATAAAAAAACCAGATTTATCTAGTTTGTATTATTTTAATTAATTATTTGTTTATAGATGTTTTTTCTTCAATTTGCTTGTAATAATTATCTATATGTAATATTCCATTTTCATCAAATCCAAGTTTCCTTGCTACTGCTAAACTTGGATAATTGTCTTTATTGATAGCTACCATTATTGAATCAATATTACTAGTTGGAATACCATCTCTAATCTTAAAACCATCATAGGCCCTATTCTCAAATATATCATTTATAACATCTCTAGCAAGAACTGTCATATTGCCTTTGTTTTTGTGTTCCTCATTAGCCCAATATTCCATTTCAACTTGTGTTGGAGGAACCAAATTCAACACCTCAGTTTTAACACATCCAACATATTCCCCTTTACTATTAAAAGCATAATATGCTGCTGCAGATGTATTATGTTGATAAAATGATCCCTTTACATAAAATAATCTTTCATTATCTTTATTTGTACCTTTTGTTATTTCAAATTTATCAATAAAAAAGTTTTTACCAAATTTAGTATTTCCAAGTAATTCAGCAATTTTCTTTATTATAGTATTTATATATTTTTTATCAGAAAACGAATTAAGTTCTTCACTAATAGACCAAATAATCTCTTCGTTTAATCTTTTAATTACTTCGTTACTTTCCATACTATTTACCTCATTCTTATTATAACATAAAAAAACTAGATTTCTCTAGTCTAATTCCTATTATTTAGCTTTCTTGTTTCTTGTAAATTAACAATTAATATTTACGATAACATCATAAAGATTATCAAAATCATATGCAGGATTTTTCATATTTGTACTTGCCGTAATAAATGGTATTTCTTTATTATATTCTTGATTATAAATATATCCTGCGATATTTCCTTCTTCCGAAAGCGGAATAAATGAATCACACATATCACATTTTAATACATTATGATATTCTTTTTTATTATAATAATTTCCTGATGCATGAATATTCTTATTTGTAATCTCTAAAACACATTGTATTGAATAATTATGTTTATGTTTACATCCTATGTTACTAGGTATATATGTTAATTTTCGTCGATGCCACTTCTTGAAATTCATTGACATAATTGTTCACCTCAAACAAATTATACCATAAAAAAAACTAGTTTTACATAGCTTGTAGCAACCACTTTTTTTGACAAAAATTAGTATTTATGTTATAATAAAGCCCTGTTTTTTGGGGGTGTAGTGTGAAAAAAACAATAATAGACTTATTAAAAGAAAATGATGATAACAATTTGGAATTTATTTTACCAAATGGAAAGGAAAAATACATATTATCTGCTAATAACCATTTACTATCTTTTAAGAGACAACTTAAAAATCTTCAATTAGATAGAAAATATTTCTTAGATAATAATCCTTATATTACCTCAGATGATGATTCTATTGATAATTCAATTCTAAATGATCTTTCTGAAGTAATTATGAATAGTTTTCCCGATGATCCATTCTTTGATCCATATGATGAAAACGATGTTGTTAGATTGAATAAAATCTTTGAAGAAAGAGATTTTGAAACTGATAGAGAAATCCAAGTTGATAAGTCATCTGGAAATACCATTATTAACGGAATCGTATTAGATTTGGAATATAATGATGATTTCCGTGAAACTTATGAAGAAGGAATCGAATGGTATACCGATAGTTTTAAAGGTTATATTGCTCATTGTAATGGTGAAGAATATAAATCCGATGATTTAGATGATGAAGACGATTATGATTATTCTGAATTAGATGAAGAAGAAATCTATGATATAGTAAAAGAAACTTTCGTTCAAGCAAATGGTGTAACTGAAAGAATGGTTAAAGGATTATATGTAATTATAAATAATAAAGCTTATTACTTCTCTGTAGAAGAATATAAAGAGTTATGTGATTCTATTGATCCAAACGAAACATTAGATATTTTAAAAGTTACAACTTCTGATGGATTTACTCAATTAGGAACTCACTTCTTAAGTGATTCATCTTATATTAATACATTAAGATTAATAGCTGCAAATGTTGATTTAGAAAACAGACGTTATCTTGATCTTAGTGAAGAATCACTAGGAATGGATCCTGATACTTTTGTTGCCAATATTTTTGATGAAGAAGAATCTTTGGAACTTTTAGAAGATAATTTAAAGAATGGTGGATTAAGATTATAAGAAATAAAAAGACTAGATTACTCTAGTCTTTTTTATTATTTATTTTTCATACAAGATAACATATAGTAGTATATTACTGAATATCATTAAGAACATATTTTATAGGATTAAAAGTATCTTCTTTTACTTCAAAAACAAATGTATAATTTTTATTTTTTTCTAGTTCTTTTAATTTTTCTGTTGGAAAGCTATTACTGCATTCAGCTGTTACTTTTTTACCACTTGATAACTCAAGTTCTACCTCATATGAATAATAACCATCATAACCAATAAATTTGACTTCTTCAGTATAAGCTCCATAAGCATGATACCCTAATTCTTTTAGCAGTTCATTAAAATTTGTAGCAGTTATTTTGTTTTTATTATTTTTATTATATAATTCATATTTTTGTACAAGTTTCGATTTTGTAGTTTCTCCAACATGGAAATTAATACTAGAACCATAATTTGTAGCACAAATATTAAGTGTTACTTCATCCATGCTTAATGCCTTGTATAAATATTCACCATCATCATCAAAAATATATTGAGTATCACCTACTCCCACTACAAGTTTATTATCAGACATCATTCTTATATCTATTTGTACATCATTTATACAATTAGAACTTTCACTAGGATTATTGAATAATTTGGTATAGACAAAGTAGCCTATTATGAAAGCAACTCCAATAACAGCAAGTATAAGTGCTATTTTAACATTTTTGTTTTTGACTGAAGGTTGCATAGAATTTGTATTAATATTTTGGACATTGCCATTTCCATCAACTATACTGTTATTATTTACTTCATTATTTAAATTCATATATTCTTTATTCCTTTCAATATTATAATTTATTTATTATTAAGCATATTTACATATCGCATCCTAAGACAATTATATCAAAAAAAGACTAGATTAATCTAGTCTTTTATATTATTGAGCTTTTTTTGTTTTGATTGCAGCTTGTACCATAGCTCCACTAGGAATGATTAAGACTAAAATGACTTATTATAATAACTATTTATTTAAATCTATTTTTATTTCTTCAATTATATGTCCAATATTACCTTCACCAGCATATCTTGTCATATCAAAGAAATTATCATTTATATCTACCCATTCAAGTTTATTAACTTCTTCTACTAATTCAACTTCTTTATTTAATATTCCATAATAAACTTCTAATGATTTATTAAACGAAACATATTCTATATTCATAAAATGCTTTAATTCTACATTGTTTTTACTAATATTAGTTTCTTCAAACAATTCTCTATATGCTTCATTTAAACCATCGTTTTCTTTTTCTATTTTGCCACCAACTAAATTATACATTCCCATATATGGTTCTTTAGTCCTTTTGCACATTAAAATTTTGTTCATTTCTTCATTAAAAATCACTATTACATTATATTGTTTCATAATATTACTTTCTTTCTAAACATATTGTACCATAGTTTCACTGTAAATATCGCTCTAATTTTGAAACTAAAAGACTAGATTAATCATCTAGTCTTGTATTCACGCTTATGCGTTCTAATTTTTTCTCGCTTTAATTGCAGCTTGTGCAGCAGCAAGTCTAGCAACAGGTACTCTAAATGGTGAACATGATACATAATCAAGTCCTACGTTATGATAGAATTCAATTGATTTAGGATCTCCACCAGTTTCACCACAAACTCCTAAATGAAGTTCAGGGCGAGTACTACGTCCTTTTTCAGCAGCCATTTTAATTAATTGACCAACACCTTTTTGATCAAGTGTCTTAAATGGATCTTCTTCATAGATCTTTTTCTCATAATATGCTGGTAAGAATTTACCTGCATCATCTCTTGAGAAACCAAATGTCATTTGAGTTAAATCATTTGTTCCGAATGAGAAGAATTCTGCTTCTTTAGCTATTTCATCAGCTGTAAGTGCTGCTCTTGGGATTTCAATCATAGTACCAACTTGATATTTCATATCAACATTAGCATTCTTGATTTCTTCATCAGCTGTAGCAACAACTACATCTTTAACATATTTTAATTCTTTAACTTCACCAGTTAATGGAATCATAATTTCTGGAGTTACATTCCATTCTGGATGTTTTTTCTTAGTATTAATTGCTGCACGAATAACAGCTTTAGTTTGCATTTTAGCTATTTCTGGATAAGTTACAGCTAAACGGCATCCACGATGTCCCATCATTGGGTTAAATTCATGTAAGCTTGCAATTATTTCTTTAATTCTTTCAACTGGTTTACCTTGAGCAGCTGCTAATTTTTCAATATCAGCTTCTTCAGTTGGAACGAATTCATGTAGAGGTGGGTCTAAGTATCTAACTACCATTGAATCACCTTCTAGTGCTTCATACATATCTTCAAAGTCTTTTTGTTGATATGGAAGTATCTTATCAAGTGCTCTTTCTCTTTCTTCTAGAGTATCTGCACAAATCATTTCTCTAAATGCAGCAATTCTGTCTTCTTCAAAGAACATATGTTCTGTACGACATAGACCAATTCCTTGTGCACCTAATTCATGAGCTTTCTTAGCATCTCTTGGAGTATCTGCATTAGTACGAACTTTAAGTGTTCTAAATTCGTCAGCCCATTTCATAACACGACCAAATTCACCAGAAATAGTTGCATCTACTGTAGGAATTAATCCATCATAAATATTACCAGTTGTTCCATCAATAGAGATTTCATCTCCTTCATGGAATGTTTTACCAGCTAAAGTGAATTGTTTATTTTCTTCATCCATAGCGATATCACCACATCCTGATACACAGCAAGTACCCATACCACGAGCAACTACTGCAGCATGACTTGTCATACCACCACGAACTGTTAGAATACCTTGAGAAGCTTTCATACCAGTAATATCTTCAGGACTTGTTTCAAGTCTTACTAATACAACTTTTTCTCCTCTTTCTTTCCAAGCAACTGCATCTTCTGCAGAGAAAACTATCTTACCACAAGCAGCACCTGGGCTTGCTCCTAATCCTTTACCAATAGCTTGAGCTTTCTTAATAGCTTCAGCATCGAATTGAGGATGTAATAATGTATCTAAGTTTCTTGGATCAATCATTTCAACTGCTTCTTCAGGTGTTCTTAATCCTTCATCTACTAAATCACATGCAATTTTAAGTGCAGCTTTAGCAGTTCTCTTACCATTTCTTGTTTGTAACATATATAGTTTACCATGTTCTACAGTAAACTCCATATCTTGCATATCACGATAATGGTTTTCTAGAGTTTTACAAACTTCTTTAAATTGAGCAAATGCTTCTGGGAATTTTTGTTCCATTTCAGTTATATGCATTGGTGTTCTAACACCAGCAACAACATCTTCACCTTGAGCATTAGTTAAGAATTCACCAAATAATCCTTTATCACCTGTAGCAGGATCTCTTGTAAATGCAACACCTGTACCACAATCATCTCCCATATTACCGAAAGCCATTGATTGTACGTTAACAGCTGTACCCCAAGAATAAGGAATATCATTATCTCTTCTATAAACATTAGCTCTTGGATTATCCCATGAACGGAATACTGCTTTAATAGCACCCATTAATTGTTCTTTTGGATCACTAGGAAAGTCAGTTCCAATTTTAGATTTATACTCAGCTTTAAACTCATTAGCTAATTCTTTTAAATCATCAGCTGTTAATTCAACATCAAGTTTAACGCCTTTCTTTTCTTTCATCTTATCAATTAATTCTTCAAAGTATTTCTTTCCAACTTCCATAACTACGTCAGAATACATTTGAATAAATCTTCTGTAACAATCCCAAGCCCATCTTGGATTATTACTTTGTTTTGCTAGTACTTCAACTACTTCTTCATTTAAACCAAGATTTAGAATAGTATCCATCATACCAGGCATTGATGCTCTTGCACCACTTCTAACTGATACTAGTAATGGATTTTCTTTATCTCCAAACTTTTTACCAGTCATTTCTTCCATCTTAACGATATATTCGTTAATTTGTTCCATGATTTCAGAGTTAATTTCTCTTCCATCTTCATAATACTTTGTACATGCCTCTGTTGTAATTGTAAATCCTTGAGGAACAGGTAGACCAATATTAGTCATTTCCGCTAAGTTAGCACCCTTACCACCAAGTAAATTACGCATATCCTTATTTCCTTCTTTAAAGGAATACACATATTTCATTCTTTTTTTACCTCCACCAGCATATTATACAAAAAAAAAAGGTTATTTACAACCTTTATTTTTCTTATTTTACAAGTACTTTACTTTTATTCTCCTGCTTCTTTCCAGCAATCACTCCATGTAGCACCTTGAATATTAACATTCTTATCTGCATCTTTAACTGGAATTAGTTTAAATAATAAACCAACAATTGTAGGTACTAAGAAGATTATTACAGCAAATACAACTCTAGTAACGATCTTATCCAAAGTTTCCTTTTTAAGTTTATCATCAATATTGCCAGCAGTAACTATCTTTGCTATATCAAGAATACATAAAATAATTAGAATAATAGGTACAGCAAAGCAAATAATACTTACTACCCATCTAACAATTCTTAAAATAGCAACGAAATCTGTGTCACAAACTCCTAAAATTTGGAAAAAATTCATACATAACCTCCATCCATAAATAATAATACTATATTTCATATAAAAAATCAAGTATTTATTATTTTATACCTAGTATACCAAGCAATTTAACTATTGAATCATTACTCTTACGATCATTTAATGGTTCAATGTTAGCTAAGAACTCCAATCCTGCTTCACTTTCTAATGTTTTAACATCACTAGATGAAAGCAATGATTTATTAAGTAATATTTTCTTACCTTTTAGTTCTTTAAAGATATTCTTATTAGTTGCCATTAATCCATTTAATTTAATTGTTGATGGTTCAACTAAATATAATACCTCGTTACATAAATCAACTTTATTAGAATTATTTAAATCAATTAGAATAACATCTGCATTAGAATCATTAACTATATTTTCTAATTCATTTTCTGTAGTACTAATCATCTTTCCATCACGGAATAATCTAAAATCATTCTTACCAATTTCAACAGATAATACTTTTTTCTTTAAATTAACTGTTGCCATTTTATGTAACATATAAATTAGTGAAGTACTACCTGCATTTTGAGTAACATTTTTAATACCAATAATTATCTTATTTGGTTTCTCTTCAACAGGTTCAACACTATTAAAATCATCAGAAATCAAGAACATGTTTTTACTACCATTATTATTCTCTTCTTTATTTTCTTCAATATTATTAACAACAATATTACTAAACGCATTTTGATTAACTTCTACTTCATTATTTACTGGTTCACTGTTTTCACTTTCAATATTAAAGTCAGGTTCTACATTAGCCATATTAGCTGCTGAATTACCCAAATTTAAATTATTTAAAATATCACCAAGAGAAGAAGTATTATGAGCTGGTTCAACAGGAGCTTCTTCCTCTGTTGAAGTCTCATCTTCCCCTTCTTTAATACTATTATCTACATATATATCATTATCAAATGAATTATTTAATAGTTTAATAGCATCCTCATAAGTATTTGGTTTCTCTATAAAACGAATAACATCATTAATATTATTAGTAAAATTAAAGATTTGTAATTCAATAAGTAACTTCTTAAATTCTTCAGGTGGTTCTGGAGTTGCAGGTAATAGAATAATTAACTTTTCAGCACCAATTTCATTAGCTAAAGTTGTTAATACTTCTTTTGAAGCAAAATCTACTACACTGGTAGCATCTAGAATCATTTTACTAAAGAAATAATTTTTAAACTTATTGATTAAATCATTCACATTAAAAAGACCATTTAAGTCTTTAATGGCATCGATATTAGCATTATCAATGATTTCTTTTTGTTTGTTTGATACAATTACATTCACACTGCTTCACCCCTTTATTTATGAGCATCTTGAGAAAGTTAAACTTGAATCTGGAACATTATTAATTGTTTTGGTTTCTGCTCTTACAGACATCCATTTAGTCTCTCCAAACATTGGAAGATCAAAAGAAACTGGTAATTCTACCCTAAATACATATGATCTTGTTCCATTAACAACAACACATGGTGTTATTGTTGCATTATTACGAGAAATATAACCATAGTTCTTACGAACATTTTCAGTTATTGATTCCATAGTAACACCACCACAATTATTCATTTGTCCCTGACAGTTTTCTATTTGAGTTATAACATAATTAGCAGCTCGATAAGCCGAAGCATAATTCATTATAAACCCGATAAACACAATAAACAAAATGATAATTGGTATGATCAAATATAAAAGTAATGATCCACCTACTGCCTCTCTCATCGAATTACCTCCTCATATTATTCTTATTTTTAATTCAAATTACTATTGATTAGATCCAGAATTATTAATACCAGAATCCCATTTGTTATTAATAGCATTCATAATAGGATCTTTTAATGCAAAGAATAAACCAGCAATAGCAGCTATTGCAATAATAGTAATTAAAGTCATGTTTAATTCTCCACTTGCCTCTTTCATTTCAATTTCTCCTTTCCTATTTTCAAATTGATTATATCATAATTATTTATAACAAACAACTAAGTTATATTATATTTTTCTCTTAGAACATCATCATCATCATTGCCAAGAATATAACTAACATTGTTCCACCACCAGTAACCATCAACATTACTAGGGTTTTATTCTCCATCTTTTTAAGACGAGCTGCATACATTTTTTCACGTGATTTATTTTGTAAACTTGACACACTCTTAGAGAAAACTAACAATTGTTCTTGTTTGTTATCTTGTGCACCAATACTTAAACGATACAATAATCTCATCATACGCATAGAATCACGAACTGGAAATTCTTCAGCAAAAGCCATATATGGATCAATTGATGAATCTCCAGAATCTATTTTTTCAATCATACGACGAAGTCCTAATTTAAATACATCTGGTGCTGTATTAATACTTTTAGATATTGCTACCGGTATAGTATAATGTTGAGCTAATATCTCAATACTCTTTAAATAGTATGGTAACAATTGATCAATTTGTTGAAGATGTTTTTTATAATAACCTTTTAAGTTTGTATAATCACTTTTATATACTACACCAACAACTAAACATACAATTATTAAATTAATCCAAGTAAAGTTAAATACTAAGAATATTAAACCAATAATTATAACAAGACCAGTATTTTTAATTCTTTTATTATAAAGTGCATTAATATCTACTTCTCCACCATATTTTGCCATAGCATAGAAATCATAGTCTTTTTCTTTAAGTAATGAGCTAACTTTACCATTAGCTGAGAATACTTCTTGGAAATCAACCATTTTGGTGTAAGAAATAACAAATAACACTATTACTGACACAATAATTAATTCCATTACTCAGCCCCCACATTCTCATTATAGTATTTCTCACCAGATAGTAAGAAATAACTATTTGTTAATACAATAATATGTAATGCAATCTGCATAAATATGTTTGTATTAACAAGTTCAATATATACATCCTTTTTAATCAATAATTGAACAAGCATAATCATTAAGTATAGTAATACACCATACATAACAAATTGACGATGGAAAGCATTACGATCCATTCTATCACGATAAACTCCTTCAACAAGTTCATCAATATCTAATAACATATTATCTAGAGTTTTAGATGTATCTCTTGCACCTTCTCTAGTTATTTGAAGGAACAATTGATGCATATTACGAACCATATAATAATCATATTTACTATTCATATAATCAATAGATTCACCAACATCACCATTGTGATAAGCCAAATCAATCATAATCTTAATATCAGTCTTAACAGGATCATCTAAAATACCTGAATTATATACACCTTCTAAAGCTTTAACAAATGACTGAGTAACAGAGAATTCCATAATTGTATTAGTTACATAAACTTGAATTTGTTCAAATACAAACTCACTATATACACGCTTACATCTTAAATAAGCTAAATATGGAATTACTGATACTGTAAGAATTACATATATTAATGAGATAACTGCATTATAGAAATATAAATATGAAATAACAAAAGCTAAAACTGCGAAGATAATAACTTGTGTTGTATATTGTTTTCTATTATATTCAAGCCCCATCTCTTTACATTTTTCACGTACTACTTTAAATGAATATGGAGCATACTTCTCATATATAGTCTCTACATTATCAACAACAAATTTATATACGGAGGTACCGCTACTTTTTCGATATAAAACAACGAACAATACTACTAATAATATTATAACGAACTCCATATTTCACCTCTTTTCTTCTTTATTGAGCAGAAAAAACATCAAAAAATTGTGTTTTATCTAGATTATTTTTACTATTATCAACTGCACTTACTGTTGGCGCTACTGGTGTAGGTGCTGGTGTTGGATTAACAGTCGTAGCTACCGGAGTTACTACAGTTGGATTTACTGCCGGAGTTGGGTTTACTGTTGGATTAACCACTGGTGTTGCTACAACTTCCGGAGTACTAGTAGGAGCACTAACTTTATTAGCATCACTACTATCAACAATTGGAATTTCTTCATTAACTTTTTGATCAGATTCATGAATATAATCCTTATCTTTTATCATCATACCTTGACTTTCAAGATAATCAATTAAATATTCACTTGGAGGATTCATTACCTCTGTACCATCAACATTTTTACGATATATTGTATGAGATTCTGGAACATTATCTTTGGTAACGTGAAATTCACAAACTTCACATACTTCACGCATAAATCCACCAGTTTCTTTATCATATCTTGCACGTACATGAACACCTAATTGAATATAACGATAAATTGTTGTCATAAACTGATTAACATCAATATTAGATTCCAACAAACTATATAAACGATAAGGTATACTAGATGCTTTATCAGCATGGATTGTTGATAAAATATTGTGTCCTGATGAAATAGAGTTACGTACAGCCGTAACTGCTTCAGCAGAACGAACCTCGGAAAGTAATATCCATTTTGGATTCTGTCTCATACAAGTAACTAATACATCAGAATATGAAGCAATATTATTAGTTTTCATGGCAACAATATCACGATTTGGATAAATCTTATCTAAGTGAAGTTCCAATGTATCCTCAATAGTAACTATTTTTTCATTTTCTGCTGTATGACTTGCTAAATATTTAACAAGCTCTGTTTTACCTGAACCAGTTTCACCACTAACAATAATATTACAATGACCTCTTACACAATCAATTAAGAAATCATGAATTCCAATGTTAATATATTTATCAGCAATTATCTTTTCTTTCTTTAATCTGATTTTTGCAGGTGTTTTACGAAATACAGCTGCAATACCATTTCTAGCTATAGAATCATGAACGAAATTCATACGTAATTCTGAACTTTCACTATCCAAAAATGGAGATGCCATATTAAATGTTTTACCCATAATATTAGCACATTGGAAAGCTATTTTTTCCATTAATTCATTATTAATTCCTGGATTATCAACACGATAAACACCTTTATCTAATGATTTAAGCCATACTTGACCATTATTACTATATGAAATATCGGTAATATTGTCATCATCTAAATATGTTTTTAAAGGACCAAAATCAATATGTGAAAACAAATTATCATTGATTTCAGTACTTGTCTCGCCAGTATTCTCTTTTTGTATTTCGTATGCACTTATGCTTGAATTCATAATAGCACACCCCTTTTCTTTTTAATTTGCTCTATTTTGTTCAATATAATTCTTTATATCTTCATCACTGATTTCAGTAATAATTTCATCAGTTGATTCATATTGATATGAAACATTTGTAGGAACAAGAATTATCTTAGATCCATTAATATTTTCACCTACACGTAATAGTGAAGATAATTCATCAGTAACTGCTAAAATTATTTGACTTGGTTGACGATTAGCTGTAGTATTCTCAAACACATGATTTCCTTCACCATCTTTAACTGCAAGTACTTTAACATTAGCTGCTAATTTACCATACATTACTCTTCCACCATAAGTACTATCATTAGTTCTAATATAGTAGATATCAACATAGTTTCCTGGGTAAATTGAGTTACCATATGTTGAATTAATATCAACTTTAAAGTTATATGCTGTCATATATTTACCTTCAGCATCTTTAGGCATATCAATTAAGAAAGAGTCAGCTAATTCTTCAAAACGAACAATCATACCTTCATAGAATAAACTTCCAGCAGGGATTGTTGAATTAATATTGGTATACATACCAATTATTTGAGTATTAGCATTAGTTAATACTTTTCCTTTCATTGATGATTGTTGAATATCTACATATCCTATCATATCATTTGTTATTTCTGTTCTAGGTCCTATTTCTTTTAATGCATATGGAATACTAATTGGATTAATTGCTGAATTAACCCTCCACATGTAGAAAGCATATAGTACTATAACAATTAATACTGCTCCTAAAATTGTAACAACATTTTTGTTAGCTAATAGATTTTTTAATTTCATATTCTTTCACTCCTTTTTATTTTTATTATTTATTTACATGCTGCAGAACATGATTTATCTTTACATGCAGCACACAAACTTATTGCAGCGCTACCTGAACCAGCAGCTATATTTGAACAAGCTATTGTTCCGTTTGAAAGTTTAACATCATACATTCTGTAAGCATTAACAGTACCAATACTATCAACTTTTGCATCTTTACCATTAACTGTACATTTACATTTGGCCTTTGCAGCTTTTAAGAGTTCACCACCAGAATTAAGTGCTCCTCTTTCAGAAGTATATGGTCCTTTAGTAACAACACAACTAACATAAGTCTTTCCACAATATGCAGAAGATGACTTTCCATACCATGAGCATGATGAGCCTCCACTTGTTGTATTGCTTTGTTCTCTTTTGCACTCTCCATCAACAAGATTTACTTCTTCATATTTATCCCATGGCCATTTTGCCCATATGCCACAATTATCTCTATTCCCATCTTCTGTACCACAGTAGCAAGTGTTATAGCATTCATCTTGACTTGGTGGTCTACCATTACTATCTTTCCAAATATAAACATCATCGTCTTCACCTTTACAATAACCTAAGGTTCCCCAACAATATTTATAAGTTCTTTTATTATAATAACAAGTTGTTTCTCTTTGACATTTTCCATCAACTAATGGTGCATATTCATATCTTGACCATTCTGGATCATTAGGTCTATCTGCCCAAACTCCACAATTATCACCATTCTTTTCACAGAAACAAGTGTTAGTACATTTTTCTTTTTTAGTAACAGATTTTTCTAACTGATAACCATAACCACAAGAAGCAGCTGTTCCCCAACAATAAGTCCAACTAGGAGATCCCTTATAATAACAAGCTTCGGGTTCAGTTACAAATCCATTGATTGAACTACTTGTAGTTGATGAAGTACCTGTTCCAGAGGATGTTCCTGTTGATGAACCAGAAGTTGATGATCCACCTGTTTGACTTGTTGTGCCAGTTGATGAACTAACTGTTCCTGATATACTACCTGGTTGACCTATTGTACTAGCTGATGAGTTGCTTCCTTCAGATGAAGTTTTTGGTTTTACAATTGTTGATGTACTAGTTACCTTACCAGTAGTACCTGTAACTTCAAGAATTGCATCTATTTGGTTAACTATTGTATATCCTTCATAAGTATCATCTGTTGGTAAGAATTCATCATCAATCGAATTAATTCTTACACTAACTTTTGGTGGATACTCAATTATATCTTGAATAATAATTTCATAGTTTTTATTATTGTTAACCATTTCTGCAAAACGTCTTACTAAACTTTCTGTAAAGACTTTTTTATTAATCTTATATTCACCATGTAATACTTCACAAGTCTTTTTAGAATTACAAGTTTCAACACCATTTACATATGTAATATCTTTAATTTCATATTCACTATCATCTTTAAATACCCATTTATTGTTAACTTTCTTAACATCTGTACAAAGACAAAATCCTGCACGATAATGAGCTAAATCGATAGAGTCATACATTGAGGCCTCAACAGCATTTTTCATAGTAGTATAGTTTAACTGGTCAGTTACAGTAATATTACCAAACAAATTAACCAGTACTATTCCTAGTATACTTAATACGAAAAGTGCTAATCCCCAAAATGCAACTTTCAAGGTATCACCCCTATCCTATACATAATTAAGTTTACTATATTTTTCAAATTAAAGCAACAAATATTTTATGTATTTATTGCTTTTTTTAACAAAAAAACTCAAACAAACGTTTGAGTTAATTCTCAGTGGTGGCTCCTAGTGGAATCGAACCACCGACACAGGGATTTTCAGTCCCTTGCTCTACCGACTGAGCTAAA
>JAEEGI010011351.1_pt1 | contig 19221 bp, 15 predicted proteins | sample 8958751 | NCBI WGS metagenome assembly JAEEGI01 (sample SAMN16246545, study PRJNA631951) | gut metagenome | biome: gut microbiome; feature: rumen; material: KS-attached | host: Bos | place: Iran: Karaj | collected 2018-10 | reverse complement strand
GAAATTCGGCCGGGCGCTGCGCGCGACGAGCCTGGATGAACTGCCGGAGCTGATCAACATCCTCCGCGGAGACATGAGCGTGATCGGCCCGCGGCCGCAGCTCGTGCGCGACATGACCTTCATGAGCATGGAGCAGCGGATGCGGCATACCGCAAAGCCGGGCCTCTCCGGTCTCGCGCAGGTCATGGGCCGCAACGCGATCTCCTGGGACAAAAAGCTTGACTACGATCTGCAGTACATCCAAATGATCAGTCTGTGGAACGATCTGAAGATCCTTGCTCTGACGGTGCGGAAGGTCTTTATCCGCAGCCATCTCACCGAGAGCTCGGAGGAGATCGACGTGACCGACGATTTCGGCGACTATCTGCTCAAGAACGGCCGCGTCACACAAGAGGACTACGACCGGAAGCAGGCCGAGGCCAGGCGGCTGCTGGCCGAAAGAAAGAAACGATAACAAACCGGAGAAGAGGGAAGAGAGCGCGTGAAGATCTGGCTGATGGACCATTACGCCGTGCCGCCGCAGTATTATCCGCTGCCGCGGCCGTCGATGTTTGCCAAAAACCTCATCAAAATGGGACACGAGGTCACGATCATCGCGGCCAGTACCGTTCACAATTCCGATGTGAATCTGATCACGGACGGCGCGCGCGTCAAAAAAGCAACGGACGACGGCGTTCCCTATGTGTTTATCCGCTGCCGCGGATATCGCGGGAACGGTTTGGGGAGGGTGAACAACATCCTGGAGTTCGCCGCAAAGCTGCCCGGCGTTTTCGACACGCTTGAAAAGCCGGATGCAATCGTCGCGACCTCTTTTGATCCGATCTCCTGCTGGCAGGCGATCCGCTATGCAAAAAAACACGGCATCCGCGCGATCGCACAGATCGCCGATCTCTGGCCGGAGACGCTCGTCGCCTACGGCGTGGCCGGGGAGAACAACCCGGTCGTCCGCGCGCTGCGGGCGCTGGAAAAGAAAATCTATACGAGCGCGGACGCGATCGTGTTCACGATGGAGGGCGCCTATGATTACATCCGCGCGCAAGGCTGGGAAAAGGCCGTGCCGCGGGAAAAGGTGTGCTTCATCAATAACGGCGTCGATCTTGCGCTCTTCGAGCAAAATAAGAAAGACTGTCCCTCCGACGACGCCGAGCTGGCCGATCCTTCGCTGTTCAAGATCGTCTACACCGGATCGATCGGCAAGAGCAACCGGCTGGACCTGCTTGTCGACGCGGCGGCGCTGCTGGAGGACAAGTCGATCCGGATCCTCATCTGGGGCAGCGGCGACGAACTGGAAAATCTCAAGGCGCGCGTCCGCGCCGAGGGGATCCGCAACGTATCCTTCAAGGGAAGAGCCGAGAAAAAGCAGATCCCGGCGATCCTGGCCGGCGGCGACGCGCTCTTCCTCGACGCTTTTGACGAGCGGGTATCCCGCTACGGGATCAGCTCGAATAAGCTCTTTGAATACTTCGCCTCCGGCAAGCCGATCCTGATGTGCGCTCTTGCAGGGCACAATCCGGCGGCGCGCTTTGACTGCAGCCTTACCTACGCCGCCACGCCGGAGGGCGTCGCGGAGACGATCCGCGCGGCGCGCTCACTTACGCCGGAGAGACGCGAGAAAATGCGGCAGGGAGCGCTCGCCGCGGCCCGCGCCTATTCCTATGACGCGCTGTCCGAGAAACTCAACTGTGTTGTGGAAGGAAAGCTATGAACTTTACGTACAGAGACTACCGCGCGCTGATCGGGCTGCTGCGGGACAACGGCTACGCCTTCAGCTCCTACGTCAATTATCCGGGGACGGGAAAATGCGTGATCCTGCGCCATGATATCGACTACTCGCTCGAGCAGGCGGTAAAGCTGGCGCGGCTCGAAAAGGAGCTCGGCGTCCGTTCGACCTATTTCGTGCTGCTCAGCTCGGACTTCTATAACCCGGCTTCCTCCTCGTCCTACCGCAACCTGCACGAGCTCCTCGATCTGGGGCACAATATCGGACTGCACTTTGATGAGACGGCCTACGATTACGACCGTTTCGGCATCGACTATTACATCCGCAAGGAGGCCCGGATCCTCTCGGATCTGATCGACGTGAACATCAGCAGCTTTTCGCTGCATCGCCCCAACCGCTTCACGATCGAGACGCAGATCCGCATCCCGGGTCTGATCAATTCCTACGGCGAGGAGTTTTTCAACGGCTTCAAGTATCTCTCCGACAGCCGCCGCCATTGGCGCGAGCCGGTCGAGGAGATCATTCAAAAAGGCGAATACGAAAAGCTGCACATCCTGACGCATGCCTTTTGGTATCACGAGGAGGACAGGGAGCTCTCCGCCACAGTACGCGAGTTTATCCGCTCCGCTTCCCGCGAACGGGAAGGGACGCTTAAGGACAACATCACCGATCTGGAGAAGATCCTGCTCGAAGCGGGGGAGAACGAATGAATCTCGAGCCTGTCGGCGCGCTGCTGCGCGCGTACGAAACGCCCTTCTACGTCTTTTTTCCGGACACCTTCACCGCGCACTGCCGGGAGCTCACAGAGGCGTATGAGGCGATCTACAAGCCTTTTTCCATCGCCTATTCCTTCAAGACGAATTACCTCCCCGCCGCGCTCCGCTGCGTGCGCGCACTGGACGGTTATGCCGAGGTCGTCTCCGACCACGAGTATGCCATTGCGAAAAGGGTCGGCTTCGCCCCGGAACGGATCATCGTGAACGGCCCAGGCAAGTGGTACGGAATGGAGGAAATGATCGCGGACGGCGCGATCCTCATGCTGGACAACGCCTATGAGCTGGAGCGGACCATGCGGCTCGCCGAAAAACTCGGAAGGAAGGCGACGGTCGGCTTCCGGCTGAATTTTGATATCGGCACGAACAAGGCCTCCCGCTTCGGCTTTGAGGCGGAGAGCGAGGAGACGGCCGCCGCCGTCGAGCGCGCCCGCGCGCACGAGAAACTGCGTATCGTCGGACTGCATTTCCATCTGGGCGGCTCCCGCTCGCTCGAGGCGTGGAAAGCCCGCGCCGAGAAAATGACCGCCTTTGCCGGACAGCTGCTGCACGACGGAGAGAGACAGATCGTCGACCTCGGAAGCGGGATGTTCGGGCATCTGCACCCGGACTTTGCCGCGCAGTTCAACCAGCCGATCCCGAGCTTCCGGGAATACGCCGAAACCGTCGCGGGTGTGTTTGCTGAAAAGTACGGCGCGCTTCCGCCGGAGAGACGCCCGGAGCTGATCGTTGAGCCCGGCGCGACCGTGATCGCCGACACGATGCTGTACGTCACGCGGGTGATCGCGGCCAAGACGGTCCGCGGACGCGCGATCGCGGTCGTGGACGGGAGCGTCCATCAGCTCGGCGAGCTGGGAAAGAAAAAGCGCCTGCCTGTCCACATCCTTCCGGGCGGCTCGGACGAACCGGCCCTCTTCGGCGCTGACGTCGGCGGCTTTACCTGCCTGGAGGACGACCTGCTCTGCCGCGGACTGGCTGAGCCCGTCCGCGTCGGCGACGCGCTGGCGTTCGAGAACGCCGGCGCCTATACGAACGTCATGAAGCCGCCCTTCATCCGGGCGGGCTGCAAGATCCTCTGCCTGTCGTCGGACGGCGCTGTCTCGCTTGCCAAGCGCGACGAGAAGGCAGACGATATGTTATCTGCATACGAGGTGTAAGGACATGCTCAAATCGATCAACGTACTGCTCACCGGCGCCGGCGCGCCGGGCGCGCCGAGCATCATCAAGTGCCTGCGCAGGAACGGGGAGAGAGAGATCCGTCTTATTGGCGTGGATATGAACGAAAAGTCCAACGGCAGACGGCTGGTGGACAAGTTCTATCAGGTCCCGCCGGCAAGGGACGAGGGCTATCTCGACGCCGTGCTTGCGATCTGCGAAAAGGAAAAGATCGACGTCGTCATGCCGCTCGTCACGCGCGAGCTGCTGAAGTACGCGCAGAACCGCGCGCTCTTTGCCGAGCGCGGCATCGTCCTGTCCGTCGACGAGTATGAGATCCTGCGGATCATCAACAATAAGGCGAACCTTTTGGTGAAGATGCGCGAGCTTGGCATGGAGACGCCGAAATTCAGGGTCGTCGAGACGGCCGATGAGCTCGAAAAGGCGGTCTATGAACTGGGTTATCCGAACAACGCGGTCTGTGTAAAAGGAGCCGAGGGCAACGGCAGCCGCGGCGTGCGCATCATTGATCCGAACAAGTCGCTCTACGATCTGTTCTTCAATGAGAAGCCGACGTCCATGTATATCAGCTTCCGCGAGTTGATGGGCGTGATCCGCGAGAAGGAAAGCATCCCCCGCATGCTCGTCATGGAGTATCTGCCGGGGCAGGAATACGGCGTGGACGCGCTCTGCGACCGCGGACGCGTGCTCTATATGGCCGGACGGTACAACTACGCGGTCAACAGCAGCATCCCGCAGGGCTGTATCCTCGAAAACCGAGAGGAGCCCTTTGCCGTCGCGCGGGAGATCATCGAAAAACTCGGGATCTCCGGCAACATCAATTTCGATTTCATCTACGACAAAAACGGCAAGCCTCGCCTCATCGAGATCAATCCGCGGCTTTCCGCGACCATCGCCTCCTACGCGCCCGCGGGCGTTAATTTCCCGTATCTGCGCATCAAGCAGCTGCTCGGCGAGCCGGTCGAAGGGCTTGCACTGCAGGAGGGGATCATGATGCAGCGCCGTTACAGCGAGGTCTTCTTCGCCCCGGACGGCAGCGAGATCCCCTGGTGAGCGGCATGAGAAAAGTCTGTCACATGACCAGCGCGCACGACGCCGAGGACGTGAGGATCTTCCACAAGGAGTGCGTCTCGCTCGCCGAGGACGGCTACGAGGTCTACCTCGTCGAGCGCGGCGAGAGCTATGAGAAAAACGGCGTGCATATCGTCGGCGTGGGAGAGATCCCCGAGGGACGGCTCAAGCGCATGACCGAGGGCGCGAGGCGCGTCTTCGAGGCGGCGCTTGCGCTGGACTGCGAGCTCTATCACCTGCACGATCCCGAACTGCTGCCGTATGCTTTGAAGCTCAAGCGCATGGGCAAAAAGGTCATTTTCGACAGCCACGAGATGACACGTCAGCAGTTTTTGCTAAAGCCTTATGTAAACCGATTCACCGGCACACTGCTCACTGGCGTTTACAGTATCTATGAGGATTACGTGCTCCGCCGTCTTGACGGCGTGATCTTTCCCTGCCCGATCGAAGGACAGTTTCCACTGCCGGGGAAGAACAGAACATACGTTGACAACTTCCCGCGTCTGCGCGAGATGTATGACCGCTTCGATCCCGACGCGATGAAGGAGCCGGAGACGGTTTGTCTTGTCGGCAGCCTGACCGAGGACCGCGGTGCGCGCGATCTGGTTCTTGCCGCCGGAAAAGCCGGCTGCAAGGCAGTCCTCGCCGGAACGCTCATGCCGGACAGCTTTGCCGAGGAGATCCGCCAGAGGGCGGAGACGGGCAACATCGAGCTGCTTGGTCCGCTCGACCGTGACGGCGTGTGTGCAGTGATGAACCGCTGCTGCATCGGCGCGGACCCGGTCTGGAATGTCGGACAGTACGACAGACTGGACAATATGTCCACAAAGGTCTATGAATACATGGCCATGGGCATCCCTGTGGTCTTCACGCGAAACCGCTTCAACGGAAAAATGGTCGATGAGTATCACTTTGGCATCTGCGTCGACCCGGGAAACACGGAGGAGTTCGCCGCCGCACTGCGCGAGCTGCTTGATCATCCGGAACTGGCCCGTGAATACGGCGAGAACGGCCGCCGTGCGGTCAAGGAGCATTTCAGCTGGGAGAGCGAGGAGCGAAAGCTGCTCGCGCTCTATGAGACGATCTTCGGCTGAGATAAACACGAACAGAATGAAACGAAAGCAGCGCCGATGAAGATTCTTGTAGTTGCACATTATCAGACAAGCGACTCGCCGGTCTCGTCCTTTATACACGACCAGGCTAGAGCCATGCAGCAGGAGGGACATGAGCTTCTGATGCTGGTTCCCGTCGCCCTCGGCAAGACGGACTGCTTCGGCGAGCGCTTCGGCTCCACTGTGCGGCGGACGGAGATCGGGGGACTGCGCTATGTATTCGTGCGTTTCCTTTCTCTTTCCTATTACGGAAGAAACCGCTTCAACGCCCGCAGCAGCGAGCTTTCGCTGCGTTGCGGGCTGCTCGGGGCGCTGCGCGCCTTCGCGCCGGACATCATCCTCGCGCACACACTGGGCTTTGACAGTGAGATCGGCGTGTTCCTCAAGAGACGGCTCGGCTGCCCGCTGGTCGTCACGACGCACGGCAGCGACGCCGTCCTGCCGCTCGACGAGGGGCGCCAGGCTTTGGTAAAACGCTGGTGCGAGCAGGCCGACGCGATCGTCTGCGTGGGCGAAAAGCTGTGCTCACGCCTTGCGGCCCTCTCGCTCCGTACGCCGCTGTACACGATCCACAACGGCTTCAACGACGCGCTGCTTGTGCCGACGCACGGGAAAAAGCCCCTAAGCCTGCTGCAGGTCTGCAACCTTTACCCCTCAAAGAGAACGGACGTGACGATCCGCGCCTTTGCCCAGGTCCGCGGGAAATACCCGGCCGCAACGCTGACGGTCGTCGGCGAGGGCGGCGAGCGGCTACGTCTCGAGCGGCTGTGCCGGGAGCTCGGCGTGGAGGGGAGCGTCCGCTTCACCGGACAGCTCACGCACGACGAGGTGTTCCGGGAGATGGCCGCGGCGGAGTATTTCGTCATGGTAAGCAAACCGGAGGGCTTCGGCATCGTGTACCTGGAGGCGATGGCCTCCGGCTGCATGGCGATCGGCGCGCAGGGAGAAGGAATCGCTGATGTGATCGTCTCGGGCGAGAACGGCTTCCTGCTTCCGGCGGACGATCCCGACGCGATCGCGGAAACGGTCGTCTGGGGCATCGAGCACCCGGAGGAACGCCGCGCGATCGCCGAACGCGGCAGAGCCTGCGCCTCGGTCATGACTTGGGAGAAAAACGCGCAACGCACGCTAACGCTCTTCCGGGAGCTTCTTGAAAAGAGAGACGCTTTGCGCCGCTGATCCAGATTTGTTTCTAACGGGAGTAATACAATGAAGATTGCCACAGTAGTCGGAGCAAGGCCCCAGTTTATCAAGGCCGCCGTCGTTTCACGCTTGTTTCGGACCGATCCGGACGTGGACGAATTGCTGATCCATACGGGACAGCATTTCGACTATAATATGTCTGAGGTGTTTTTTGAGGAACTGGATATCCCAAAGCCTGCGTATAACCTCGGGATCTCGGGCGGAAGCCACGCGCAGATGATCTCCCGGATGGTCGTCGCGCTGGAAGAGGTCTTCCTCAAGGAAAAGCCGGACAAGCTGCTCGTATACGGCGATACCAATTCCACGCTGGCCGCCGCGCTTACAGCGGTCAAGCTGCATATCCCGGTATGCCATGTGGAAGCGGGAAACCGTTTCGGAAGCCTGGACAACCCGGAAGAAGTCAACCGTATCTGCACGGACCATGTTTCGTCCATGCTGATGCCCTGCACGGAGTCCGCTCTTCGTTTTCTGCAGCAGGAGGGGCTCGGCGGGCGGTCGCACCTGGTGGGCGATCCGATGTTCGACGCATTTTTGTTTTACGGTGAAAAATGCGGCGGAAACAGCGAAGTGCTTCTCGACTTTGAGGGAAAGCGGCTGAAAAGACCGGAGAGGTATTATTATCTGACCTGCCATCGGCAGGAAAACACCGCGACAGACGAAAAAATTACCGAGATCCTCCGGGCAATGAACGAGCTCCCGTTTCCCACGATCTATCCGGTCCATCCGAGAAACCGCGAACGGGTCTCCCGAATCTGTGCCGACGGCCGCTTTCCCAAGCTGATCCTCACGCAGCCGGTCGGATACCTGACCTCCATCTCCCTCGTAAAGGGAGCCGAGAAGATCGTCACCGATTCGGGCGGACTGCAGAGAGAGGCCTTCTTTGCGGAAAAGCAGTGCGTGACCGTCTTTGATTTGATCGTCTGGCCGGAGACGATGGTAGATAATCGCAATCAGCTGTCCGCCGCGGAACACACGGAGATCTTGAAAAAGCTCTCCGAAAAACAGACCGTGGATCCGTCCTATAAGCCGTTTGGAGACGGCAAAAGCGCCGAAAAGATCGCCGGGCTGTTGAAGCGGTATTGAACAGAAAAATGAGAGTATTGTTTATCAGTTACATTGAACACAGCGGTTTGAGTTCAGGCTCGGAGGTCCGAACAGCGAAGATGCTGCAGGCCTTTCGTGAGGAAGGCCACGAGCTGATCACGCTGACGGGCTGGCAGACGGCGGCGGACCGTGTGGAGAAGATCAGAGGCGTTCTCCGTGAGATCCGTCGCAGCAAGCCGGATCTGTGCTATATCGAATCGCCGACCTATCCGATCATGCGGCATGCCGACCGAAAGCTGATCAGAACCATTCACCGTATGGGCATACCGATAGGGTATTTCTACCGGGATTTTTACAGAAAATTTCCCGATGAGTTTCCCAGAAGAAGATCGCTTCGGGGAAGAGCAAAGGAATTTGCGCTGGATATCCTGCAGGCACTGACAGATCGATGCCTTTATTCATGTGACATCGTCTATTTCCCATGCCTTGAGGCGTGTGATCTTTTCAGGTATCCGGATATGCGCGCGCTGCCGCCTGCGGGTGAGAACAAGCTTCCGCAAACAAAAAAACGGAACAATACGGCGATCTATGTGGGAGGCTTGACCGGAGCATACGACGGGAAGTTTATCCTCGACTGCTTTTCGTATATCAACAGGAACGGGATCCGGTACAAACTCCTTTTGATCTGCCGGGAAGAGGAACTGAAAAAGCTCCGCCATCCGGGACTGGATGCTGCATGGATCGAAATACATCATGCGTCCCAGAAGGAAATCGCGCAGTACTATGAGCGCGCCTCCGTCGGGATCTCGATCAAGTCGGATACGCGATACAACAGGTATGCCGTATCGGTGAAGACCTATGAATATCTCGCTTTCGGCCTGCCGCAGATCACGTCGAAGGGAGAGGCGGTCAAACGTCTGATCGACCGGGAGAAAATCGGAATAAGCATAGACATGACGGCGGAAGATTTTGAAAAAGCGATGGATACGATCCTGGGTGATGACCGCGCCTATGAAGAATACCAGAACAACGTCCGCAGATCGCTTTTAGATCACAATCTCTGGGTACACCGAGTGCGCCGGGTAGTGGATGATCTGTCCGCGATCCGGTGAAGAAGATCATGAAAAAGGCGGTGTTTTCGCTGTATTATGTGAAATATATGCCCGGCATCAGCATCAAAAATGCCAGCCGCAACAAACGGGAACTGTCTGCGGCACATGAATTCGGCTTTCGTACGGTCGTCTTTTCGGGAGACAAGCCGGGCTCGGTCCGGACCCCGGAGTTCATTGACCGCCAGGTATGGGAAGGGACCGAAGCTCTGGACGAGACGATCCCAAAGTGGAAATTCTGGTTCCGTGCCTGGCGAAACAGGTTCATCCTGTTTTACCGCACGATGAGGCTGCCGATCGGCGTATGGAGCTGCCATGATCTCAGCGCTCTGAGCGTGGCCTATCGCGTCACAAGGTTCCGCATCAGAAAGCCGATCCTGATCTATGATTCGCACGAATTCGAGATGGGAAGAAACGTACGGCGGACGAAAGAGGAAGCGGAGGAGATCAAGCGGAAGGAACGCTTCTATATCGACCGGTGCGCCTTCACCATCGTCGTCAACGACAGCATCGCCGACGAGGTCCAAAGGATCCACGAGCTCAAGCAGCGCCCGGTCGTGGTGCGCAACACGCCGGACAACTGGAAGATCGACGAGAGCGTCTGCGCCGACCGGCGGGCGGCTTTTATGGACGAGTTCCGCCAAAAGGGGAGCGAGGTCTCTTTCCTGGCGATGTATCACGGCGGGATGATGAGAAACCGCGGCATCGAGCCGTTGATCAAAGCGGCGGCAAAGACGGAAGGAATCGGTCTGGTGCTGCTCGGGAGCGGAGAAGAAAACTACGTGGCCGCGATCCGCAGACTGATCGGGGATTACGGGATGGCAGACCGCGTCCTGTTCTATCCGCTGGTGCCTCTTGAAGAGCTTTGGAAGTATCTGGGGGCTGTAGACGTCGGCGTCATGCCGATCGAGACTGTTGTGAAAAACCATTATTATTCGCTTCCAAACAAGTTCTTCGAGAGCATCCAGTCTCTGACGCCGATCATCGCGTCGGACATTCCGGAAATGAGAAGACTCGTTGATAAATATCAGATCGGTCTGACCTGCAGGCCGGGAGACCCGGAGGACATCAGCCGCTGCATCGCACAGCTGCGGGACGACCCGCTCTTCTATGCACGCTGCAAGGAAAACCTGAAGCGCGCGAAAGAGGAGCTCTGCTGGGAGAAAGAAAAACAGGTGCTCCTGAAGGCATACCGCGATCATTTCGGCGAGCTGAAAAACTGACGCGCATCCGCAGGACAGACGGACAGAAAGAGGACACGAGCATTGAGATCTACGCAGGCGGCAAAAAATGTATTGACCGGTTTTGTGGGACAGCTGCTGAACATGCTGCTGGCTTTCATAACCAGAACGGTCTTTATATACACCCTTTCTGAGCTGTATCTGGGCATCAACGGCCTGTTCGGAAGCCTTCTGACGGTGTTGAGCCTGACAGAGCTCGGCATCGGCACAGCCATTACCTATGCCCTCTACAAGCCGCTTGCCCAGGACGACAGGGATATGATCAAGGCCCTGACGGACTTCTACAAGCGCGCCTATCAGATCATTGGCTTTGCGGTCCTGCTGATCGGCGTCGGCATGCTGCCGTTTCTTGACAAGCTGATCACCGGGAGCACGGATCTGGCCAATATCCGGATCGTCTTTCTGCTGTATGTTTTGGAGTCTGTTGCTTCCTATTGGTTCTTTGCCTATAAAGCAACGCTTTTGACGGCAAATCAGCAGAAGTATATCGTCACCCTCTTTTCCTGCGGGACTTCCATCCTGACCGCGCTCGTGCGCATTGGGGCGCTCTTCCTGCTCCGCACCACTCCGACGATCGCCTTTTACAGCTATTCCGCGCTCGGGATCCTGGGCCAGATCATAAAAAACGCTCTGATCGGACGCGAGGTGGACAGGCTTTTTCCCTATCTCAACGAGGGAGAGAGCAGAAAGCTTACTAAGGAAGAAAAACAGCCTATTTTCAAAAACGTCGTGGGCATGTTTATCAACCATGTCAGCGCCGTCATGCTGACCTCGGTGGACAATATCCTGATTTCCGCATTTATCAGTATCCTGACGGTCGGCATCTATTCCAACTATATCGCGATCAAGAGCTATCTGGTCGCGTTTATCGGCATCATTTTCGGCTCGATCAAAGACGGGATCGGCGATTACTGCGCGCGTGAAACGATCGAAAAGCAGGAAGAGTTTTTCAAAACGATGGTCTTCACGTATTTCTGGATCTACGGCTTCTGCAGCATCTGCCTCTGGATCCTGATCGATCCGTTTATCACCGGCATCTGGCACAGCCCCCTGCTGCCGCGCTTCGCCGTGCTGTTGTTTATTTTGAACTTCCTGCTCGACGGCCTCTCCGGCGCCGTATACCAGTTCCGTATGGCAAACGGTCTGCATTGGCAGACGAAATACCGCTATCTGTTTTCCGCGGTCTTTAACGGAGTCATTTCGTATCTGCTGATCAAGCCGCTGGGCGTAGTAGGCGTTCTGCTCGGATCGACTGCAAGTGTTTTGATCATGATCTCGTTCGACCCGATCATCGTCTATAAAAACGTTTTCCATAAAAGCGCTGCGCCGTATTTTCTGTCCTATCTTGCGTATCTGGCGCTGATCTTTGCGACCGGCGCAGCAGTCACGGCCGCGGCGCTGCCGTTCAGCGAGGTCACGCTTGTCAACTTCATCGTCCGGATGGCGCTTTGCGTGGTGATCCCCAACGGCCTGTGGATCCTCATCTTCCGCAAGAGCAGGCATTTTTCCGCGCTCAAGGACTACGGAATGCAGTTGTTCAGACAGTTTTTCAAGATCCTCGGAGGGAAGAAAAAGGACGTTTCCGCTTGAGCTTCACCCGGCGCAGATCGCGCGGCGGCGTTTCGGCGGCACATCCGCCGTTGAATGGAAACCCTGTCTTGAAGCCAAAGCCTTTTTGTATTAGTATGTGTTGGGGCGGCCGGAGCAGTCTGCCGCTTTTGACGGTAAAGCCGCGGGGGGTCTGCCGCCGCGGCATCAGTGGAGAAGGATATCGATTATGAGCAAACAAATCTGTGTGATCGGCGGCGGACGCTGGGGCGAGAACCATATCCGCACCCTGCACGAGATGGGAAATCTCGGCGCGGTGGTGGACATGAACGCCGCGCGGCTTGCGGAGCTGAAAGAAAAATACGGCATGACGGTGTATACCGATCTGGATGAGGCGATCGCCCACGGCTATGACGGCTATGTCGTCTCGACTTCCGCCGAGACGCACTATGAGATCGGGAAAAAACTCCTCGGTCTTGGCCTCGCGACATTGATCGAAAAGCCCATGACCATCCGGCTGGAGGAATCGGCGGAACTGGTCGAGATCGCAAAGCGGAGCGGTGCGAACTTCATGGTCGCGCATATCCTGCTGTTTCATCCGGCGATCAACAAGATCAAGGAGCTGATCGACGCCGGCGCGGTAGGGGAGCTGTACTACATGTACTCCACGCGCATCAAGTTCGGCGTCGTGCGTACGGAGGAGAACGTTTTTGAGTCCTTCGCGCCGCACGATATCGCAACGCTCAATTACTTCGCGGGCTGCCCGGCGAAGTCGATGACGCTGCATCGAGGCTATTTCCTGCAGAAGGACATCTGCGATTACGTGCTGGCTTATCTGGAGTATCCGAACAATCTCAAGGCGCACATCCAGGTCTCATGGCTGCACCCCTTCAAGGAGCAGCGCGTCGTTGTGGTCGGCAGCCGGGGCATGATCTGGTTCGACGACGCCGGCGACAAGCAGGTGCGCCTGTGCAACAAGCATATCGAATGGGAGAACGGCGTCCCCGTCTGCAGGGAGACGCAGTCCGAGATCGTCCCGGTGGATTACAGTCAGATGCCGCTTGAACGGGAACTGCGCTATTTTGTGGAGCACACGGACAAGCCGCCGGAATACTCCACCGGAGAAGACGGATACGCGCTCGTCACGGCGCTGGAAGAATCGAGGAGATAGACATGCAATTTCGTGATCTGCACGCACAGTATGAGGCACTCAAGCCCGAGATCGACGCGGGGATCGCCCGCGTGATCGATTCGACGGCCTTTATCCTCGGCAAGCCCGTGGGCGAGCTGGAGGAAAAGCTCGCCGCCTATGCCGGACGAAAGCATTGCGTCTGCGTCGCAAACGGCACGGAGGCGCTTCAGCTCTCGCTGATGGCGATGGACGTCGGCCCCGGCGACGCGGTCTTCACCTCTGACTTTACGTATTTCGCTTCCGCCGGCTGCGCCTCGATCATCGGCGCGACGCCCGTGCTGGTGGACATCGACCTCGCGACCTTCAACATGAGCCCGGCGGCGCTGGAGCGGGCGATCAAAAAGACGATCGCAGACGGGAAGCTCCGTCCGCGCGTCATCATTCCGGTCGATCTCTTCGGACTGCCCGCAGACTATCCGGAGATTGAAAAAATCGCGCAAAAGTACGGCCTCGCGATCCTTGAGGATGCTGCGCAGGGCTTCGGCGGGCGGATCGGCGGGCGCATTGCCTGCTCTTTCGGCGATATGTCCGCAACTTCGTTCTTCCCGGCCAAACCGCTCGGCTGTTACGGCGACGGCGGCGCGATCTTCACGGACGACGCGTGCGTGGACGCACGGCTTCGCAGCCTGCGCGCCTCCGGCAAATCTCCGGAGGACAAATACGACAACCGGGAGATCGGCATGAACTCCCGCCTCGACACGCTGCAGGCGGCGATCCTGCTGCCCAAGCTGAAGGCTTTTGCGGAATACGAGCTCGACGCGGTCAACAGGGCCGCGGCGCGCTACACGGCGGCGCTCAAGGAAAAGGTCGTCACGCCGACGGTGCCGGACGGCTGCCTCTCCAGCTGGGCGCAGTATACGATCCTCCTCGAGAGCAGGGAGAAGCGCGACGCCGTCCAGAAGGCGCTGCGGGAGAAGGGGATCCCCACGATGGTCTACTATCCGCGCGGTCTGCACCAGCAGGCGGCCTACAAAGCTATGGCGCTGCGCGACGAGGACTATCCCAACACGGTCGAGGCGACGCGCCGCGTGTTGAGCCTGCCGATCCATCCCTATCTCAAAGAGGACGAACAGGACGGCGTGATCAACAGCCTTCTGGAGGTGCTCGCATGAGCGGGAAAGATTACTTCGTGCACGAGAGCAGCTATATCGACGAAGACGTCGAGATCGGCGCGGGAACGCGGATCTGGCATTTCTGCCACATCCAGAAGGGAGCCCGCATCGGCGAGAACTGCTCGCTGGGACAGAACGTCAACGTCAGCAACAACGTTCGCGTCGGCAAAGGCTGCAAGCTGCAGAACAATGTCTCGCTCTACGAGGGCGTCGAGCTGGAGGACTATGTGTTCTGCGGCCCCTCCTGCGTGTTCACGAACGACCTTACGCCGCGCGCCAAATATCCCAAGGGCCGCGCGGGCTATCAGAAGACGCTTGTGCGAGAGGGAGCCTCGATCGGCGCGAACGCGACGGTGGTCTGCGGCCACACGATAGGAAAGTGGGCGCTGATCGGATCTGGAGCGGTCGTTACAAAAAATGTGCCGGACTATGCGCTGATGCTCGGCGTTCCGGCCGTCGTCAAGGGCTGGGTCTGCGAGTGCGGACTGCAGCTCCGCTTCGACAAGGGCGAAGCCTGCTGCCCGGCCTGCGGCAGACGATATCGCAAGCTGCAGCCGGACAGGATCGAAAAGATCGATTAAAAACCTGCAACAGCAGCAAAGGAGAGAATATCTATGGACAAAGTCAGCTTCAGCACACTCTACGAAGACCTCATCAACGGACGGGAAAAGCTCGCGCTGGTCGGCCTCGGCTACGTCGGGATGCCGATCGCGGTCGAATTCGCCAAGCACGTCAAGGTTATCGGCTTCAATCACAACGAGCGCCGCATCCTGCAGTACAAGAGCGGCATCGACCCGACCAACGAGGTCGGCAACGAGGTCATCAGCAAGACGACGGTCGATTTTACGAGCGATGAGACGCGCCTTGGCGAAGCCAAATTCATCATTGTCGCCGTGCCGACGCCGGTCAAGGAAGACAACAACCCCGATCTCGAGCCGGTGGAGAACGCTTCGCGCATCGTCGGACGCAACATGGTCCCGGGCACGGTCGTCGTATATGAATCGACGGTCTATCCGGGCGTGACGGAGGATATCTGCATCCCGATCCTGGAAAAAGAATCAGGGCTCAAATGCGGCGTCGATTTCAAGATCGGCTATTCCCCCGAACGGATCAATCCCGGCGACCGTGTGCATACGCTGACCAACATCCGCAAGATCGTCTCCGGCATGGACGAGGAGTCGGCCTCCGTCATCAAAAAGGTCTATGACATCATCATCAAGGCCGGCACCTTCCCGGTGTCCAACATCAAGACGGCCGAGGCTGTCAAGGTGGTGGAGAACAGCCAGAGAGACATCAACATCGCCTTCATGAACGAGATCGCGATGATCTGCGACCGCCTGGGCATCGACACCTATGAGGTGCTCGAGGGCATGAACACCAAATGGAACGCGCTGGGCTTCAAGCCCGGTCTTGTCGGCGGTCACTGCATCGGCGTGGATCCCTATTATCTGACAAATATGGCCGAGCGTCTCGGCTATCACAGCCAGATCATCCTCAACGGCCGGAAGGTCAACGACAGCATGGGCGCGTTTGTGGCGGACGCCGCGATCAAGCAGATGATCGAAGCCGGCAAGGCCCCGAAAGCGGCCAAAGTCTATATCTTCGGCATCACCTTCAAGGAGAACTGCCCCGACACGCGCAACAGCAAGGTCTACGACATCATCAAGCGGCTCGAGGAGTATGAGATCGTCCCCCTGGTTACCGACCCCTGGGCTGACCCGGAGATCGCAAAGAAGGAGTACGGCGTGGACTTGATCCCCTTTGAGGAGGTCAAAGACGCGGACTGCGTTATCGTCGCTGTCGGCCACAAGGAGTTCCGCGATCTGCCGATCTACACGATCAAACAATACTTCCGCCAGGATATCCCTGACGACGAAAAGGTCTTTCTCGACGTGAAGAGCCTCTACCGCATGGAAGAGCTGAAGGCCTCCGGCATCCGCTTCTGGAGGCTGTGAAAAAGGAGGAAACGGCATTGGCCGTTTCCTCCTTTTTTGAATAGATTATGCTTGATTCGAGGGCACTGATCTTTTATACTGAAAAAAGAAACTGTGACGCGAGGATTTGACGATGAGAAAAAGCGCCTGGCCAAAGGAATTCAAGGAACGCTATGCCCGGTACGAGACCGAGCTGAAATGGCTCTATCAGGAACTGTATCACGACGAAAAAGCCTATGAGTATTTCGCCGAAATGCTCTGCCGGGCCTTTCGGGAGCGGCCGCGCGCAATGCGGAAGATCGACCGGGCCCGCCTTGCGGAGCCCGACTGGTATAAATCGCGCGGCATGCTCGGCATGCAGATGTACGTCAGCGCTTTTGCCGGGGACCTGCAGGGCGTGCGGGAGAAGCTCGATTATATCGGGGAGTGCGGCGTCAATTATCTCCACCTCATGCCCCTGCTTGAGAGCCCGGAGGGACGCAGCGACGGCGGCTATGCCGTGGCGGATTTTCGAAAGGTGCAGGGCGAGCTCGGCACGATGGAGGAGCTTGCCGCCCTCACGGACGACTGCCACAGCCGAGGCGTTTCCGTTTGCCTGGATTTTGTCATGAACCACACCAGCGAAGACCACGAGTGGGCACGGCGCGCACGCGCGGGGGAGAAGGAGTATCAGGATCGATATTTCTTCTTTGAGGACTGGACCATCCCCGAGCAGTTCGAGGAATCAGTCCCGCAGGTCTTTCCCACGACAGCGCCCGGCAACTTCAGCTGGTGCGAGGAAGCGGGCAAGGTGGTTATGACGACGTTCTATCCCTATCAGTGGGATCTGAACTATTCCAACCCTGTCGTGTTCAACGACATGACGGACAATATGCTCTTTCTCTGCAACCGGGGCATCGACGTGATCCGCCTCGACGCGGTGCCCTATATCTGGAAGGAGCTCGGTACGAACTGCCGCAACCTCCCGCAGGTCCACACGCTCGTACGCATGATGCGCATCGCCTGCGAGATCGTCTGCCCGGGCACTCTGCTTCTCGGCGAAGTCGTGATGGAGCCGTCGAAGGTCGTGCCGTATTTCGGCTCCATCAAGCGGCCGGAGTGCCACATGCTCTATAACGTCACAACGATGGCGACGATCTGGCACACCGTGGCGACCAGGGACGTGCGTCTGCTGCGCAGCCAGCTCGACCAGGTCTTCGCCCTGCCGCATGAATACGGTTTTCTCAATTATCTGCGCTGCCACGACGACATCGGTTGGGGCCTTGATTACGGCTTCCTCCGTTATCTCGGCGCGGAGGAAACGGCACACAAAAAATACCTGAACGATTATCTGACGGGAAAATGGCCGGGCAGTCCCGCCCGCGGGGAGCTGTACAACGACGACCCGCGTCTCGGAGATGCGCGGCTTTGCGGCACAACGGCGTCGCTGTGCGGCGTTGAATCCGCGCGGGAAACAGGGGATACGGAAGCGCTTGAACGCGCGCTGTCTCTTGACGAGATGCTGCACGCGCTGATCCTGACGATGAGCGGCGTCCCCATCCTCTACAGCGGCGACGAGATTGCCGCGCTCAACGACTACAGTTATCACAAGGACCCGGCGAAGGCGCCGGACAGCCGCTATCTTCACCGCGGGAATATGGACTGGACCGCGGCGGAAAAGCGCGGCGACGCAGGAACGCCGGAAGGGCGCCTTTTCCGCTCGCTGCGCCGGCTTGAGACGATACGCGCCTCGCATCGCGTCTTCGACGCGCATGCGGACGCCTGGACGCTGGATATCTGGGATCAGGGCGTTCTCGGCTGCGGACGTTATTTCGAAGGCGAAAAGCTGATCGCGCTCTATAATTTCTCCGGCGAGTCCAAGCGCGTGTCTCTGCAGCACGAGGAGGGCGATTTTTACGATCTTCTGACCGACCGGGGCGTGAATAAGCGCAGCATCGCTCTGCCGCCCTGCGGCTTCGTGTGGCTTCTGTGCGATTTTACAAAAGAGGGGAGCGGAAAGAGAAGAAAACTGCTCTTCCTCGACGCGGACGCGCTGCCGACGCAGAGCGACGCCCTTGATGAGCGTGTGCGCAAGGCGATCCGCGCGGTGCAGAACGCGGGCCACAAGACGCTTCTCTGCTCGCAGGGCAGCTTCGGCAGCCTCTATCCGCTGATGAGAAACGGATTCGACGGGGCGGTCGCAAGCGGCGGCGGATACATTGTGCTTGACGGCGAAGTGATCTTCGACTACCCGATCGGCGCGCGGCAGCGTGCGCTCGCACTGCATCTTTTTCATGAAAACGGCGTCGCGGCGGCGTGCGAGACGAAGGACGTCTTTTACGGCGATGCGGAGCTTGCGGAAGACTGCGGCGGAAGGCTGCGTCCCACGTCGGAATACAGCGGCGGCTCCGTCTATCGTATCGCGTTCCGCTGCGGCCGGCCGGAGCAGCTTGAGCCGGCGATCCGCGCGCTCGGCGGAGAATACGAATTCAGCCTGCGGGAAGGGGAGGGCGTTCCGTTTGTCCGCGGTATGATGCACAGTTTCAAGTACGATATTGCCGGCGGCATGCGCTTCGCCGCGGAAGCTCTCGGCATCCTGCCGGAGGACGTGTTTCTTCTGAACGAAAACGGCGAAACAGACCTTTCGCGGATCATTTCCGAACTCGGTATCACAGAGGAATAAGGGAAAAGCCTTCAAGGGAAAAAAGGAAAAAAAGTGTTGACTTTTGAACTGCTCTCTGCTATTATACTCCTTGCGTGTGAAACAAGCACGGTTCGCAGATGGGGGTATAGCTCAGCTGGGAGAGCGCTTGAATGGCATTCAAGAGGTCAGCGGTTCGATCCCGCTTATCTCCACCAAAAGAAACAGTCACCTGAAAGGGTGGCTGTTTCCTTTTCGGTCACGCCAGGCTGCTACACCGCTGACCGCTTGTTGTTGATCGTTGGCCGCACAGCGGCCTTTCCGGCGTGTGCGCCGGAAAGGTCAGCGGTTCGATCCCGCTTATCT
>JAEEGI010011350.1_pt1 | contig 19222 bp, 10 predicted proteins | sample 8958751 | NCBI WGS metagenome assembly JAEEGI01 (sample SAMN16246545, study PRJNA631951) | gut metagenome | biome: gut microbiome; feature: rumen; material: KS-attached | host: Bos | place: Iran: Karaj | collected 2018-10 | reverse complement strand
TTCCATTGAGCCTTTTGCAAGACTGCCCATCGTGCCGCTCGACTACAGGAGCGTCACTTCGCTGCAGGGCAGCATCTATGAGGAGGATGGCATAAGGGAGCATATACAGAACATAGTGGACAACCTGAACCTGCTGTATGTGGCAATGACACGTGCCGGCAAGTCGCTGTTCATCATCGGCGAGCGTGACACCAAGGAAATGAACCGCTCATGCGTAATCAACAACGTGATAATGCTCATGGGCGACGACATTGAAGGTATCCCCGTCCACATAGACAACCTTGAGGATAGCGAGCAGGTGCTGATGCTTACGTATGGTAGTCTCAACGATGACGACATCGCCGCCCATGCAAGGAAGGAACAGGAAGCAAGGGACACAGACCCGAACGTGTTTGAGCAGGAGGCTGAGCCGCTGCCCGTCGGAATAAACTCGTTCAAGAGTAATGCTAAATACCGCCAGAGCAACGACAGCCGTCGTTTTGCCGATGATGCAACCGATGAGACCGACAGGATGAGGATGTGCCGCAAAGGCACGGTGCTGCACCAGGTATTTGCCTCCATAAAGACAAAGGACGACGTGGAATCCGCACTGCGCCACATGGAGTTCGAGGGTGCACTGTACGGCGAGGGCATCACGCGCGAGGAACTGATAGATGACATTGCAGGCAAGTTTGACGACCCTCAAGTAAATGAATGGTTCTCCGACAAATGGACCATCTACAACGAATGCACCCTGCTGACGAAGGATGGTGAGCAGCGCCCCGACAGGGTTATGACGGATGGCAGTCAGACTATAGTGGTGGACTTTAAATTCGGCAAGCCGAGTCCTCTGCACCACGAGCAGGTGAAGGGATATATGAACCTGCTGCGCGAAATGGGCATGCCAGGGGTGAAGGGCTACCTGTGGTATGTAAACGAAAATAAAATTGCAAGCGTATGACATTCTTAGACATAGTAGCAAAAGACATACTTGAGAAATATAGCGGCAACCTGTCGCAGGTCACCATAGTGTTTCCTAACAAGCGAGCCTCGCTATTCTTCAGCAAGGCTCTTACGGAGCATTGGGACAAACCGTTGTGGAGCCCACGCTATGCAACTATCAGCGAACTATTCAGCAGCCTGTCTGACCTTGAGCCTGGCGACCACATTATGCTTGTACTGGAACTCTACAAGGTGTATCGCGAGATAACAGGCTCACAGGAGACCATAGACCAGTTCTATAACTGGGGAGAACTGATGCTTGCCGACTTCGACGACGTGGACAAGCACCTTGCCGATGCCTCGAAAGTGTTCACGCTTGTAAGCGACATGCACGAATTAGATAACGTGGACTATCTCAGCGACGAGCAGCAGAAGGTGCTGCACCAGTTCTTCAGCAACTTCACGTCCGACCACACCTCCGTACTGAAGAAGCGCTTCATCATGCTGTGGAATAAGTTTCACGACATATACACCACATACCGCGAACGCCTTCAGCGGCAGGGCATAGCCTACGAGGGCATGATGTATCGCAGGGTGATAGAAAATCACATGCTGCCGCAGGCTGGTGGGGAGACATACATCTTCATAGGCTTCAACCTGCTCAACGAGGTGGAGCACAAGTTGTTCCTGCACTACAAGGCTGAGGGCGCAGCAAGGTTCTACTGGGACTTTGACGCATACTACATGCCGAAGAAGGGCGAGAAGATGTCACACGAGGCTGGGCGATACATCAATGAGCACCTGCGGATGTTCCCTAACGAACTGGACTACGACCATGAGACTTACCACCGTTTCGGTGAACATACCGAGGTGTGCTACATATCATCGCCTACCGATGACCTGCAGGCACGATACATAGCGCAATGGCTTACGCCTGAACGCATAGCCGCCGGACGCAAGACTGCCATCGTACTTGCTGACGAGAGTCTGCTTGAGACCGTGCTCCACTGTCTGCCGCCTACGGTGACACACGTGAACGTGACAACCGGATTCCCGTTGTCGCAGGCGCCGGTAGCCTCGTTCGTGAGGATTCTCATGGCCACGCTGCAGAAGCACTCTCCAACACTTCACAGCGTAAACGCCTTGCTGCGCCATCCCTACATCAAATATATAAGCGGGCAGGCTATGCAGTTGCACGACAGCCTTAACGAGGCCAAGATATACTACCCTACCCTCGAAGACCTGGCTATAGACGAGAATCTGGGCAGGCTCTTCGCACCACTGAGCGGCGGGGACGACTGCATGGAACTGACCGACCGGATGATATGGGCCGTAACGACCATTGCAAGGAACATAAGGGATGAGAACGACGATTTCGCCAACGAAGGACTGTACCGTATGTTCACCATACTTAACCGCATGAGGAACTTGCTGCAGCCATCAGGACTTGAATCACTCAGCGAAGTATTATACACCAGGTTGCTGCAACAGATCATACAGTCCACCACGATACCTTTCCACGGCGAGCCTATCGAAGGCATACAGATAATGGGAGTATTGGAGACTCGCAACCTCGACTTCGACAACGTACTGCTATTATCATGCAATGAAGGCAACCTGCCTGCAAAGATAAATGACAGTTCCTTCATACCACACAGCATAAGGCGTGCCTACGAACTGACCACGGTGGAGAACAAGGTGGCTATATACTCCTATTACTTCCACAGACTGATACAACGAGCTGCTAATGCCACCATACTATACAACAATGCCACCACCGACGGACGCACCGGCGAAATGTCAAGGTTCATGCTGCAGTTGCTGGCTGAGTCGCCGCTTCATATACTACAGAAGAACCTTGTGGCAGGACAGGCAACATCAACCGTTACACCTAAAGAGATAACAAAGACAGAAGAAATGGTGGACATTCTGCTTGCAAAAGGCAGTTTCTCGCCTTCTGCACTGGGCAAATACCTCAGATGTCCTTTATCCTTCTATCATTGCTATATAGAAGGACTGTACGAAAACGACGACAGCGACGAGGACGAGATAGACAGCAGAATCTTCGGCAATATATTCCACCGTGCAGCAGAACTGCTATATAGCGACCACAAACAACGCACCATAACAAAGAATTTCCTTGATTCTCTGCTTGAAGAGAAAGGCAATGTCACCCTGCAACGCATAGTTGACCAAGCCATTCGCGAGAAACTGTTCAACATCAGCGATGACAAGCGTGCCACTCCAAAGTTGGGAGGTCTGCAGGTTGTTAACCGCGAAATGATACTGCATTTCATGAAACAACTGGTAAGCTACGATGCACAACACGCTCCTTTCATCATACTTGGACTGGAGGAACGACATACGCAAGGTATCACCATAGATACAGCACATGGCACACACACCATTGAAGTAGGAGGTATCATAGACCGTCTGGACTGCAAAGAAGAAGCTGACGGCATGCACATAAGGGTATTAGACTACAAGACGGGGCGTCCGCCCCTCAGGATCAACATGCCTGCGGTGGAAGACATTTTCAACCCCGAGGAGATACGCAACCACTCCGACTACTACCTGCAGGCACTACTCTACTCTGGTATTATCGGTGATCAATACAATGCGCCTGTATCACCAGCACTGCTCTATATACAGAAGACATCTGCCGAGAATTACTCTCCTACACTGAAAATAGACAATCAGGAGATACTTGATGCCAGATTGTACAGTACAGACTTCCGTCATTACTTAAAACTATTGATAGAAGACATTCTAGATACTGCAAAACCGTTCATGCTACCAGCAAGTACCGACCGTTGCGCACAATGTCCTTACCACGGACTATGCTACTCCAAGGATGCAACCAACTAACACAAAAAAGCACTTACAAACTATAGTATAGCTTGTAAGTGCTTTTTGTGGAGCTTGGAGGGATTCGCGCTCAGCACATCTTGTGATGCTTTGCTTGCAAAGAACCCTCGTCAGAAGAGGGAGAGACTCACTCTTGCGACACGTTAAAAGTGGAGCTGGAGGGATTCGAACCCTCGTCCAAACGGTGAAACCGCACGCTTTCTACATGCTTATTCCAGACTTCGGTTTTCGAGCAGCGCCAAGACCTGGACCACCAAGCGTTGCCTTAGTCTCTAAGGGTTCGCCGACGATGCGAGACAAACCGCCGACTATTCCCGATATTGTTGCACCGCCATGATCAGTCAGCCTCAGGAAGGGGGCTCTGGGCGATGTCCCGTTCCCTCGCCTTGCAAGGGAATAAAGCTAATCTACTGTGCTTCGATTAGGCAGCGAGAGCATACTCATTGTTGCCAATTAAATTGTTGACCGAGGAGATTATGGAGTACACAGTCTTCACTCCGCATGCTTACGCACCATCCCTGCCCGCTGTCAAATCCAGTCAACCCCAGGGTACATAGGTGTCTTGAGAATGCAAAATTAATATATTTTCCTCAATCCAGAAGAATTTTGCATGTTAAATATGGTTAACATCCTATTCCGTCACACGCTGAATCATAGTGATTGCCTTAAGATCCATAAGGCATCCATCTGCTGATTCCAACTCTTTCCGTTGTTCACTCTGCAGGTATATCGGGGCATCTTTTGCCAATGGCAAAATACGAAGTTCCACGGTCTTGCCCTTCAGGGCAGACAGACGTACCAGCATAGGCTTGCCATTCCAGAAATTATCCTCCACCAGCTTGCCGTCGGCATATATACGTGCACAGTCGCCAGCATAGCTTACAGACAGGAAACAATCGTCGGCACGCTCCACTTTCGGAATGTTCACGCTCCATACAGCAGCCTTGTCAAAGTCAGAATTGACAGGCATCGAAGCCACCTTCTGCTTACCCAAGACGACCTTCCGCGATACGTCGCAGCGCTGTCTCTGCGTATAGGAGATGCCGACATCCGGGCATTCCGCCCAGTATTCCTCGGCAATCCTGTCGCCGTCCTTGTAGAGTATGCCGCCATCATGGCGAGCAAAGTGCAGCGTCCCGTCTATCTTATATGCCCTGCGTGCACGCCCTGCACCAAGCAGGAAAAGAGTGATGTTACCAACTTTAATCGGTTTATCATATTTCAAGGTATATTTCTTACCATCAATCTTTGCTATCGGCTTTAGTCCCTTTATCGAAATAAAAAACAGCGTATCTCCAGTATGGCAGAAAGGCTGCGCATCGGCAGTCACACTATGTCCGCGGAAAGGCATCTCAACGGGGCGCACGTATGCCCTGCCCTCCTCATTAAGAATCCTTACGTAGTCATTGTAAAACTCAAAACAGCCACGGCGCGCATAGTGGTCGGAAAGGGTATCTACCGGCATAGCGACAAGCATCTCGCCCCAGTCGGCAAGGAATTGGTGCAACCATCGCGTCTGATGATATGCCGTAAGGAGCGGTTGTCCCATCTCGCCCAGCGGTGCCTGGAAATCGTATGACATGTAAGGCATGTCGTTGTAGTTGGTCACCGCCGATGCCTGAGTCTCGCCCATCGTCTCACTGCCAGTAACCTCTGTACCCCCGACGCTCTCAACCGACGGGTTCGTACCACCATGATACATATAATAGCCTGGCAGATTAGAGCCACTGCCCAACTTACATACAGCAAGTGGGAAGGCCTCATTGCCCGACATGTTAATCCGGCGATGATAGCATGGCATCATGCCACCGCCCAGTTCGCAGGTAAGGTAAGGGTATGTCTGCACAGATGGCTGCGCATCTCCGTCTTTCAGGTCACTGGCAGAGAACGTCTCTGTGGCTATCACCGTTGACATTCTGCTGTCCTTCATTATGAAAGCCTTTGGGTAATCGCCAGGCATATCGGTAAGTTTCCTGTCCCAGAAGCCATCGGCATAGTCACCATACAAAGGCAGCATCTGTCCGAACACCTCTTTGCCATTGAGTTTCGGCCAGCCTGTACGCGTATAGAATGGCACGTCAAAACCTATCTTGACAGCCATATCTTTCAGTCTTGCATAGTACGACCATGGTCCTCTGCACTCGTTTTCTATCTGTATGCCCACCACCGGACCGCCATGTTTCCACAGCATGTCTGACGCCTGTGCGAAGATGTTGGAGTACAAGCGTTGCGTGGCTGCGATGAATCCGGAGGCTTCTGAGCGCAACTTAAAATGTTTTTGATCACCCAGAGCCTTGTTTACCAGCCATGTAGGGAAACCGCCTTGCAACACCTCACCATGACAGAAAGGACCTATACGAAGTACCACAGGCATATTCTCCTCCTTGCATATCTGCAAGAAAGAGTGCAGGTCGCGATTACCGCTCCAGTTCCATTGTCCCTCTACTGGCTCATGGTGAATCCAGAATACGTATGTTGACAATACCGTTATGCCACCGGCACGCATCTTGCGTATCTCCCTACGCCAGTCTTGCCGTGGTACACGCGTATAGTGTATCTCGCCCATTACAGGCAGTATGTGCCTGCCTCCTACCATGAATCCATAAGAATCCACCTGAAACCTCACCCCGTCGGGATTGGTATCTGTACCAAATGAGAACGTGCCAGCCTTGGCAACGACTGCCATCATCACGACAAGGCAGAGTGTAAGAAGTCTATTCATATTCTGTAAATGTTTTAAGTGCAAGCGCACCCTGATGGTTTATATTCATGGCGAGCACCTTGTCAAGATAACGTAAGCCCTTGTCCTTGTTGCCCAGACCATAATGTCCTAATGCAAGCATATAGTTGCAATGTATGCGGTTTGACTCGTTAAGGTCGCCGTTCCATACCAACAGGTCCGGCAATGACACTGCGAAGTAATCCATCGTTATGTTATCAAACAAATGTTTCTCACCGTACGACACCAGTTTATTGAACAAACTACGTGCCATACCCTATTCACCCAATGCACGATAACATAGTGCGGCATAGAATATCTTATCTGGCTTGGCATCATTGTAATACATGGCTGCTGCAGGTTCGGTAGGACCTTCTGTGCCTTTCTCAAAATGCTCCCTTGCCTTCTCCTTCTCACCCTTTATCATATATGCCTTGCCAAGGAAGTAGTGGAAGTCATTATCCTGTGCGTTGAGCAGCTTGCCCTCACCTATGTTATGCGGGAATGTAAGACACTCCGTAAGCAATGCTATGGCTTTGTCAGCATCGACAGCACTTACGGCGTTGTTCGCAAGCAGGCATTTTGCCATCTCCGTACGACTGTACTGATACTGCCCTGACACCTTACCTTCGCCGCCTTCCCATACATGGAACCAGTGATTGTCTATTACCTGCCTGGCTTCCTCATAGCGTCCCAGCTGGTTGAGCAGCGTGGCAGTCTCAAGCACGAGGTCGTCGCGCTGTTCCACTTCCTTCCTATGTGCCATGAGCAGATCGAGACGCATTTGGTAAGGCTTGCACAATCGTTTATACAACTGGTCAAGTTCCATCAATATGCGTGCGTCACTCTCGTCAAGGCTGTATGCCAGCTCCATCTCCTTCTGTGCCGACTCCACGTTTTCATAGATATTGAAGTAAGCCAATGCGAGGTTTCTGTGTACCGTCGGAAATTCAGCATTGAGCGTTGCCGCTTTCTCCCACAGTTGGGTTGCCACGTCGTATTGACGCTTGTCGAAATACAGATTGCCCAACAGGTAGCATGCATTGGCGTCATCAGGGAATGCAGACAGTGCGCACACTGCCTCCAGCCTGTTAGGGAAACAGAAGTCAACAGACTGGCCTGCTGCCTTAACCTTGTCTTCCGCACGCCCTGTCAGCCATGCTATATAATAATAGGTGAGCGCAGTGGCTGCACCTTCCTCTATGGCCATGCGCCACAAGCCGAGTGCCTGCTCTGTCAGTCCTGCCGCTACATAGTCAAGGGCAAGCTCGTCGTAGTTGTTGGAGTCGCGACGCATCAGTTCCTTCATCTCCGCCACACGTCCCGTCTCATACAATATGCCGTAGTTGAAAGGATTAAGTCTCAGCGATTCCTCAGCAAAGGCGGCATAGTCGCCCTTTCCTGTCATTCTCAGCAACGCTACCTTAAGAGCCCTTGCCTTATGGTTGTGCCATCCGTATATCAACGACTGCTCAACATGGCGCAGCGCATCTTCATAATCTCCTCTCTGCGTAGCTATCTGCGCACACATCATGTGGCCCGCCTGCTGCCATGCGGCATTCCACGTTGACTTATACGCCCAGTCATACGCCTCATCTGCCTTACCTTGATACTTCAGACACAGAGCGAGGTTATACAGAGGTTCTCCATCATACGGATTGGGGTTACGCTTCTGCAATACCTTGACAGCCGTACGGAAATACGGCTCTGCCTTCTGAAACCTTCCACGACGCAGATACCACAATCCCATGGCATTGTTGCACCTTACGTCCATAGGATCACGTCGCAAGGCCTCATTATAGTAGTCGAGCGCCGACCATGTGGCATGACGATACTGCTCCAGGTGCAGACCGGTAAGGAACAATTGTTCGTTGGTCTTTATCTCCTCAGGCTTCAGCGCAGCCTCAGCAGCATCCGGTATCGGTGTCACCTCATCAGGCTCAGCCTCCCACGACAGTACGGTCCTGCCGTTTTGTATTATCTCCAGTCGCAGTTGGCGCAGTTCGTCGGCACTTACATTCACCGGCACTACGAGTATTGATTCTGGCGATATGGTATATGTTTCATCCTCCAACAACTTACCACTCTCCATGTTCTTCAGCACAATCCTTGCCTGTTGCTTGCTTGTCGCAAACACCTTCAGACTCTTTTCATCGATATTCACAAGGAAATCCTTGCTGGCGTTTTTCACTATACCCAGTTCCCTGTATGGCATGAAATACTGCACGAATGTCTTTTCCTCATACGGCATTATCCATGTAAAGTCAGGCTGGTTTTCCGTATATACTCCAGCCATCAGCTCTATGTATGGACCATCCTCGTCGGTCAGCGCCCTGTCCCATGCCCTGCCGAAGTCGCCATTGCCCCATGTCCACTGCTTCTTACCAGGCGACACGTGGTGATCTGCCACGTGCAGCATACCAGCCTGCGTGTCGTTCTCATAGCCGCCCTCGAAGTTGTATTTTGACTTTGCCACCATGTACGACGTTGGAACGGGTATGTTCTTGTAGTTGGATATATCCACACCTGCACTATAGTCCATCTTGTAATACGTGCCGGTGGCTATTGGGAAACTCGACACTGCTCGCTTTCCGTGGTCGAACACTGCATTCACGTCTGGCGGGAATACGCTTTGGTAGGCATCGTTCACTGCCACGGCAGGATTAGCCCACCACAGGAACGTCTGCGGTGTCTCCGTAGGATTATACAACCTGCCTTGTATCTCCAGGTAGGCACATCCCTCGCGTAGCGTAAAGCCTGCCTGTCCTTGCTGGTGAAACATACGCTCACGCTCGTTCACCCACACCGTGACATATCCTTCCCCTTCTTCTATCGTGCAGTCAACGGGCATGAAGGTACTCGGACGGTGATGCTGCGGCCAGTTAAACTCTATGCCTCCGCTTATCCATGGTCCTGCCAGTCCTACGAGTGCAGGCTTTATCACTTGGTTGTAATATACGAAGTGGCGCTGCTTTATCTTATCATACGCCATCTGCACGCGTCCACCAAGTTCAGGCAATATCATCACCTTTATGTATTCATTCTCGAGATACACGGCATTGTATGCCTTGTCGGTCTTCTCGTTGGATATAGACTCTATCACCGGATAAGGGTACACCACACCGCTTGAACCTTGATATACTCTCTTCTCAAGGAAGATAGGATTCTTTTCTGGCTTTCCTGCCTCATAGGTGGGTATCACCACCTGTTCTTTCCATGCTTTTACCATTTTTATGCCGTTAATTCTTTTTCTAATACTTCAAGTGACTTGCCTTTTGTCTCTGGGCAGTTCTTACTAAAAAACACAAATGCCGCAAAGCATATTGCTGAATATACCCAGAACGAGCCGCTGCTGCCCAGCGCTGCATTCATGCTCGGGAATGAGAACGTCAGCGTACAGCAACCTACCCACAACGCGAAGGTGCACACTGCCATTGCCACACCTCTTATCCTTGCCGGGAATATCTCACTGAGCAACACCCATGTTATCGGACCAAGCGTCATGGCGTAGCATGATATGGCTGCCACTACGAGTGCCACCATCATCACACCTGTTACATGCATGAAGTAGCATGTGCCAAGTATCAAGTATATCACACCTAAGCCTCCCGCGCCAATCAGCATCAGCGTTCGACGTCCCCATCGCTCCACAGTATATAGCGCCACGAATGTAAAGAGCACGTTGGCTATGCCCGTTATCACGATGTTGATGAACATGCCGTCAACGTTGAAGCCTGCACCTGTGAATATCTCCTGTGCATAGTTGAATATCACGTTGGTGCCACACCATTGCTGGAATACTGCTATCACGAGTCCTAATGTCAGCACCTTGCGGTAACGTGGAGCAAGGAGTGAAGAGCGAAGAGTGAAGAGTGAAGAATCCGAGCTACCTTCTGCTGAATCAGCATTAACAGAAGAACGCATTTTGGGTTCTTCACCCTTCATTCTAAATTCTTCACTTTTACGCTTTTCATTCAAAAACACCGGACTCTCTGGTATAAAGAATGCCATTACGAGGAACAGGCCTGCCGGCACTGCCTCTGCCCAGAACATCCAGCGCCAGCCCCATGCAACGTTCCATACCTGCGACGTAGCATCGCCGGTATCCCTTGCCAACAGCATGTTTACTATCTGCGCCGCCAATATGCCGAGTACTATGGTCATCTGGTTTACGCTTACCATGCGTCCTCTCGTCTCTGCCGGCGACACTTCCGCTATATACATAGGTGACAGCGCACTTGCCACGCCTATGCCTACGCCGCCTATGAAGCGTGCTATATTAAATAATGTATAGTCGTCAAACAAACCAGTGGCTACGGCACTGACAGTAAACAACACTGCAGCTGATATGAGCAGCGGCTTACGACCATAACGGTCTGCAGCAGCTCCAGCCACCATAGCACCGACAAGGCATCCTACGAGTGCCGAAGTCATCGCCACGCCTTGCATCACAGGATTGTCACCTATTCCGAAAAACAATTCATAGAACGGCTTTGCACCGCCTATCACCACCCAGTCATAGCCGAACAGCAGTCCGCCCATGGCTGAGACGCAACAAATAAAGTATAGGTATGATTTGCTCATGATTAGTTTAGTATATGTTTTGTTGTCAGTATATATTGCCTCTCTCGTATTTACATCTGCAAAAGTACAAGGTTTTCCCGAACTATACAATAAACAATCAAACAAAAATACATGGACAAAGTTATTTTATGCAAAAATATTTTTCCATATCATTATTATTTCTTACTTTTGCATCTGAATAAACACCTACACCTATGATAAGAATCAAAGAGGGATTTCAGGGCGAGCGCATGGTGGTGGTGCCGCCTTACATAAGGAAGAGACAGGACGAGGATCCGTTTCTCTCGACGTTGTATATCACCGACATAGGATACTACCCACGAGCAGAGCACCATTACGTAAGGCGCAATGAAGCACTGCGACAATACGTGCTACTGTACTGCATAAACGGCAGGGGCATGTTCTCCATAGGCACTGGCGGCAAACAGATGACTATATGTGAGAACCAATATGTCATACTTCCTGCCGGCGCCGCACACGAATATTGCTCTTGCGAGGATTCGCCATGGACCATATATTGGATTCACTTCGCCGGCACTCTGGCTTCCTACTATGCACAGAACTGCGGCACACCGCACGACGTGAGGCCTAACCTGGAGTCGCGCATCAGCAACCGCATCAGTCTGTTTGAGGAAATCCTTGCCGTCATGCAGGCTGGGTTAGATGACGACAACCTGCACTATGCCAGCAGTTTGCTTCATCATTTCCTTGCCTCGCTACGCTGCATACATGCCTACCGAAGCGTAAACACCAAGAACGACGGCTCTGACATCATTGATGCTGCGAAACACTACATGGACGAAAACGTGGAGCGCCACTTGTCGCTCAGTCAGATAGCCGATTACGTAGGTTTGTCGGTGTCTTATTTCTCCATGAGGTTCCGTAAGGCTGAAGGCTGCAGTCCCATTGCATACATGAACCGCACCAAGGTTGACCGCGCCTGCGAACTGCTAAGGACCACAAACATGCAGATTAACCAGATAAGCTATAAGGTCGGCATCAACGATGCATTGTATTTCTCACGCCTGTTCAGCAAGCAGATGGGCATGTCGCCATCGGAATACAAGGCGCAATACTGAATAAGGGAAAAATTATATGGATGATTTTATTTTCCATGACAAACCTAACCTTGTTTCATTATTTTTTTACTAATTTTGCACCCAACATTATCCTATTAATAAGTATGAGAAGAACATTCCTTACCTTTGTATTATGTGTATCTGCCGTAATTGCGGCATGCGCTGGCGACGGCGTCATCAACCTTTCAGGGCAGTGGCAGTTTCGTCTCGACGGCGATGCTGAATACAACGATGTCATAACGCTGCCGGGAAGCATGCCCGAGCGTATGAAGGGCCACGACATCAGCGTACGCACGCAGTGGGTGGGCGCACTGTATGACTCGTCATACTATTTCAATCCCTACATGGCGAAGTACCGTGAGGAGGGCAAAATGAAACTGCCATTCTTCCTTACCCCTGCGAAGCACTACGTGGGCAAGGCGTGGTACAGGAAGCTGTTCTTCGTTCAATATCCGAATTCCGGAGTCATCTCTAAGCACGACAAGATACAAGGCGCCAAAAGCCAGATACAAGACTATGAGCTGTTCATAGAGCGTCCGCACATTGCCACCACCGTATGGGTGAACGGCAGGAAGGTGAACGGCAACGACCGTCTGCCTTCGTCGCCTGACGACGGCAGGCAGAATTCCCTGTCCGTGCCTCACGTATATAACCTCAGCGGATATCTTGTGGAAGGCGAGAACACCATAGAGATATGCGTTGACAACGACCCTGAGGTTGCCAAGGTGGGTAATGACTCTCACTCCGTGACTGACCAGACACAGGGTGACTGGAACGGTATGGTGGGCAGGATTGAGGTGCGCCCCGTTCCTGTAATCAAGAATATAAGGATATATCCTGACATAGACCGTAAGGAGGCCAGGGTACTTGTCTTGGCATCGGGCAAGTCTGGCAAGGACATGCCGCTGGAGCTCATCGCTGAGTCGTTCAACACCGCCAAGCGTCATATAGTATCCACCAAAGCAGTGATACCAAAGGGCGGCGATTCTCTGTGGGTCACCCTCGACATGGGCAACGACATGCTGCTGTGGGACGAACATTGTCCGCAGATGTACCGCCTCTCCGTACAAGGCGGTGGCAATACCCTGTGTGAGAGTTATTTCGGCATGCGCAAGATTGAGACGCGCGACAGGATGTTCTACGTGAACGGTAAGGAAACCCAGCTGCGCGGAACGGTGGAGAACTGCACCTTCCCTAACACCGGATATCCTCCTACCGACCTCGATTCATGGGTCAAGGTCTTCGAGACCTACAAGCAGTGGGGGCTCAACCATGTGCGCTTCCACACCTACTGTCCGCCTGAGGCTGCCTTCCTTGCTGCCGACCTCGTGGGTATATACATGCAGCCTGAGGGCCCGTCATGGCCTAACCATGGCGTGAAACTGGGACGCGGCGAGTATATCGACACATACCTGTACGACGAGGCTGTGCGCATAATGGACGAATATGGCAACCACCCTTCGTTCACCTTCTTCGCCTTTGGCAATGAGCCTGCTGGCAACTGGGTGCGCTGGAGCACCGATGCCGTGGCAAGAATCAAGGAGTATGATCCTCGCCACGTCAACTGCGGCTTCTCCGTTGGTGGAGGATGGGCATGGCAGCCGGGCAGCGAGTTTGCGGTAAAGGCTGGCGCAAGGGGACTTAACGAATGGGCAAAGTCGGCACCTGAGTCTATGGCCGATTTCAACAAGAATATCAACGTATATAACGGCAAGGACATGCCCGGCACTCCTATCACCATGCCTTTCGTCACACACGAGATGGGACAGTGGTGTGCCTTCCCTGACTTCAGCGAGATACCGAAATATACCGGTGTAAACAAGGCAAGGAACTTTGAGATTTTCCGCGACCTGCTGCGCGACAACGGCATGGAGGCTATGGGCAAGAAGTTCCTGCTTGCATCAGGAAAGCTGCAGACCTTGTGCTACAAGTATGAGACAGAGCGCATCCTGCGCACTCCACGCTATGCTGGTTTCCAGATTCTGTCGCTCAATGACTATTCCGGCCAGGGCACCGCATTGGTGGGTGTCACCAACGTGTTCTACGATGAGAAGGGTTATGTCAGCGCTCCTGAGTTCCGCGAGTTCTGCTCCAAGGCTGTGCCGCTCGCCACCTTCCCTAAGTTCACCTACACCGACGGCGAGTCGTTTGAGGCTGACCTTACGCTCAACAACTACACGGGCGAGGAATACAAGGATGCTGTGGTCACATGGCGCATAAGCGGACTCAATGCCGAGCATTCCTCTACTACCGACATCGCCATGGGACAGGCTGTGCCTCTCGGACATGTCTCTGTTCCTCTTAGCAGTGTCACGAAGGCTGGCAAATACACCCTGGAGGTTGACGTTCCTGCCGCCGGAGCCCATAACCACTGGGACTTCTGGGTATATCCCAACAGCGACAAGAATGCTTCACTAATTACACTTCACTCTTCCTTCAACGGCATATATGTCACCGATTCGCTTGACAAGAAGGCTGTGAAGGTACTGCGCAAGGGTGGCAAGGTGCTGATATGCGCAGCTGGCAAGGTTACCTACGGCAGAGAGGTGAAGCAGCAGTTTACTCCTGTTTTCTGGAACACCTCATGGTTTAAGATGCGCCCACCTCACACCACAGGCATCTACGTTGACAATGAGCATCCTGTATTCGCAGACTTCCCTACCGACTACCACAGCGACCTGCAGTGGTGGGAACTGGTAAACAAGGCACAGGTGATGCAGTTTACCGATTTCCCACGTGACTTCCAGCCTACCGTGCAGAGCATCGATACATGGTTCGTAAGCCGTAAGATTGGTATGCTGTTCGAAGCAAAGGTGGGCAAAGGCAGACTACTGATGACGTCGATGGACATTACGAACAATCTTGACCGCCGCATAGTGGCGCGTCAACTGCAGCGTTCAATACTAAGCTATATGTGTTCTGAAAAGTTCCAGCCTCGTTGGCAGATTGACGTTGAACGCATATCCGACCTGTTCACCAAGGTGGCAGGCGAGGTGAATATGTTCACCAACGAGTCGCCTGACGAGCTGAAGCCTTCACTGAAATAGTTTTCTCACTCAGGCTTCGCGGTATGTAATGGCCCCGACTTTCGTTCAACGGCACTTTACAGCCCCACCGCTTTGCGTCTTCCCCGTTTCGCGGGAAAAAACATGCATTCATTTTATGACATGGTATCATTTTAGTTGTTTTCATAGCATATCTGAGTTTCTAACCTAAGATGTCCTTGCGATAATACATATCGCAAGGATTTTTTATGCCCCTACCCTACACCAAAATATCACTTTGTCACAAAAACCAGTTATTTCGTGACAATGTGATATTTCTGACTGTTCTGACTACTAACGCAAAATAGAGAAGAAGAACGCTGAAAACTGGTTTTAAAATGCCCCATTTGGTGAATTCAGACAGATTTTACCAACCAAAACAATGCAATTTGGCATCTTTTACAGAGTAAAACGATAGCTTTCACGATGTAATATGATACCTTTTACAACGTAATATGATAGCTTTTACAATGTAAAACGATAGCTTTTACATTCCAATCTGTATGCTTTCATAATTACAAACAAATCCCATCATTGATTATCAGCGAGTTATGAATTTTGCCAAAAATCGTCATTTCGAGAACGATTTTACGTTTGCTGGATTTCATTGCAAGGAATTTATGGTTGGCAAAATCAATATGACACAGAAACGCGACAAAAGTCAGCAGAATGTCAAAACTGCACGTAATGTTTAAGGTGGGTTCTAATAAGCCTTTTTGGGAGCTGACTATTAATTCCACCCTAAATGCAACGAAGTCGTTAATGAATGTTAGCACCAAATGACCAAATGTGAATACATACGAAAAATACGGGAGATAATGTGTTACCATTAAATAATTTATTGATAAATAATCATAAAGCATCCACACACACTTGCCCGTGACACGGGAAATTAATAATTTTGTCGCAAGAACGATATCAAATGAGACCAATGCGGAATCTTTTCATCACCTTATTTATATATATAGCAATATGTATCAACGCATACTCGCAACACCGTTTCGTTGTCATAAACATGGAGACCAAGGTGCCTGTGAGAAATGTAATAGTGCGATATGCAAAGGACAAACAAACCTGCACTATATGGGACGGCTCGTTTATACTCGACAGCATCAGTGACGACATCCGCAGCCATAACATCAGCCTCAGCAAGTCGGGATTCATGACATTGAACCTTACTGCCACAGAACTCACCGACACTTTAGAATTGCTTCCATCCATGAATGCGCTCACTGAGGTAATCATACATGGCTACAGGCGCAACAAGATACACATGAGCATGAAATATACTCCGTCGTTGTATGAAACACTTCCCTCTCCTGCTGACCCTGCACTGAAAGTCAACGCTGACATCACTGGCGGCATAGAGAAACTCTTGACTTATAAGCGCAGGAAACGATACGAAGAGGCTAAACGCAGAATGGAAGAATACTAAACGAAACTAAAATATAAGAAACGAAAAAAGGTTGAATATCATCGATATTCAACCTTTTCCTTAGAGGTGCGTGGCGGAGTCGAACCGCCTTAGCTGGTTTTGCAGACCAGAGACTAAACCGTTCATCCAACGCACCGTTTTCTGATTTGCGAGTGCAAAGTTTCGCACGAAGCAAATAGGGTTTGTCAACCTTAGGTTGGTGCCCATGTCTCATTTGCGAGTGCAAAGGTACTAAGAAAAATTGAAACCAACAAATTTTTTTGTACTTTTTTTAAAAATTTCTTTCATAATTCAATATTTCTTCGTACCTTTGCACTCGCAAATGAGACACGGGTACCAGTTTTCAACTGACAAGCCCTATTTGCTTCGTGCGAAACATTGCACTCGCAAATGAGACACGGGCACCAGTTTTCAACTGATAAGCCCTATTTGCTTCGTGCGAAACAACGAAACATACAGAAGACAGTGATTAGTTGCAGGTAACTTAAATTCTTAACTCTTCACTCTTCGTTCTAAACTCTCAATGCGTCTGTGGCGAAATTGGTAGACGCGCTAGACTTAGGATCTAGTGTCTTACGATGTGCAGGTTCGAGTCCTGTCAGACGCACACTTGTGACAAAGAGGAAATTTCTACGGATTTTTCCTCTTTATTATTTTTGCAAATGCTTGTAATTCTGCGCATTACTGCAAGCGCACTATTCTCCTTCTCGGTTCGATAACCGCAAATTTCCTTGTCCCAAAAAATTCCGTCAGGAAAGAGCAAATTTTGAAGTTTTTGACTTGTTTCAAGTGTTCCGTTTTTCCACAAATCCACTAAATTACAACACATTACAAAGACTTCGTCTATTCTTTTCTCAAGGTTCGATAAATCTTGATTGCATTCTGCCAACTGAAGGTCTATTCCTCGCAAATCATCTTGAAGTTCTTGCATGGTGATTTCAAAGGTATCTTCGTCTATAATATCTGTTGCAAACTTAATACGGCATTTCTTCATTTTGCCCTCACATTCACTTTTTTTCTTCTTCAATGATGACAATACGTCTTTCTGTTGTCTTTGTTCGGTGCTTATAGCATTACCAATAACATCCCTAAATACACTTACCAACTCCAATGGTATATTGTAGGTACTTAATAATTCCTCAAACTTCCTGTGCATTTTTTTGGCAGATACATTGGTTCTGCAACCATCAACATTACATTTGTAATAGTCGATGTTCTTATTGGCTGTGTATGCAGTAAAGTAGGTTTTGTCTTTCCAACAACGCACAAATCGTTTAAGCGGGAATCTCGGTGTTTCTTTCTTATGCTTATATAGACCTGAACGACCTTTAATTATCTCTTGCACTCGGAGGAAGTCCTCTCTTGAAACAATTTTCGGATGTTTTCCTTCTATTTCCTCATAATCTAACATCTTATTTACTATTAGTCCTGTGTAAAAGGGATTAGTCAAAATCTCATGCAAGCGTTGTTTGCGCAAGTGCAAACCATGTTGTGCAAGACGTTTCAGAATGTCGCAATTTGCCACACCCTGCGATTTCCATTGGAATGCTTTACGGATTAAGTATCCATCTGAATTGATGGTAAAGATAGAATTAATACTCTTTCCTTTCTTATCATAACCCAATGGTGCAGGACCACAATACACTCCATTACGCATACAGTTTTTACGTCCTGAGGTGAAGTTGTTGGTTCTATTGGTATTATCCCATTGTGCCATACAAACCTTCATCTGTAACATCATCAACCCTTCGGGGGTTGAGGTGTCAAGACCTGTGCCTACCTCGACCACATTAACACCTAAATCCCTTAATTCATTAAGGATACTGATACCCTGTCCTGCGTTTCGAGAAAATCTGTCGCCCTTTGCTATAAGTACATTTTTTATGGTCTTATCTTTTTTAATAGCATATACCATTTCCTTAACCATTTTTCCTGGTGTCTTTGCACTTTCATGTTTACCTCCATAATAACCTTTAATATTCATATTGTGTGTTTTAGCGTAATCCTCACACTTAATTTTTTGGTCAAGCAAAGAGCCTCCATTATCTTCTTGATATTTAGTAGATACTCTTGTCCATATTATTGTGTTTTCTTTATTCATTGTCTTTTGGTTTTTCAATGTTATTATCAATTACTATTTGCGCCAACACTTCAAAAAATCTTATCACCTCGTTGGCTTCGTCTTGGGTGACACCTAACTGAGTAAATGTTTCTTCATAATCACATGAATTAATCATTTCAACATTTATGTTTCTCTCTTATTTCGTTGTTTTCCACCTCTATCTTTGCCACTTATCACAAGTGAGATAGTCGTTTGTACGGTGTGTAAGGAACAACCGCTTAAAATCCTTTTTTTGTCATTTATTCTACTAAGTCTTCACGTCTTTCTTATTTAATATTTTATTTTCCACATGTGCAAACATAACACACAGATTCCACATAACCAAATAAAAAGGCAATTTTCTAACAAATTGCCTTAATTTTTCTCAGAGTATTAATTGAAGTCCCTGTTATCTTGGCAACATTGCGGAGGGATAGTCCTTTGCGAAGCAATCGACTTTCCTCCTTATAT
>JAEEGI010011349.1_pt1 | contig 19223 bp, 14 predicted proteins | sample 8958751 | NCBI WGS metagenome assembly JAEEGI01 (sample SAMN16246545, study PRJNA631951) | gut metagenome | biome: gut microbiome; feature: rumen; material: KS-attached | host: Bos | place: Iran: Karaj | collected 2018-10 | reverse complement strand
TCGAAGTCAGCGATTGCGTGTTCTATAACAACCCGAAACGTTCCGTGGTGCCTGAGAACAACCGTAACCTGGAATGTGAGAAGAGCGTCCGCTGGCACATCAGCCTGCACCACAACACGTTCGTCAACTTCTGTACCGTGGCCAACAACCCGATTCTGAACACCCGCTACAACCCCGGCGGTTCAGTGCTGGAGTTCCACGACAACGTCATCATCCTCACCAAGGATCCCGCAGACAAGAATCGTCTGATGAACTCTGCCGGTTGGGATACCCGTAACATCCAGGGCGGCGACGGCAGCGGTAAGGTAACCTTCAACATCTACAACAACTGGACAACCAACGACGAGGAATACCTGAGCAACGGCCAGCCCTTTGCTGCCAACGCACTCAACGCCACGTCGAAAGCTCCCGGTCAATTCATCAAGGGCGGTGAGGGTATCTATCCCGCCGGTACTGACGAGCTCACCGTCCACCTGGACAAGACGCTGAGAGCTACCGACCTGATGGTCAGCCCGAACCCGAAGTACTTCATCGGCGAGACACCTAAGGGTACTGACTACCACACCGACAATGGTATCGACGGCCTGTACTACAAGCAGACAGACCAGGTAAAGAACTCGGCTATCTACAAGAGTGGTGCTGGCTGCCAGCGTCTGGTGAATGGTAAGTAAGCGGGCTACGCCCTAATTGATAATTGAAAATTGATAATTGATAATTATAAGATTATGAAGATTTATAAATATGTAACCGTGCTTTTGGCTGTGGCAGCAATGTCATGCACCTTCATGAGCTGCGACAGGGACAACGACATCACAGGCGATCCGATGGCTGACCACAACAAGGAGGTCAACGGCAAGCAGGACTACTGGATTGAATTTTCACTGAGCAACCCGGGTTCTCTGACCCCAGAGGCGCAGACAACCTTCACTCAGAAGATTGTGGAAGTCATCTATCCTGAGGACTGGGCTAACGGCGTACGTGAAATCAAGTTCATCGAGCATCCGATGTACGTCACCAAGGACTATGCCCTGAACAACTTCAACAAGGTGGCTGCATTGCCGAACGAAGAGAACGACATTGTTCAGAAAATCATGATTCCCACCTTCTGTGTTGACACGGTAGGCGGTGTATGCCATGATGACTTTGAAGTTTCGATGACACTCTCGAAGGACAGCATGAAGACTGTGCTTGGTTCTTTCAAGTGGAGTGCGAAGAATGCATTCAACGGTCCTGAACTCATTGCAAAGAACAAGAAGTAAATAATTATCTTTCTAACACCTCGAGGGCGAGCTATTGCGGTTCGCCCTCGTTGTTTTTTTACCGGCAAGAAGATTGTGATTGAGTGAGAAGTTATTACGTAAACCTTTTCGTAGCTTTTCTACATATTTATTTGGCAATTTCAAAGAAAACCCGTATATTTGCACAGTCTTACAGAAATAAAACAAATAAAAACAAATATTTACTAACAATTTAAAACTTAGCGTATGAAAAAGATTTTTACTCTTATTGCCATGGCCGCAATGGCTCTTGGCGTGAATGCACAAACCGAGATTAGTTTGGCCGGACTGAAAATGAACAATCTTACTTGGGATGCAACTTATCAAGAAATTACAGATTATGTAGAGGTGGATAATAATGAAAATCCAACTGGTTATACTGCTCCTCTCGCATTTACTTATTCTGGTGGAGGTGCGTGGGCAGATATTGCTCTGAAAAATCAGCCCGTTAAGTTTAGCTACAAGAATTCTGGCGAAAAAATAGGTTTCTTTAGTGCTGCTAATGATTTCTTCCAGATTGGCGGTAAGGGTGCCAAATTAATCATTTCTAACCTTAAAAAAGAGCAGACCGTTACCGTGACGATTGCTGCAAAAGCAGATGACGCAGCACCTGAATTTTCCGTTACGGGTGCCAATTTGACATCTGGTGATCCAGCAACAGCAACCAGCACTACGACTTTTGTTGATTTGGTTTACACTGTCAACACATCTGCTGGTGAGATGACAATTGAAAACACTACCAATGCCTATAGGATTAAGACTATCGTTATAGCAGGAGAAGGTGTTGAACCTGGTTCTTTTGATGGAAAAGATTTCTCTGTTACTTGGAAACTAACTGATCCCAACGACTTAAGTGCAGTCGCAAGTAACTCGGCAGGTATGTCTGGTTCAAGCGTAACCACTGGTTCTGGTATGGAAAAACTGAGCGATGCTTTGGTTTACTCTGTTAAGGATGGAGATGGTAAAGTTATCGAGTCCTACTCTTATACTACGTTCCAGCCGACCCTTTCCGATAAGGGAAAGAATGAATATAAAAATTGCGTTGATAACAACAAGAACATTGATTTCACCTTTACTCCTACTGCAAATTTCTCGGCTACCAAAATTTCGCTTGATATTGCTAAGGTAGGAACAGGCGATCCTCAGGTGTTCATTGACTTTATCGAGGGTGATGGAAGTGTAACTGCTGTAACAAGTGCTGCCTTGGATATTGTAAGAAATAACGATGCACAATTCTTAGAAAATGTAAATAAGACATTCGATATTTCTACATTTGCTTCAGACAAGCCTGTAACCTTGCGTATTTGGGTAGGTAAGTTAGCTAACAACAAGCAGGTTGCCATTGCAAACGTGGTCATCAGTGGTAAGATTGACAAGTCCGTTCCCACCGGCATCAGCACCGTCAAGAACGAGACCATCAACCTGAACGCTCCCGCCTACAACCTCGCTGGTCAGAAGGTTGCTGAGGGCTACAAGGGTGTTGTCATCCAAAACGGCGTAAAGCGCATCCAGAAGTAATAAAAAAAGGTACGCACCAAACGCTACGCATATCAACACCGCCCGCCGCGCATATACGCAGCGGGCGGTGCGCATATACGCACCGGCTGGTACGGGTTAGCCCGCCCGTAGCAAACTCCCGGCCTGCACCATGCGCACACCCCGTCAGCGGCATGCTCGCGCCCTGTCCTATAAGTCAGCACGATAGGGCTGCCTTGTTCTCGATTTTTCTGATAATTGTTTGGCAATGTCACGCGATTTGTATATCTTTGTGGTCACAAAACAAAGCAACATCCTCCTATCATGGTACAAGACGACGCATTCCTCCCACAAGACCGAAGCTACCGCACGCTAGGGACTTCATCCAGAAGGGCGGCATCAAGGAGCAAATGTACCAGGCTCGCAAGGAATGGCAGCGAAGGAATGGATATTCCCCTAAAAACGACGAATAATCCACCCGTTGTCTCAGATTTTTTTCGTACCTTTGCACTTGAAAATGAAACTAACGACTAAAACAATGAACCTATCGGCAAGAATCCTGCTCTCTATAGCACTGCTGCTGGCCTGTTCAGGGACAGTAGTGGCTGAAGGCCTGCTGGCTTTTCCTGGTGCCGAGGGCTTTGGACGCTTCGCAACGGGAGGACGCGGCGGCAACGTATATCACGTGACGACATTAGAGGACGGGGAGCAACTAGGAACACTGCGGTGGGCCAACGAACAGACTGGTCCAAAAATCATCGTCTTTGACGTGTCGGGCACCATTTTCCTCAAGTCGCCATTACGGTTTACGGAGAACACCACCGTGGCAGGACAGACGGCTCCCGGCGACGGCATCTGCCTGGCCGACTACCCCGTAATGGTCAGTTCAAACAACATCATCCGCTATATGCGTTTCCGTTTAGGCAACCGCGAGGTGGCTCACCACGAGGGCGACGGACTGGGCGGCAGCCGTTGTCACGACATTATCATTGACCACTGCTCCATCAGCTGGTCGGTTGACGAATGTCTGTCCGTCTATGGCAACCGCGACTTCACCGTGCAGTGGTGCATCGTGTCCCAAAGCCTTAACAACAGCGGCCACAAGAAGGGTGCCCACGGCTATGGCGGCAACTGGGGCGGCAGCGGTGCATCATACCATCACAACCTGATAGCCCACCACACGTCACGGACACCGAGGTTAGGACCGAGTCCGTTCACACAGACTGACGAGCGCATGGACCTGCGCAACAACGTCATCTACAACTGGACGGCCAATGGCTGCTACGGTGGTGAGGCTATGACGGTCAACATCGTCAACAACTACTACAAGCCAGGCCCTGGCACACCGCACGATGACCGCGGCAAACGCATAACTTCCCCCAACATCCGTACCTCGCAATACACCCATCACGACAGTCCCCGTCCCAATGTGTGGGACAAGATGTGGCACGTCTGGGGTAAGTATTATGTCAGCGGCAACGTCAACAGCCGCTATCCTGAGGTCACAAAGGACAACTGGACATACGGTGTGTACAACCAGATTAATGCCGATGCCAATGACGGCACATACACGGCGACGACAAAAGACACCATCCGTCTGCAACAGCCCATGCCTTTTGCTCCCGTCACGACCCATACGGCTGAAGAAGCCTACGAACTGGTATTAGCCCACGCCGGTGCCAGTCTGCAGCGCGACACACTGGACGACATCATCGTTCGCGACGTCCGTGAGGGGACTGCCACCTTTACGGGTGATGGCTGCGATCCAGGCATCATCAACACGCAGGACGACATACACCTTGGCGACAGTCCCTGGCCTGAACTCAAGAGCAAGCCTGCCCCCAAGGACACTGACGGCGACGGCATACCCGACGACTGGGAAGATGCCCACGGCCTCAACAAGAACGACAAAACTGACGGCAATGCCATTGGCGACGGTGGCTATACCAACGTGGAAATCTACCTGAACGCCATTGTTGCTGATACATGGTCATCTACAAAGAATATCATTAACAAACAATAAAAACAATACTATTATGACAATGAAGAAAACAATTCTTTCACTACTGGGTGCCATAGCGCTGTTGCCAGCTATGGCAGGTGACAACAATGTGGCTCCTTGGGGCTGGGCAACATGCTCCGACGAGGCAGGCACAGCTTACACCATGAGCGGCGGTAATTTCACGGACGCCAGGACCGTAACGCTGACAGCTCTTGGCGGCGGACAGACTGACGACGACCAGATCAAGAAAGCTATTGGCACAAACGACATCATCATCTTCGACGGTTCTAAAGGTGACTTCACCATTGGAGAGACGATGAAGCTGGCATCAACCAAGAACAAGACGCTCATCGGCATCAACAATGCCCGCCTGTGTACGAAATTCTATCTGACAGATGCCGACAACGCCTACCTGAAAGAGCAGAACCTGGACGGACTGAGCAGTACAGACCAATATACAGGAACCCTGCCCGACGGCACGACGCTGACCTGCGACAAGCGTGCCTTCTTCACCAAGAAAGCCATGATGGAGCTGCAATACCAGAAGACGGGTACGTATTCACTGCCCAACAAAGCCGGCATCTTCCATATCGAGACCTCCAGCGAGAACATCATCATCCGCAACCTCTCGCTGATAGGCCCGGGAGCCGTGGACATCGACGGTGCCGACCTCATCACCAACCAGGGCCGCCACATCTGGATTGACCACTGCACATTCGCAGATTCTCAGGACGGCGCACTCGACAGCAAGGTGTGCGACTGGTCCACCTACACCTTCAACCACTTCTACTACACCTCGCGCAGCTATTCACATGCCTACACCTGTGGCTGCGGATGGGCTGACGGCACCATGATACTGCACCTCACTTTTGCCAGCAACATCTGGGGCGAGGGCTGTGTCCGCCGCCTGCCGCAGTGCGGCGACTGCTACGTGCATCTGGTGAACAACTATCACAACTGCCCCGGCAACAGTGCAGGCATCACCATCAACGAAAACTGCAAGGCACTGGTTGAAGGCAACTACGCCGCCAACGGCGTGAAGAATGCACTGACAGGCAGCGGTTCTGGCCGTAACATCACCGTTCGCGACAACAACTATTCCTACACATCCTTAGGCAGCGAGGTGACGGTACCCTACCAGTACACGAAGATTGCTTCCGCCGACGTTCCTGCCAACCTGACAGGCAGCGAGGGTGCCGGTGCCACGCTCGGCAACGATGCAGCCAGCATTCTTTCCACCATTCCATCAGTGTCTCGCGGTGAAAGTGGCGAAACGGTCTATGTCATCGTGAAAGACGACGCCCACATCGGCGGCAGCATTACCGAGGTTGGTGGCATCACAGTGACCTTCGACCCCAGCGTCACCGACTGGAGAAGCGGCGGCAGCGGCAAGGATGCTCAGGAAGTTGACGGCGTAGAGCTCAGCGGCTATTACACTCAGAGCGATAACACCAATAAGGCACCTATCACTATAGCAACGACCATGCCCGGAAGGTTGACCATCTTCTTCGGCGGCGGCATTTCAAAAGCCATTAACATGACCGATGGAGAAAATGGTCTGACTGGCACAGTCCTAAGCTCAGGTGCAAGTGTGGAAAGCGGCTCTGCTCCCACAACAGCCATCAGTGCATGGGACGGCATTTGCTACGATCTTGAAGCCAATAAAACATACACATTCTCGTGCAGTGGCACCAAGTGGCGCCTGGCAGCCATCCGCTATATCCCCGGAACAACTGGTATCAAGGTTATTAACGATAACGTTAACGATAACGATAGCTTCTATTCCCTGCAGGGTGTCCGTGTAAGTAACCCGCAGAAGGGTGTCTATATCCAGAACGGACGCAAGGTTGTAATAAGATAAAGCTATTCTTAACCAACTAACAATATGAAGAAGCTATTCTTAACAACTATACTGGTATTGGGCGCATCGGCTTTGACGGCACAGGTGCTGCCCTACCAGAACCCTCAGCTCACCGCTGAGGAGCGCGCTGAAGACTTGTTGGGCCGACTGACCATTGAGGAGAAAGCCAAGTTGATGATGGACGTGTCGCCCGCTATCCCACGGTTGGGCATTCCAGCCTTCCAGTGGTGGAACGAGGCACTGCACGGTATCGGGCGCAACGGCTTCGTGACGGTGTTCCCCATCACCACGCAGATGGCAGCATCGTGGAACGATGAACTGCTTTACCAGGTGTTCTCTGCCGTCAGCGACGAAGCCCGCGCCAAAAACCAGGAGGCAAAGAAGACGGGTAACGTGCAGCGTTACCAGGGGCTGTCGTTCTGGACGCCGAACATCAACATCTTCCGCGACCCCCGTTGGGGACGCGGTCAGGAGACCTACGGCGAAGACCCGTACCTGACTGAGCGCATGGGCCTGGCCGTAGTGAACGGTCTGCAGGGACAGGCCTATTCTCAAAACTCAAAACTCAAAACTCAAAACTCGAAGTACAAAAAACTTTTAGCCTGTGCCAAACACTTCGCCGTACACAGCGGTCCGGAATGGAACCGCCACGTCTTCGACATCCAGCAACTGCCAGAGCGCGACCTGTGGGAAACCTACCTGCCCGCCTTCAAGGCACTGGTGCAGAAGGGCGACGTGGCCGAAGTGATGTGTGCCTACCAGCGCATCGATGGCGACCCCTGCTGTGGCAACGCCCGCTACGAACGTCACATCCTGCGCGACGAATGGGGATTCAAGGGGCTCATCACCAGCGACTGCGGTGCCATCCGCGACTTCCTGCCCTCATGGCATAACGTTTCGAAGGACAACGAGGCTGCATCAGCCAAAGCCGTGCTCAGCGGCACAGACTTAGAGTGCGGTTCAGTGTATAAAAGCCTCCCCAGCGCCGTGAAGCGCGGCGACATCAGCGAACAACAGATAGACATTAGTCTGAAGCGCCTGTTGGTGGCCCGTTTCGAACTGGGTGACTTCGACCCCGACGAACTGGTGGAGTGGACGAAGATTCCCTCGTCGGTCATTGCCTCAAAAGAGCATAAGGCGCTGGCACTGCAGATGGCCCGTGAAGGCGTAGTGCTGCTGAAGAACAACGGCGTGCTGCCAATCGTAAATAGTAAATCCGCAAATAGTAAATTAGTAGTGATGGGGCCCAATGCCAACGACAGTATTATGCAATGGGGCAACTACAGCGGCTATGCTACAAAGACTGTCACCGTCTTGGAAGGTCTGCGCCAACTGTTGGGCGACGTGCCTTTTATCCAGGGCTGCGGACTGACCCGCAACGAAGTCTTTGAAAGCCGTTTCAACAAGATGCGCGCTCCCTTGGGACAACAGGGCATGCAGGCAGTCTACTGGAACAACGTCAATATGGAGGGCGACCCCGTGGCAACGGTTACGATGGCCTCACCCATCAACCTGAGCAATGGCGGCAACACCGTGTTTGCTCCCGGTGTTAACCTGGAACACTTCTCTGCCCGCTACGACGGTACGCTGATACCTGCCGAGGACGAGACACTTTACCTACGCGTCGGTGCCGACGACTTGGTGCGCGTCATCGTCAACGGCGACACGCTGGTCAACATCTGGAAAGTGCGCCAGCGCATACAGGAAGCCACGCCCGAGCTGAAAGTCAAGAAGGGCAACAGCTACCGCATCCACATCGACTATGTGCAGGAGGGCGGTATGGCTGCCATGCAGTTTGATGTTTGCAAAAAGCTGACGCCTACCCGCGAGCAGCTGTTAGCCCAGATAGGCGATGCCGAGACTGTCGTCTTTGTGGGTGGCATCTCGCCCCGTGTGGAGGGTGAGGAGATGAAGGTCAGTGACCCTGGTTTCAAGGGCGGCGACCGCACAGATATTGAGTTGCCTCAGGTACAGCGCGACCTGCTGAAGATGCTGCACGACGCAGGCAAGAAGGTCGTCTTCGTCAACTGCTCCGGTGGTGCTATGGCACTGGTGCCAGAACAGGAAGAAACCTGCGACGCCATCATCCAAGCCTGGTACGGCGGTGAGGCTGGCGGCAAGGCAGTGGCAGAAATCCTGACGGGCCAGTACAATCCTTCGGGCAAGCTGCCTATGACGTTCTACCGCAGCGTCAACGACCTGCCTGACTTCCTGGACTACACCATGAAGAACCGCACCTACCGCTACTTCCGTGGCGAGGCACTCTACCCCTTCGGCTACGGACTGAGCTATACCACATTTGACATCAGCAAGCCGCAGTATATCAAAAACAAGGTTCGCGTGACCGTCAAGAACACCGGACAGTGCGAAGGCACCGAGGTGGTACAGATCTACATCCGTAACATGGCAGACACAGAGGGGCCGCTGAAGACGCTGCGTGCCTACCAGCGTGTCAGCCTGAAGCCCGGCGAGCGCAAGACCGTAGACATCGACTTCCCCCGCGACCGTTTCGAGGGCTGGGATGTCAAGACCAATACCATACGCGTCGTACCCGGACGGTATGAGCTGATGGCAGGTTCATCGAGTGCCGACAAAGACCTGAAGAAAATCATGGTCAACGTGAAATAACAAGAAAGGCTGTCCGTCGTGGACAGCCTTTCTTGTTACAGGCTACTGATGAGCCACCACAGGTAGACCAAGTAGCCGATGACGAGCGAGGCGCCCTCCCACCGTTCCACTGTGAAGCGGGTGAAGGAGAAAAGCCATACCAGGATGACTGAAATGAGCATCACTGCCATATCAATGGTGGTGATGCCTTCTATTTGCAGGGGACTGATGACTGCCGTCATACCCAGAATCAGCAGGATGTTGAAGACATTGGAACCAATGACATTGCCGATGGCGATAGCTGACTGCCCCTTGCGGGCTGCCACTACCGATGTTGCCAGTTCGGGCAGCGACGTTCCACCGGCAACCACCGTCAGACCGATGACACCTTCGCTGATACCCAAGGCAGCAGCGACACTGGAAGCAGAACCGACGAAAACGTTACTACCAGCCACCAGCATGGCTAATCCAATGACAAGGAACAGCACGCTGAGCCAAGGGTTCAGTTGCCTCACCTCGGTCTGAGGCTCTGCCTGCCCGTTCTTGGCTTGCAATAGTGTATAGGCCATAAAGACCACAAAGCCTAAAAGTAAAATGATACCGTCGATACGTCCCAGATAGTTGTCAAAGGCGATGCATGTGAGCAGTATCGAGGCCATCACGGCGAAGGGGATGTCCTTACGCACCGTCGAACGGCTGATGGTCATCGGAGCCACCATAGCCGCACAGCCCACGATGAGCATACAGTTCATGGTGTTAGAGCCCACGACGTTACCGACAGCCAGGTCGGGAGTGCCATTCAGTGCCGACACAACGCTGACAAACAATTCCGGTGCCGACGTACCAGCCGCTACGATAGTAAGGCCGATGACAATTTCCGGCACATGCATGCGCCGGGCCAATGCCGAGGCCCCCTCCGTCAGGAAGTCTGCCCCCTTAAGCACCAGCGCTACACCTATAATTATTAATAGAATGTCTAAAAGCATATTCATATTTCCTCCTCGTCATCCCAGTCAAAGTCACCAAAACCTTCCAGTGACGGTCCAACAAACTCATCAAGGGCACGACGGTCTTTCTTGGTCGGACGACCTGTGCCGCGCTGGCGGTTGACAAAACCGCTGATACGGTTCATCTCCAACAGCTCATACTGGTCAGGGGTCGTCACATTCTCATAGATTTCAGGCAACAGCTTCGCCCCCACCCGCTGCTCGATGGTCTTCAGAATCTTGAAAGAATAGGTGACAGGTGGCTTACGCACGCTGACGACCTCGCCAACCTTCACCATGCGCGACGGCTTGACGTTCATGCCTTGAATGGTGACACGTCCGTTCTTGATAGCATCGGCGGCAATGCTGCGTGTCTTGAAGATGCGCGCTGCCCAAAGCCATTTATCTATGCGAGCTTCATTCATTGTTCGGTGGGTGTTGTGGGTTCAGTGGGTTTGGTGGGTTGTTTGGGGCCTTTGCCCAACTTGTTATACTGATTCATCGTGATGTCAATACCAGCCAGGACAAAACTCTTGATGATGTCGACGGCCAGGTCGATGGCGGGCTGCAACTGTTCGCGCTCTTCTGCAGGGAAACGGCCAAGAACGTGGTCAATCTGCGAGCCGACAGGATAATCATTGCCGATACCCATACGCAGACGGGCATATTGCTGGCCGATGAGCTGCTGGATGTGGCCCAGTCCGTTGTGACCGCCATTACTGCCATTGGCTTTCAGACGGAACTGACCGATGGGGATAGCCACATCGTCACTGACAATCAGCAGACGGCTCTGCTCAATGTTCTCCTTGTTGAGCCAGTAGCGCACGGCATTGCCGCTGAGATTCATAAACGTCGTCGGTTTCAGCAGAAACACCTTACGGCCTTTCAGCGAGGTTTCAGCCACATAACCGTAACGCTTATCCTCAAAAACGATATTGGACGCCTTCGCAAAAGCGTCCAATACCATATAACCAGTGTTGTGGCGGGTTTCGGCGTATTCATCGCCCGGATTACCCAAGCCAACAATTAAGTACTTGTCCATTTTTTAAGGTAATAGGTAAAAGTGAACAGTGAACAATTTGCTACCGCCATTACTGTCCGGAAGGAAATTCTTCACTTTTCACTATTCACTTTTCACTTACTCTGCGGCAGCAGCCTCAGCAGCAGCCGAACGAGAAGCACGGGTAGCCTTGACGGAGCAGACAATAACCTCCTTCGGAGTAGCAATCTCCAGGCCCTCGAAACTCAGCTGACCAACCTTGATAGCCTTACCCAACTGCAGCTCGGTAACGTCGATGTCCAGCTTCTCGGGAATATTCTTGTAAGGAGCGGTAACGTTGATCTTACGGATAGAGAGGTTCAGACGACCACCATCACGAACACCCTGAGCGTGACCGGTGAGGTTAACGGGAATACCAACGGTGATAGCCTTGGTCTCGTTGATCTCATAGAAGTCAGCGTGCAGCAGAGCATCGCTTGTGGGATGGAACTGAAGCTCCTTGATGATAGCCTTGTGCTCAGCACCATCAATGTTCAGATTAACGACATACACGTGGGGAGTGTACACTGCCTTGCGCAGCTCAGCAGCAGAAGCTGTGAAAGCCATAGCCTCGGGCAGACCGTTCTCACCTTTCTTCTCACCATACAGATTGCAGGGAACCATGCCCTCTTTGCGAAGCAGCTTCGAGGCCTTCTTGCCTGTGTCGGTGCGCTTCTGACCGTTGACATTAATTTCTTTCATAATAATAAATGTGTTACTCTAAAATTAAGTTGTTTTTGCTTAATCCACCATCACACGATGCGAAAAGCGGCTGCAAAGGTACTAATATTCAAGCAAACCAACAAATTTTATCCGTATTTTCTTGCTCAATAGGGGAAAAAGTCGTACTTTTGCAGCAGATAAGAGTATCAAAAGAGACAAACAAAGAGTATGATTAACAGAGAACTCATAAGGATTAAGATAGTCCAGTTAACCTATGCGTACTATCAAAACGGCAACAAAAACATAGAAACGGCTGAAAAGGAATTGCTCTTCAGCCTGTCAAAAGCCTACGACCTCTATAATTATCTGCTGGCTCTCATCGTGGGAATCACGAAGGAGGCACGCCGCCATTTGGAAGTGGCTGAATCAAGGGCCAAGCGCGAAGGCACTCCCATGCCTTCAACCAAGTTCGTGTACAACAGGTTCGCCCTGCAGCTGGAGAACAATGCCATGCTGAACGATTTCATTGAGACGCAGAAGAAGAACTGGGACGACGAACCGGAATTTCTGAAGAAGATATACACTCAGATTACTGAGAGCCAGATATACAAGGACTATATGGAGGCTCCAGAGGACGACTACACCAGCGACCGCGAGTTGTGGCGCAAGCTATACCGCACCCTCATCCAGGACAACAGCGACCTCGATGCGCTGTTGGAAGAGCAGAGCCTCTACTGGAATGACGACAAGGAGATTGTGGACACCTTCGTCCTCAAGACCATCAAGCGCTTTGAGGAGAAGAACAGGGCAACGCAGCCGCTGCTGCCTGAGTACGACAACGAAGAGGACAAGGACTATGCCCGCAAGCTGTTCCGTGCCACCATCCTCAACGGCGACGAATACCAGCACTACATGAGCGAAGCCTCCCGCAACTGGGACTTCTCACGCCTGGCCTATATGGACATCGTCATCATGCAGATTGCCATTGCCGAGATGCTGAACTTCCCAACCATTCCCCTCAATGTGACCATCAACGAATTTGTCGAGATTGCCAAGCTCTATTCAACGCCACGCAGTGCCGGCTACATCAATGGTATGCTGGACGGCATAGCCCACCATCTGGTGGCTAACGGAAAGCTGCTGAAGCAAATCAAGAGTTAGTGAGTTGGCGAGTTAATTAAGTCAATCAGTTAAAAGTTAAATAATTAAGCACATGACACAGTTATTTTTAGCAGCCCAGGCCGCACAAGGCGGTGGCAGCATGAGTTTCATCATCATGATGGTAGCCATCTTTGCCATCATGTATTTCTTTATGATCCGCCCACAGCAGAAGCGCCAGAAGGAGATTCAGAAATTCCAGAACTCACTGGAAGAGGGTACGGAAGTCGTCACCGGCGGTGGCATCTATGGTACCGTTAAGAAAATCGACCTGACCAAGGGCATCATTGAAGTAAAGATTGCCGACGGCGTCATCATCAAGGTTGACAAGGGCTACGTCTTTAAAGACACTTCCAGCACTCCCGTGCAGAAATAAAGCGTCAAGGGCGAAACGGTGAGAGACGAGAGCATATATCAAACCATCAAGAACTACTTGTTCAGTAACATGAACAAGCAGTTCTTCATTTTTTTGTTTTTCCTGCTGCTCTCTGCCGTCTTTTGGCTCATCATCACGCTGAACGAGACGTACGAGAAGGAGCTGAAGGTACCCGTACGCTTCGCGAACGTTCCCAAGAATGTCGTGCTGACGTCAGCGTCTGTCGACACGACGCGCATCACCATCCGCGACAAGGGCTGGATTATCCTCTCCTATCTCTACGGTGACCGGGCCTTGGCGCTGAAGCTGAACTTCAAGAACTACGACCGTGGCAACGGCGGCGGCATCGTGTCGGCGTCAGAAATCAAGCGAGCCTTGGAACAGCGGTTAGAGAGTTCGTCAAAGATTACGGCCATCAAGCCTGAGAAGTTGGAGTTCTTCTACAACAACGGTGAGCGCAAGCGCGTACCCATCCGCTGGACGGGGCGTATCATCCCTGAACAGCTCTATTTCATTGCCCAGACAGTGTATAGTCCCGACAGTGTCGACGTCTATGCCTCGAAAGAGAAATTAGACAGTATCCGCTATGTCTATACGGAGCCTTTGAACTATGTAGGGTTCCGTGACACGCTAACGATTCAATGCCGTCTGAGCCATGACGTAGACACCAAGGTGGTCCCCGAGCGCATCACTGTCAGTTTCCTGACCGACGTGCTGACGGAAGAGAGCATCGACGTACCCATCAAATGCATCAACCTGCCCAAGGGCAAGCTCCTCAGGGCCTTCCCAGCTAAAGTCAAGGTCAACTTCGTGGCAGGTGTCAGCCTGATACGTACCCTGTTGCCCGAAGATTTCAGCGTCATTGCTGACTATCACGAGATACAGCAGAAGAACTCTGACAAGTGCAACCTCTATCTGCGAGCCATCCCACAAGGCGTCAGCCGGGCAACACTCAGCGTCAAGCAGGTAGACTACCTCATAGAAGAAGAATGAAAATAGGCATAGCAGGCGGTATCGGTTCAGGCAAGAGCTATGTCTGTCGGCGACTGGAAGCACGGGGCATGACAGTCTACGACTGCGATGCTGCCGCCAAGCGCCTCATCCGCACCTCCCCCCAGCTACAACAACAGCTCACCGACCTCATCGGTTCCATTGACAAGGCCGCTATGAGCCGTTTCCTGTTAGCATCGAAGGAGAATGCCCAAGCCATCAACGACATTATTCACCCTGCTGTCTTTCAGGATTTCCTGGATAGCGGCATGGAGTGGATGGAGAGTGCCATCATGTACGAGTCAGGCATCTATCAGCTAGTTGACAAGGTGGTGGTCGTCACCGCCCCGGAAGAGCTGCGCATCCAGCGCATTATGCAGCGCGACGGCATCTCCCGCGAGAAAGCGCTGCAATGGATTCACCGCCAATGGCCTCAGGAGCAGGTGAAGGCACTGGCTGACTACGAGATCGTCAACGACGGCATCGCCGACATTGACAGCCAGATAGACCTGCTGCTCCATCGCCTCTTTCAGAACGTATAGCTGTCGGTACCAGCCCACTCGCTCTCGGCCTTCATACTCAGACCGTTGTTGGTGGTTCCGCCGCCGCTACCGCCACCGCCACTGGTGCCGCCACCGTCGCCGAAGTCTCCCTTGTACAGCGTAATCTTGTTCCGCGTAACGGGAACATTCTCAAAGGTCTGCTCCTTCAGGATGTTGTCGTCGCTGTCGTAGACCGTGATGACCATCTTCAGTTCGTCTGTCTCCGCATGCGGGAAGGTGAAGACCTCGAAGACGCGCTGGCCACTGGCAACATTCATCATCACCGTCTGCCGCGAGTTGACGCAGCCATAACCTGCATAGGGGCTGAATGTCGACGAGCCGCCAGTATAGTAGAAGCGTATCTTCGCAGCATTGGCAGGCAGGTTGGAGGCCAGTTCAAGCCGGAACATGGCAACGGCACGTTGGAGTTGCAGGTTGTAGGTGGTCTGCGTACTGCTGACGTTCAAACTGCCGTAATAGTAGAACACGTCAGTGACCAGATTGCTCGGAAAGGTAACCTTCTCCTCAGAAGAAATGGTAGCTGAGCCGTCACTGCTATGGGCAATGACCACCAGCTGGTAGGTACCCTCCTCTAACGTCACACCCACGGTGCCGAACGTGCTGTCACCAGCTTTCTGACTGACGGTCTTCACCTTCGTCCCGTCCTGGAAGAAGGCGACGTTCAGCCTGCTGCACAGCGCCGTAATATCCTGCACACTACGCGTTCCGAAAGGCACCTGTTCAAAGATGGATAAATTCAACACGACATTGGCACCATCGGTCGAACCATTGTCCGCACCGTCCTCCATCAAAGTCTTCTCGCAGCTTGTCAGTAGCACAACAAAAGCGATTAACAAAAGGTTTAAAAATCGGTTTTTCATATCATTTCAGCCATTTGATATGCAAAGATACGAAATAAGTGAGAGAAATAAAAGGAAATTATGAATTAATTTGTACCTTTGCACCACAAAACTTAAAAAACAAAGAAAGAAGATGAAAGAAACCATTTTAGCCATCTCTGGCAAACCCGGACTTTACAAACTCGTGTCACGTGCCAAGAACAGCCTGATTGTCGAGGCACTGGACGACACCCACAAGCGTATACCCGCCTTCGGCACCGACCGCATCACCTCTTTGGCTGACATCGCCATGTTCACCGATACCGACGACGTTCCCCTGATGAAGGTCCTCGCCTCCATGCGCGACTTGGAGGGTGGCAAGGCGTCAAGCGTCAACTTCAAGAAAGCCTCGGCTCAGGAGTTGAAGGACTATTTCACCAAGGTACTGCCCGACTGGGATCAGGACCGCGTCCAGAACAGCCATATCAAGAAGCTCATCCAGTGGTACGACATCCTGGTGAAAGCCGGCATCACCGACTTTGAGGAGGAGATGGCACCGACAGAGGGCGACAATATCGACGACAGAAAGGAAAAGTAAAAAGGTAAAAGAGTAAAAAAGTAAAAAGGTAAAAGACCGAGCGCATCAGTTTTTTACCTTTTTACTTTTTTACCTTTTTACCTTTCTTAGAATCTCGGGCGTCCGCCGCCAAAGCCTCCACCACCGAAGCCGCCGCGACCACCGCGTCCGCCACCAAAGCCGCCAGGACCTCCAGGGCCACCGCCACGAGGACCACGCATATTTGACATGCCACCGAAGAGGTTCAAGCGATAGATAACGTGCAGCATGGCGTAGCTGTTAATAGCATTATACTCCGTATCGTTACGCTGCAAGGCTGTGATGGTACGGCTGACATTAGACTGCTGGTGCAGGATGTCGTAGAACTGGAGCGACAGCGTCAGAGCATTGCCTCTCAGCAGCGAATGTGACAGCTGGGCATTCCAGATGAGTTCGTTGGTATTCATCGACTCATCGCTGTAGCCACGACGACTCTGCATATTCATATTCGTTGTCAGCTGGGTTCCCCAAGGAGCGGTGACACCCACCATGCCGCCGTATGAGAACTGCCAAGTGTCAAGGTTATTGTTCGGCTGCAACTCACTGCGCGAGCGATTATAGTTCAGCGATCCGTTCAGTTCAATCTCAAACCATTCGTTACGGAAGCTGCCGGCAAGGCGCTCACCCAAGGTCAGGGTCTTGGTAACGCTCTTCTGTGATTCGGCCTGCAAGTCGACACTCACGAAACCGACATTATGACTGTAGCCCAGATTGGTAAAGGTGTTGACATTGAAGTAGCCTGTCGAGTCAATGGCAGTATTGAACATAAAGCCCAGGTTTCCGTTCCAGTTGCCATTGATGTTCTCCGGACGTGTTATCGTTCCGCCCGTCTTTTCGTTCAGCGTCGTCTTGTTGCTGATGGCATTACTCGTCGTCGAGAAGTTGACGAAGCTCATCACGGCACGCTGGTGCTTGGTGAAGTAGTCGTTATAGAAGAGGTTGAATCTCTGGGTAAACGAAGGCTTCAGACCAGGGTTACCCGTTGTGATGCGCAGGGGATTGCTGTCATCGTACACGTCAAGCAGGTCGCTCATGGAAGGCTGCTGGGTACTTCCACGATAGGTAAAGCGCAGCTGTCCGGTCTGCGACTTCTTCCAGCGGAAGTCGAGCGTCGGGGTGAAGTTCGTCACCGTGCGTGTCGTGTCTGCGGTGTACTTCAGACCGTCAGCCTTGGTATAGTCCTGCACGAAGTGCGAACGCTGGGGAATGACCTGGAAACCGACATTGAAGTTATACGACTTGCGGACAATGCGCAACATCACCTCGGCCGTATGGGTATCGTTCTTGTATTCCGAGAAACGGCTCAGCTTGATATCCTCATAAGTTTCGAGCGGTTGTGTCAGCCTGCTGAGGTAGGCATCCCAGTTGCGGTATTCAGGCTCGATATCGGTAAAGTCCACATCCGACAGGCTGTAAGTCTTTCGGTCGCTCTTGGTGTAGCTGTGCTGAAAGTTATAGCTGAACTGCAGGTAGACCTGACGCATGATAGGCTCACTGTAAGTCACGCGTGAGCTGATACTCCAGTTCTTCTGCGGTGTGAGGCTATAGCGGTTGGTCTGATAGGTTGAGTCGCTGGTACCTAAATAGTTCAATACCTGGAAGAGTTCCGAGAATGTGTTCGACATCGACTTACTGGTGCCTTCGCCCCAGTTGGCGTTCATCCGCAAGGTGACGTTACGGCCGTTGTTGCTCAGTTTGCGGTTGAACTGCAACATTCCGCGGAGCGACTTCGAGTCACTATAGCTGACGCTGTTCTGGTCGGAGTAGTTCTTGACGATACCATACTTCTTGGCAATCTCGTCAACATCCCTCAAGGGGTCAGAAGAGTAATTATAAGGATCTTCATCGAAAGTGGCATTCATATTGGTGTTCGTCCCGTCGTTGCTGCTATAGCTGAAATTCGGACGGAACAGGATGTTCGTCATCGAGTCGGGCTGCCACTCTAAACGCATCTGACCATTCCACTGGTTGGCCCGCGAGAAGTTCTGGCTGACGCTGTTGCTGAACGACGATGTCGTGCCGCTGAAGAACGATTCCGTAGCACTCTTCGTGTAGATGTCGCCGTCACTATGGTTCCAGCGCACACTACCATCCAGCTTCAGCTTATCCGTCTTCTCGTAATTGATGTTCACACCTGTCATCTTCATGGCATTCAAGCCCTGACGGCCACGGCCAAAGCGTCCGCCGCCACCGCCTCCGGGGAAGCCCATGTCGTTGACGTTGTTGGCATTGGCCATCATGAAGACTTTCAAGTCGTCTTTCATCAAGCCTCCGAAGAGGCGGCCTGCATAGCGTTTTTTCGTACCGGCGGCAACGTCGGCATTAAACATCATACCCTTATTCATGCCCCGCTTGATGCCGAAGTCGAGCACTGTCTCCTCCTCGCCGTCCTCAATGCCTGAAACGCGAGCCAGATCGCTCTGCTTGTCGTAGGCCTTGATGCGGTCAATGATGTTCGTCGGCAGGTTCTTCATGGCGGTCTTCGTGTCACCCGTCATAAATTCCTTTCCGTCTACCAGAATCTTCTTCACTTCCTTACCGTTGATGGTAATCTTGCCGTCGTCGCTCACCTCGGCACCGGGCAGACGCCTTACCAGCTCCTCGACCACGGAACCCTCGGGCGTACGATACGCCGCGGCATTATAGACAAAGGTGTCGGCCTTCAGCGTCACCTTGGCAGCCTGACCGGTAACGGTGGCGCCCTTCAGCATGATGGCGTCGGGCTTCAGGGCTATCGTACCCAGCGGTACGTTTTTGTCAGCACTGATGGTAAGGCGCTTGGTGTAAGGCT
>JAEEGI010011341.1_pt1 | contig 19237 bp, 23 predicted proteins | sample 8958751 | NCBI WGS metagenome assembly JAEEGI01 (sample SAMN16246545, study PRJNA631951) | gut metagenome | biome: gut microbiome; feature: rumen; material: KS-attached | host: Bos | place: Iran: Karaj | collected 2018-10 | reverse complement strand
CCATACCTCTGACCTTATCAACCTTATCATACTCTATCTCAGGGAAGATCAGCTGTTCCTTGATACCGAGTGCATAATTGCCTCTTCCGTCAAATGAATTAGGATCCACACCCCTGAAGTCACGCACGCGGGGAAGTGCAAGATTGACTAATCTGTCAAAAAACTCATACATCTTGTCACCGCGCAGCGTAGTTTTACAACCAATTGCCATGCCTTCCCTGATCTTGAAGTTTGCGATGGAGTTCTTTGCTCTTGTGATAACGGCCTTCTGTCCTGTTATCGTCTCCATATCTGATACAGCGCCTTCAAGTACCTTGGCATTGTCCTTAGCTTCACCAACGCCCATGTTAACAACGATCTTGTCGATCTTGGGAACCTGCATTACGTTCTTGTAACCGAACTTAGCGGTCATGGCGTCAATGATCTCTTTATTATATGTTTCTTTAAGTCTTGCGCTCAACTCCTGTTTCCTCCTTATTTTTATCCGAACTTTCAGTCGATGACGTCGCCGGTAGATTTAGCTATGCGAACCTTCTTGCCATCCTTAAAGTCAAATCCAACTCTTGTCGCTTTGCCCTTGTGCATGTACATTACGTTGGAAATATCAAGAGGAGCTTCCTTCTGCACAATTCCGCCGTTCGCATTTGCGTACGAAGGCTTCTCGTGCTTGGTGATCATGTTGATGCCCTCGACTAAAACTCTGCCTTTCTTAGGGTCAACAGAGATGACCTTACCCTCTCTGTCCTTATCCTTGCCGGCAATAACCTTAACGGTATCACCCTTTTTAATCTTACAAGTAGCCATCACGAGTCCTCCTTATAATACTTCGGGAGCGAGAGAAACGATCTTCATGAACTGCTTGTCACGAAGTTCTCTTGCTACGGGTCCAAAAATACGTGTACCTCTGGGAGTTTTGTCATCTCTGATGATTACTGCTGCGTTCTCGTCGAATCTGATATAAGATCCGTCCTTGCGGTGTGCGCCCTTAACTGTACGTACTACGACAGCCTTAACAACATCACCCTTCTTTACAACGCCTCCCGGTGTTGCGTCCTTAACAGTAGCAACGATTATATCACCGATATTCGCATATCTTCTGGTGGAACCGCCCATAACCCTGATGCAGAGGAGCTCTTTGGCACCGGTGTTATCAGCGACCTTGAGTCTGCTTTCCTGTTGAATCATGATTACTCTCCTTTTTGTGCTGACATCTATGCACACATAAATGCCAAATTTACTTTGCTCTCTCTACTATCTCTACAAGTCTCCATCTCTTATCCTTGGACAGAGGTCTTGTCTCCATAACTCTGACTGTATCACCTATGTTGCAGGCATTCTCTTCATCATGAGCTTTGAGCTTATATGTTCTTTTAACGACCTTGTTGTAAAGGGGATGCTTTACGTGATCCTCGATTGCAACAACAATGGTCTTGTCCATCTTATTGCTGGTTACCTTACCGGTACGGGTCTTTCTTAAATTCCTTTCCACTTTATCTACTCCTTTCTATGATCATCAGGCTTCTTTGGCCTTCTGTGTGATCACAGTCTGAATCCTGGCGATATTCCTTCTTACTTCCTTGATCCTTGCAGTATTATCAAGCTGGTTTGTAGCGTTCTGGAATCTTAAGTTGAAAAGTTCCTTCTTTGCTTCAGTAAGCGCAGCATTAAGTTCCGCATCGGTTTTGTTAGTCAGCTCAGCTGTATACTTATTAGTTTTCATTTGCAGCACCGCCTTCCAGATCGGCTTTTGATACGATCTTACACTTGCAGGGAAGTTTGTGAACCGCGAGACGAAGCGCCTCTCTTGCTGTTTCCTCAGGCACACCTGCGATCTCAAACATTACACGTCCCGGCTTAACAACAGCTACCCAGTACTCTAAAGTACCTTTTCCTGAACCCATTCGGGTCTCAGCAGGCTTTGCGGTAACAGGCTTGTCAGGGAAAATCTTGATCCAAACCTTACCACCACGCTTGATGTAACGGTTGATGGCAATACGGGCTGCCTCTATCTGATTGGATTTGATCCAGCAGGGTTCGGTAGCGATGATACCATATTCACCGTATGTGATCGTAGTGCCACGTGAAGCCTTGCCGGCCATACTACCGCGGAACTGCTTACGACGTTTTACTCTTTTAGGCATTAACATTATTTATCGCTCCCTTCCTGGTTAGATTTGGTAGGAAGTACTTCACCTTTGTAAATCCATACCTTAACACCGACCTTACCGTATGTTGTATCTGCCTCGGCAAAGCCGTAATCAATATCAGCTCTGAGTGTCTGAAGCGGAATAGTACCTTCTGAGTAGAACTCTGTACGAGCCATATCAGCTCCGCCCAAACGTCCTGAACAGGATGCCTTGATACCGAGTGCTCCGGCCTTCATGGTCCTGCCCATGCATGACTTCATTGCACGTCTGAAGGATACACGATTTTCAAGCTGTCCCGCGATATTCTCTGCAACAAGCTGTGCATCCTTATCAGGTTTCTTGATCTCCTTAATATCAAGGGAGATCTTCTTGCCTGAGATCTTGGAAAGTTCATTCTTGGTAACCTCGATCTCATTTCCGCCCTTACCGATGACAACACCGGGCTTAGCGGTGAATACGATAACCTTTACTCTGTCAGAAGCTCTCTCGATCTCAATCTTGGATACTCCTGCGCTGAAGAGCTTTTTCTTAAGATATTCTCTTATTTTGTAATCTTCAACCAGAAAATCTGCAAAATCCTTATCATCTGCATACCATCTGGAATCCCAATCTTTTATAACACCCACTCGTAAACCGTGAGGATTAACTTTCTGTCCCATTGATTTCTCCTTTCGCTTATCTTTCGTCAAGCACGATAGTAATGTGGCTGGTACGCTTTTCTATCCTGTAAGCTCTGCCCTGTGCTCTGGGCTGGATCCTTTTCATGGTCGGCCCTTTGTTGGCGAAGCACTCTGCTACATAGAGATTATCACGGTTCATACCATTGTTGTTCTCCGCATTTGCTATAGCGGATTCAAGCAGTTTCTTAATTAGGGATGAAGCATATCTGGGGTTGTACTCCAGAATTCCCAAAGCAGTCTCAACATCCTTACCGCGGATGGCGTCGAGCACAAAGCAGGCTTTCTGCACTGATACTCTGGCGAAACTGAGCTTTGCGGAAGGTCTTACATCCTTGTTCGCATTTCTCTCTCTCTTTATTTGAGATCTATGTCCCTTAGCCATAGATACAGCCTCCTTCTTAATGAATCAATCTTACTTAACCTTTGACTTGCGCTCGTCTTTGTCGTGGCCTCTGTAGGTTCTGGTCGCAACAAATTCTCCCAGCTTATGACCTACCATATCCTCGGTGATGTACACCGGTACATGCTTCCTGCCGTCATGAACAGCTATCGTGTGTCCTACGAAGGAAGGGAATATGGTTGAGCGGCGTGACCACGTCTTGATAACCGATTTGTCGCCGGATGCATTAAGCGCATCAACCTTCTTAAGCAGGCTTTCGTCTGCGAAAGGTCCTTTTTTGAGTGATCTAGACATAAGTTTTCCTCCTTACTTAATTGCCTTGCCGTCGCGTCTTCTAACGATCAGCTTGTTAGATGCTTTCTTCTTCTTGCGGGTCTTTAAGCCCATTGCAGGCTTACCCCAAGGAGTGCAGGGACCGGGACGTCCGATAGGAGCTCGTCCCTCGCCACCGCCGTGCGGGTGATCGTTAGGGTTCATAACGGAACCGCGGACAGTAGGACGGATACCCATGTTGCGCTTACGGCCTGCCTTACCCAGGTTGATAAGGTTGTGATCACCGTTTCCGATAACACCGATAGTTGCGCGGCATCCAGCCGGAACCATTCTCATCTCTCCTGACGGAAGACGAAGCGTAGCATATTTTCCTTCCTTAGCCATAACCTGAGCGCCGTTGCCGGCAGCTCTTACCATCTGGCCGCCTTTTCCCGGAAGAAGCTCTATGTTATGTACCATGGTACCTACCGGGATGTTCTCAAGAGGAAGGCAGTTTCCTATACGTACCTCGGCTTCCGGGCCGTTCATTACTGTCATTCCGTCTTTGAGTCCTTCAGGTGCCAGTATGTATGCTTTCTCGCCATCTGCGTAGCAGATAAGCGCTATGTTGGCTGTTCTGTTGGGATCGTACTCAATTCCGATCACCTTTGCAGGGATACCATCTTTGTTTCTCTTAAAATCGATCTGACGATACAGCCTTCTTGAACCGCCGCCTTTGTGTCTCACAGTGATCTTACCCTGATTGTTGCGGCCTGCATTCTTCTTTAATGAATATGTCAGTGATTTCTCAGGTGTAGTCTTGGTGATCTCTGAGAAATCAGACCCTGTCATATTTCTTCTCGAAGGTGTATACGGATTATATGTCTTAATTCCCATTTTTTCCTCCTAATCTGCCTTCTTACTTATTAAAGTCCTGCAAAGATCTCAATGTCCTTGCTGTCCTCAGTAAGAGTAACGATTGCCTTCTTGGTCTTAGCTGTCTTACCATATACCATTCCGCGTCTCTTGGTCTTGCCTTCGCCGTTCATGGTATTAACGCTTTTTACCTTAGCGCCGTCGAACATCTTCTCAACAGCTTCCTTGATCTGGCTCTTGTTGGCTTCGGGATGTACCAGAAATGTGTACTTCTTATCAGCCATTGCATTCATGCTCTTCTCGGTGACCACAGGTTTAAGGATCACATCATAATACTTAATCGCTGCCATTATGCATACACCTCCTGGATCTTTAACGCGGCATCCTTGGTAACTACCATCGTGCCGTTGTTTACTATATCGTATACATTCAAGGTCTCAACTGAAGCGGTCTGTACTTCTTCAATATTGGCTGCGCTCTTAACGACTTTCTCGTTATTGTCTGCAAGAACGATGAGGCTCTTGCCGTCAACCTTTAAGTTGTCTAAAATCTCGACCATCTTCTTGGTTTTGTACTCGTCAAGTTCTAACTTGTCGACTACGATGAACTTCTCGGAATTAACCTTGTCGGTCAGAGCGCTCTTTAATGCTGCTCTCTTCTCCTTACGGTTCATCTTAAATGAATAATCTCTGGGTACGGGAGCGAATACAACTCCGCCGCCTGTCCACTGGGGAGCTCTGATGGATCCCTGTCTTGCATGACCGGTACCCTTCTGTCTCCAGGGCTTACGGCCGCCGCCGCTTACCTCCGAACGGGTTTTGGCTTTCTGTGTACCCTGACGGTTATTTGCAAGCTGCTGTACAACCGCCATATGTACGAGATGTTCGTTTATCTCTACTCCGAATACGGCATCGTCAAGATCCATGGATCCGACTTTACTGCCTTTCATATCAAATACAGATACGTTTGCCACTGCTTTGTCCTCCTTTCACCTATTATACGTCTGCTCTGGTCGTCTCTTTGATGGTGACCAGTGCCTTCTTAGGTCCGGGAACCGCACCCTTGACAAGCAGCAGATTCTTGTCTGCATCTACTCTTACTACGGTAAGGTTCTGAACTGTAACCTTCTTGCATCCCATGTGACCGGGCATACCCTTGCCCTTGAATACACGGCTGGGTGATGAGCAGGCACCGTTTGAACCCTGATGACGATGGAACTTGGAACCATGCTTCATAGGTCCTCTGTGCTGACCAAGTCTCTTGATAGCACCCTGGAAGCCCTTACCTTTGCTTATTGCAGTTGCATCAACATGATCGCCGACTTCAAATATATCAGCCTTGATCTCTTTTCCTAATTCATACTCGTCAGTGTTCTCAAATCTGAACTCTCTGACATATCTCTTGCCGCTGACACCGGCCTTATCAAAATGGCCTTTCTCGGCTTTCGTTACGCCGTGTCTGTGTGCTATGGACTTACGTCCGCCGGCATCCTTGCTTGCGATCTTCTCTTTCTTGTCAACGAAACCAACCTGAACTGCACTGTAACCATCGTTCTCTACAGTCTTGATCTGTGTTACTGCACAAGGACCTGCGTTCAATACGGTTACCGGAATAAGAGTTCCGTCTTCATTGAAGATCTGTGTCATTCCGACCTTAGTCGCTAAAATTGCTTTCTTCATTTTTCCTCCTTTTTACTACAGCGGCATGACGTGCATGCATACTAGCTGGAGTAATAATAATTGTCTCTTTTGAAAATTACTTCATTTTGATGTCGATGTAGACACCGGCAGGCATCTCAAGTCTCTGCAGAGCCTCCACAGTCTTGGCACTCGGAGTGATGATGTCGATCAGTCTCTTATGAGTTCTCTGTTCGAACTGTTCTCTGGAGTCCTTGTACTTGTGGGTTGCACGAAGAATGGTTACAACTTCCTTTTTAGTAGGAAGCGGTACAGGTCCGCTAACCTGTGATCCGTTCTTGCGTACGGTCTCAATGATCTTCTTAGCAGATGAATCTACCAGTTCGTGATCATAAGCCTTGAGTGTGATTCTCATTACCTGACTTGCCATAAAAAAAGTCGCCTCCTTTAATAAAAATCTTCTGGGGTGACTGTACACTCTTCCGTGTGTGTCATAATCTTAGTGAAAAAAAATAAACTCACACGTCGTATCCGTCTGAAACGGACTATTGGTACAGTGACTTGTCGCCAGTTTCTTGAACTTGACATTCGCTCCACGGAAAACCTGCCGTATGTGGCAGCAACCTCACGCTTCACAGCTATCAATGTCACAGCAAGGGATATTCTACACTCATAAAATGGAAAATGCAAGAACTTTTTTGAATTTTTTTCAGATTTCGCCATATTCCCCGGCATATCCGGCAAAAACGCGTACCGGACGGCGTATCTTTATCAGAAAAAAACATACCGAACGACACTTCTTCATTATAATATAAGCCGATTTGATATGCGAGTGGAAATACATTATATTATATAGAAGAAAACAAATCAAACCGGCACCGGTCTTCAGATCGATATCGGGTATGATCGTTATTATTCACAGATTATTATAATAGGAACAAATTCAGAAACGAGGGTACACATGATAATCGCAAACGGATGGACAGACTACGAGGTTCTTGATGCTTCAGACGGTGAAAAACTTGAGCGTTGGGGAAACTACCTGTTAATAAGGCCCGACCCCCAGGTCATATGGACTACAGATAAGAAGCATCACGGATGGAAGCATCCCAACGCCCATTACCACCGCTCTTCCAAAGGCGGCGGAGAATGGGAGTTCTTCGACCTGCCTGAAGAATGGTCTATACATTATAAGGAACTGGTATTCAATCTTAAGCCTTTTGCTTTCAAGCACACCGGCATCTTCCCGGAGCAGGCCGCAAACTGGAACTGGGCAGCTGATCTGATTCAAAAAAGGATCCGCAGATCAGCCGATACTGCCTGCCGGCCGGGGAAAGACGATGATGTTCATTCAGCTCCCGATCAAACCAAACCGGTCAAAATATTAAACCTCTTTGCCTATACCGGAGGGGCTACCATATCCGCTCTGCATGCGGGCGCAAGCGTCACACATGTAGATGCTTCAAAAGGCATGGTCACATGGGCAAAAGAGAATGCTGTATCGACCGGTGTAGTCGATAAACCCGTAAGGTGGCTGGTAGATGACTGTGTAAAGTTCGTCGAACGTGAGATCAGACGCGGCAACACCTACGACGGTATCATCATGGATCCCCCCTCATACGGGCGAGGCCCGAAGGGTGAAACCTGGAAGATCGAAGACTGCGTTTTTGATCTGATCAAAAAGAGCGCTCTTCTTCTGTCAGATGATCCGCTTTTCTTCCTCATCAATTCATACACCACCGGCTTACAGCCCGGAGTTTTAAAAACCATGACTGATCTGGTCATAACCCCCGCTAAAGGCGGAACATCATCGGCAGATGAGATAGGACTTCCGATCTCAGGTTCTGACCTGATCCTGCCCTGTGGAGCATGCGGAAGATGGGAAGCAGATTGACCCTTCTGGAACATATTTATAACAGTATTGACTGTGCCGGGCAAATTCATCAGAGCCCAATAGTCTTGCTTCATTTCAGATACAGGTGTATATAATATGAAAGAATACATACATGAGGAGAACAAAATGAAAAAACACACATTAGCACTTCCAATTTTCGCTTTATCAGTTGCATTTGCGCTGGGAGGATGCGGTAGCCAGCCATCCGAACAAGCCCCCGATATCCAAAACGCAACAAACGAAACGGATACAACAGACAAATCCGATACCGTATCGGACGAAACAAACACCCAGGAAGACGCCGTACAACAGGACCAGGCTGCCGCCAAATCTGATGATACCGCGCCGAATCCCTATGCAAGCTTAGATGACCAGAAACTTGCCTCCACACTGACCGGATTAGCTTTTGACGCAACTAAAGTCTACTCCTTCATAGATATCCCCGATGTCGATGAAGAATACTATTCACCGGAAACTGTTTACAGCCTCTATATAACCGGAGACAGTAATGCAACACTGGTCGTTACTTATCCATACAGCTTAGGCAATACCAGTCTGACCCAGTACGACGGCACATATGAACTTGATGGTGATCAGCTGATCTTTTCCTATGCAGACTCCAGCGGCGAAGACACTTACATCAATACATATAATTTCACAATAGATTCGAAAGACCGTATCACGGATGTCACCACAAATGGCTACAGTTCAAAAATAGCCAAAGCCGAAGGCATATACACCTGTAAGGATCCGGAGCTCGGATTACTGACGCTTAATGTATCCAAGACCGGCACTGCTACCATGACATATGAAGACGGAACCAAAGTCAGCGGATATTTTACCGAAACCGATGACCGCTATGATTTCTACTGCTACGGTGATAATGATGAATTGCTTCTTGACTGGTATATAGACTGTTCGGTGAACGGAACCTTTAAGCACTCTCCTTACGGAGAAAACAGGGTTGAATTCGACGGCGACTATGAAGTTAACGGAATGCTCGGGCCCTTCACTCTTCATGTAGATAACACCGGAAAAGCCTGGGCCACAATTAATATCCAGGGCGAAGACATCGCTTTTTCCGGAAACGCCTACGGAGCATATACTGATGACGGTGTGGATAATAACACGATTTCCAGCGTATATCTGTATGCTGAAGGAGGCTATTCCATGGATCTGACCTTAGTTGACTTAGGCGGTGAAGACGGCTGGAACTACAGCGGCACCTACACTCTTCCCCTTGCCGCAGGGTGACATACGCTGATTATGGCTGGTCCACCACGACAATAAACGAATCACGGCTTTCCAACTTCAGTGACATTACAACAAACTAATCCCGGCTGACATCAGCCGGGATCTTCTTTTCCATTTATTCCATTTAAATCGATGATCAGTCAGCAATAAAATACGCGCCCTTTCTCTTGCCATGACGAAGCTTGCCTTCATCCACAAGGGTGTTCATCATTCTGATCAGGTGGCGATAGCTTACGCCCATAATCTGGCTTATATCACCCAGACTCTCTGATACGCGCCCGTCTTCTGCAGATAATTTCAGATAATCATACAGTTTGTCCTCCGTTCTCATATGAACAGACGCATCTGTTGAAGTCTCGGTCAGAGTAAGCTTCTCTGCAAGCTGCTGGGCAAGATATCTTAAGAAAGTCCTGTCGCTCATAAGGCGGTGACGGCAGTTTCGGGTTGACAGCCTCATGCACAGCACATCGCCCTCAACCTGGGCAGAACGCGTAGCAGCGCTTCCTGTTACGAACTCAGCGTCTCCCACCAGTCCTTTATTCATGAACACCACTCCAAAGTCCCGTTTCTTAGAGCAGGCAAATAATTTAACCGTTCCCACAAGAATAAAATAAATGCTGTCAGGCTGTTCGCCTTCCTTTATCATGAACTCATTCTCACCAAAATTCACAAGTTCAAAACTGAGTCCCGTCATGCTTTCAAAACAGCCTTTAATATGGAACTGATCCATCAGTTTGTCTTTCAGCGCAGCATTATCAAGAACTGTCATATACTCCCCTCCTGATCTGACCAACCCTTTCGCTGATCCTTCTCATGTACCGGACTTACCTACTGCCATACAGGCTTCTATACCCCTAATTGCTTTGATCTTTTGCTATCTTCCTTATCCTTTACTGTCCTTCGAGCTTTACCGTGTCATAATTCACGTCGTTAGCACCGGACACGAGACTCTTGACATTTTTATCCTTATACGTACAGGACACCAGTCTTCCGGGACTTTCGCTTAAGTCCACGGTACCGTCTGCCCTTAATATGATATTCGTAAACTGCACCACGGCCTCAACGAAAGCTTTGGAACCGTCCTGCTGTGTGATGGTTACGCCGTACACAACCTGTACGTCATTGGTATGATTCTCTATAAACTGAATGCCTGCTTCCGTCACACTGTGGAAATATGCGGATATGACATAGGCGCCGGTCCACTTAAAGGTTGTCCTGTTTCCGACAAACACAGCCTTCATATGCGCTTCCTGCTGGAATATCCTGAGTCCGTACTCATTGGCGTCTGAGTCAAGGAGTATCTGCATTCCGTCATCTTCAAGCTTCTTAAGAACATCTGCGGTGATGAAGGAAGAATCCATCACATAACTGTCAGGCTCCGATACAGTATGTATGTGCGTATTGCCGGATTCACCAAGTTCAAAATCATACTCATCGGCCTGCGCAAGTTCTTCCGGGATCAGCGCCGTTATCGCCACTTCTTCTCCGTCAGCATAGAAGGACTTGTCCGAATCTATCTCATATGAGATCTGCGATACAAACTCATCTTCCGATGCATTTTCTACAGTCAGCGATACTCTGGGGCTAAGTCCGTTCTGAGTAACGGCAAGTCCTGAAAAAAGTCTGTCGGCGTCGATCAGCGTCCGCTCATCTAAGCCCTCAACCGTAACTACGATCTCAGTACCATCCACCTTAAGCTTGGACTCCTTGGCCGCTTCTTCATCAAATGAAAAAGATACCGTGATCTCATCGCCGTTTTTCAGGTTCTCAGACATATCAACATCAGTTTCAACCGCTGACCAGAAATCAGGACTTCCGGGACCCACATCCATGTGAACTTCCGCTACGCCATGGGTATCGTATCCCGAGAAATCAACCTGCAGGTAATCGGAAAGCGCAATCTTCGTAAAAGAAAAATGCCAGAGCAAAATCCCGATCACAACTCCTAATACCGCCAAAACAGCTACCGCAGCAACAGTATATACGATCGCCTCTCTTCGCCTTGCTGCTTTTCTTCTGTTCCTGGATGCATCAACAGACCGGGCCTTAGAAGATGCAGACACAGCTTTTCGCGTTCCCGAAGCGGTTCGCGCTCCTGTTGCCGAGCGATTTCCTCCTGCAGCAGACCGGGTTCCTGCGGCAGACTTGGCTCCCGACTGCGACGTCCGCGGCTTATATCCTACCTGAGATGCATTCGCCTGATAGCCCGCAGTGCTTTTTTTAGATCCGCCCTGGGGCTTGCCGGATGTTTTCACCGTATTCCTGGTTCTGGTCTCATTATCTGCATGCAGCTTGTTTATTTCATTTATCTGTCGTACCAGTGACCTGGATTCCAAGTTTATGCCCTCTTAAATACAGGCATATAGTCAATGGGTGCTTTTACAATCACACTTTGTCCGCCTTCATATGCCGTGTCATCCGATGTAAGTATCCATTTTCCCGCAGGAAGATATACTTCTCTCTCAAAGCTGTTAAGCTGTATTATGGGCGCAACCAGATACTGATCTCCGAACATATACTGATCATCTATATCCCAGCACTTTTCATCATCCGGGAATTCGTAGAACATCGGTCTTATGAGCGGAGAACCGTTTGTAGACGCCTCATCATACAGTTTCTTTATATAATCGTGCATCGAAATACGTATATCATAGTATTTCTTCATAATCGCATAGTTGTCTTCGCCATAGCTCCACAGTTCGTTAGGCTGGCCCGTATGGAGATAACCGCCGCCCCAGTCTCTGTCGTCAAGCGGAGGAATATTGTAAGGGCCTCTGTCTCCATGCATTCTGAACACTGCGGAGTAAACTGCGAACTGATACCACCTTATAAGGAGCTGCCGGAAATCAGGATCAGCCACATCATCAGTCATGAATCCGCCAATATCCGTTGTCCACCAGGGAATGCCGGCGATACCCATGTTCAGGCCGCATTTGATCTGATCTGCAAATGCTTCAAAGGTGGAGGGAACATCTCCTGACCATACCACATTGCCGTACTTCTGGCTTCCTGCCCACGCACACCTAAGCAGATTGACAACAGTGCCGTCGCCGATCTTACTCATGGGATCGAAAAATACCCTTGAGTACATCTGTGGATACATGTTGGAGCACTCAAGCGCAGTGGCATCATAGTATCTGTAATTTTCAAAATCATATACGCCGTAATCAGGCTCTGAATTATCAAGCCAGAATGCATCTATGCCGTAATCATAATAATTCTTCTTGCATACTTCCCATACATATTCCCTGGTCTTGGGATTAAAGGGATCTATCTCCACACAGTCGCCCTGATAATCATAAGTCTGGGCAGCGCCACGCTCGGTCTTGATAAGAAGTCCCTGCTCCATCATCGGACCGAAGTTCTCGCTTTTCCTGTCAACCGACGGCCATACCGATACTATAACCTTGATCCCCATGGAATGAAGTTCATCGACCATTGCCTTGGGATCCGGCCAATATTTTGTATCGAATTTCCAATCGCCCTGTACCGTCCAGTGGAAGAAATCTATAACGATCTGATCGATCTTGATGCCCTCTTTCTCATATGCATGCGCGATCTCAAGCACCTCATCCTGTGTGCGGTATCTTAACTTGCACTGCCAGAGTCCCATAAGATCTTCGGGGAAAGCGGGCGCATGTCCGGTAACATCCGTGTATGATGCAAGGATATCCTTAGGTGCATCTCCTACCGTGATCCAGTAATCCATCTGTGTCGTGGACTTTGCGATCCATTCGGAATAGTTATTGCCGAAGGTCACGCGGCCGACAGCGGGATTGTTCCACAGCAGGCCGTAATTCTTATTTGACAGCATAAAAGGAACAGAGATCTGTGAATTACGCTGTGCCAGTTCCAGCACGCAGCCCTTTAAGTCCAGCTGGCTGTCCTGATACTGGCCCATTCCGTAGATCTTCTCGCCCTTATTAGGCTCAAACTTGACATTTAATTCATAGTTCCTGCCGCCGTATAAACCCTTCCATGTACGGTTAACGATCTTCAAGCAGCGGCTGGATCTTGAGATAGTCCCGTCATACTGCCTGTAGTATTCTCTTAACACCAGTTCACCATCCCTGTAAAAGGAAATAATGCCCGCGAAATTAACCACTGCCTTAATACGTCCGTTTTCAATGGATGCTATGGGACGTTTGTCAATGTTGCCGTCGCCAACCCAGTGATCTTCCTCAGTGATGTTTACCTTCGGAGAAGATGCCTTCGGCTTCTCCGATAAAGCCCAGTCAAGATTCTTAAACTCAGGAAACATCGTGGATCTTACCCTTAATGAATCAGGTCCCCAGGCTTCGATCCTTAATGTCTCGCCATTATTAAGTGCAACAAGCGCATTATTTTCGGAAATAAATCTCATAAACCCATTCCTTTCTTTATACTGTGAAATGTTATGTTAACCATCCGGTCGTTATTTCTCTGCCATCGCCGGATCTATTCAGTCTCAATCTTAATCTCTCTGCCATCGCCGGTTCTATTCAGTCTCAATCTTAACAACGATAGGAAGGCTGCTTCTTAAGCCTCTGTGCTGGAAATGCAGCCCGATCTTATCAAGGGTGAAATCTTCGTCCACGTCATATCCAAGTATCGATACCCTCTTCACCACTCCATGGAAAAACGGCTTACTGGAGTCCTCCGATCTGGAGATCGAAGAAATGTGCACATGTCCCGATTCCGGACATTTAAGGATTATCGCATAGATAGCTCCGTTTCCGCATGTAAATCTGATATCTCTTGAAGTGTAAGCTGTGGCGCTCCCGTCGGAAAACTGTCCTTCAACTTCCTTAGTAGGCCCCTCTTCCGCATATCTCCAGGGCTTTGAACCGTATATGGCTTCCCCGTTAACCTTAAGCCACTCGCCGATATCCAGTAATATGGACAGATCTTCTCCTGCAAATGTGCCGTCTGATTTCGGGCCCACATTTAAAAGGAGATTGCCGTTCTTGGCAACAACATCCGCCAGATAGCATATGATCTCTTCAGCTGATTTATACTGAAGGGAAGTCGTATAGCACCAGGAATTGCGGGCGATGGCGGTATCTGTCTGCCAGTGATAGGGCTTTGCCGACGCGAATTTGCCTCTTTCAACATCCACTATGGCGCTTCCGAAGGCCATGGCGTCGTGCTTATAGCTGATAGCGGTGGGATATCCCTGCTCAACTCCGCGGTTATAGTAATACGCCGCTATGGTACGAAGATAGGGTTTTGCGGATATATGCTGTATCCACCAGTCAAAATACAACATTCTCGGAGAATATTTATCGACGATCTCGCAGGTTCTCTCAACCCAGTCGATAAGAAATTCCTTCGTGGGATCAGGTTTTGAATTAAGATCTGAGAATTCCGGCTGTTCAGCTCGTGACGGCCAGTAGAAATCTCCCTTTTTTAGGGGCTCATGTATATCGGACTTAAACTCTCTGCCCACGCCCATAAACCAGCAGTGTTCGATCCTGTGAGTGGATGTGCCGAATATCAGTCCTCTTTTTTCCACGCTCTGCTTAAGAAGTCCGATCACATCTCTGTGCGGCCCCATCTGCGCAGCGTTATATTTCGATAAGTCGCTTTCATACATCTGAAAGCCGTCATGGTGCTCTGCGACGGGAACCACATATCTGGCCCCCGACTGTGCAAACACCTCTGCCCAGTACTCCGAATCGAAGTTCTCTGCCTTGAACATAGGGATAAAATCCTTGTATCCGAATTTGGTATGTTCACCGTAAGTCTCAATATGATGCTTGTATTCCGGAGAATCCTTCACATACATATTCCTTGAATACCATTCATTGGCAAAAGCCGGTACGCTGTACACGCCCCAGTGAATGAATATACCGAACTTGGCGTCCGTAAACCATTCAGGCATCTCCCAGTCGGTAAGTGACGACCAGTCCGCGGAATATGGTCCTTTTTCAATGTACTCTAATATCTCTTTATACTTTAAACTCATGCAAAACCCCAATTTGGTTTAAAAATCCGTTTGGCCGATCCGTATCACCGGTATTTGGATCATAATCTTCCACGAATATGATCTCTCACCTTTTATATACTACCGATCTTGCGATCTCATCAGCCTTTTCTTTGGAATCCAGTTTCTCGATGATCGCGAGGGCAAAATCAATGGAAGTACCCAGTCCTCTGGATGTGACAATGTTTCCGTCAACTGTCACATTATTGGCCGTAACTTCAGCTCCTCTCAAATGATTCTCAAGTCCGGGATAGCAGCATGCACGCTTTCCGTCTACCAGGCCTCTCTCCCCGAATACAAGGGCCGGAGCGGCACAGATGGCACAGGCAAGCTTACCGGCAGCCACGTGAGCATCCAGCTTTGAGGTAAGGACGTCACAGGATGCAAGGTTCTGAGTACCAAGTTTTCCTCCGGGAAGTACCAGCACCTCAGCGCTGTCCCAGTCAACCTTACTCAAGATGGTATCAGCAACAACCGGGATCTTGTGTGATCCCATTACCAATGTATCATCTGAAATGGATACTGTGATGATATCCAGACCTGCACGTCTGCACAGATCCACCACGGTAAGGGCTTCTATCTCTTCAAAACCCTCTGCAAGAAATAAACAGATCATTATATAACCCCCAATACATTTGAATCAGTCTGCTCTGTCATATCCGGTCATCGTACCCCTCATCACCCGGATATTCCGCAATCCTGTTACAGGATCAGTGTTTCTTTGTTTTAATCTCAGTTGTGACAAGTGTCACAAATTCATCAAATCCTACTGTTGTTGTACCCTGCTCTCCATGAAGTCTGTATGAGATCTGGCCTTCAGCCTCTTCGTTCTTACCGAGAACCACGATATAAGGCACCTTCTGTATCTGAGCCTCTCTCATCTTATATCCGAACTTCTCGGATCTGTCGTCGAACTCAACTCTGACATTTGCATCCTTAAGAGCATCCACAACCTTACGTGCATATTTGCCCAGATCATCATCATCATTCTTGATGGTAAGAACCTTCACCTGGACAGGTGCAAGCCACAGCGGCAGATTTCCCTTGGTCTCCTCTAAGATATAAGCCATAAATCTGTCAAGAGATCCTAAGATCGCTCTGTGAAGAACTACAGGAGTCTTCTTGGAACCATCCGTGTCGATATATGTAAGCTCAAACTTAGCCGGCAGACAGAAGTCAAGCTGGCATGTGGACAGAGTGATCTCATTACCGATAGCAGGCTTAACATTAACGTCAAGCTTAGGACCATAGAATGCAGCCTCACCGATCTCCTCCGTATAATCGATGCCTATATCATTAAGCACTGCACGAAGAGCATCCTCCGCCGTATTCCACATCTCGTCATCGGGATGATATTTCTTCTTATCATCGGGATCCCTAAGGCTTAAGATGCATCTGTAATCCGTGATGCCGAAATCCTTATATGTATCAAATATCAGATCGCATACGCCCTTAACCTCTGCCTCGATCTGGTCTGCCGTGCAGAAGATATGCGAGTCATTCTGGCAGAAATGTCTTGCTCTCTCAATACCTTTAAGGGTACCGCTGGCTTCGAATCTGAAGTCATGAGCGATCTCTGCAAGACGGATAGGCAGTTCCTTATAGGAATGGGGCTTATTTGCATATATCCTCATGTGATGAGGACAGTTCATCGGACGAAGTACGAAGTTCTCGCCTTCAACTTCCATGGCCGGGAACATATTCTCCTTATAATGATCCCAGTGTCCGGATGTCTGATACAGAGATACGGTACCTACGCAGGGAGTAAGCACATGCTGGTAATCCAGTTTCTTCTCCTTATCCCTGATATATGTCTCAAGTTCCTGCCACAGTATCTGACCCTTGGGAAGGTACATGGGAAGGCCTCGGCCTACCAGATCGTCAACCATGAACAGTTCCATATCCTTGCCGATCTTCCTGTGGTCACGTTCCTTGGCCTCTTCAAGAAGTTTAAGATGCTCCTGAAGCTGTTCCTCATCAGGGAAGCATACGCCATACACTCTCTCAAGCACCTGATTCTCGGCGTCACCCTTCCAGTACACGCCTGAATGCTTAACCAGCTTGAAGTTCCTGCACAGCTTCACATTATCAACGTGAGGTCCGCGACAAAGATCCGTAAAGTCACCCTGATCATAGCATGTGATGGTTCCGTCTTCCATATTGGAAATAAGATCTATCTTATACGGATCGTCCTTGAACATCTCAAGAGCTTCCGCCTTGGATATCTCTCTTCTGTATATCTTGGCGCCGGTCTTTGCGACCTTCTTCATCTCTTTCTCTATAGCAGCAATGTCTTCTTCATTGAGCATCACGCCGCCTAAGTCCATGTCATAATAGAAGCCTTCATCCACAACAGGTCCTACCCAGAACTTAGCCTGCGGATACAGATGCTTCACCGCCTGTGCCATTAAGTGCGCGCATGAATGGTTCAGTACGTGCAGTTCCTCATCTTCCTTAAAATTAACCATTTTTCTACCTCCAGACAGATGTTATCATCTCATCCCAAACAACATCATAATATATCAATGATATCATTCTTTACCACCTGATACAAGACAGAATCGGGCGGAATGTGACATGATTTCCATATTTAATACCATGCCCCTATACGCAAAAAAAGCTCCCGAAAAATCTCCGGGAGCCTTGATGTTACTTATTGGGTTGGGCTGCTGGTAGTAGCAATAAAACTAAGCGTATCTCAACTCAAAAAAGGAGTTGTTGACCAAACACTATTTACATTCTTATATGCTCCGGGATCATCCGAATCATAATAACAGATATTGTCTGAGTACTGCGTCAGAGCCCTGAGCTTGAATTCCCCCGACTCTGCCATCATTCTTGCGGTTTCGGTAAGATTTACACCATATATACTTGCCAGGGGTTCAAGGTTTTCTTTGTCTGTTCTGGCAAACAGTATATCCTGTCCTTTATACTCACCGCAGATCTTTATGATCTCCGAAGCCGGATAACAGATCATGTCGCACGCAAGCAATAATACCGCGTCACACTTATCTTCCGCTGCCCTGTTAAGTACCGATACCAGAGCACCCAGCGGACCTATCCCGTCATATTCATCCTCAACTACGATAAACCCGTCTTTTGCTCTTGTCTGACCTTTTCTTACGGACAGGTATCTTTTGCACAGACATGTCCCAAAACATGCATCGACTTCATCGCATATCCTGTCTAAAAATGTCCTCCCGTCTTTAGGGATCACGATATCTTCTTTCGGACGTCCCATCCGACTGGACTTACCGCCTATAAGCACGGCGGCTGCTATCCTGTGATCACTCTTCATTACTTCCTCCGACATTACCCGGACACATTTCATTTTTCGTTATGATCTGCAGACTGTCTCTATACGCCCGGGATATGATCACAAGTCCGTATTTATCAGCAAGTTCTACAGCGTCCGCTGTCACTGCGGATTTTGATACGATCACGGGGATATGCACCCTTACAGCCTTTATCACCATATCCGAAGGAATCCTTCCCGATGTAAAGACCGCGCATTCGTGCGGCGGGATATGATTATTCATCATATATCCCACAACTTTATCAAACGCATTGTGCCTCCCTATATCTTCACAGAAAAAAATACTTTCACCTGCTCTGTAAAGGATACAGGTATGAGTACATCCGGTCATATCATGAAGAGGCATATCTTCCGAAAACTGTTCGGCCATCTTAAACGCCAGTTTCGTATGATCTTTCTGTAAGGGTAAAAGGTCCGAATCGGTTTGCTTCCGTATAGAATCCTTATCGATCGGATCTAATCTTACATCTTCTTTTTCCCGGATACCGGTTTTTGCAAAAAGTGTCACACAAGCCTTTTTCTCATCATCTGAAAACACAATATCTTCAATATCCCCGACGCTGTTAGCATATCCGAGCGTCAATATGTTTCCCGTCACAAGTTCATTAAGATGATCTTTAGTGCAGATGATCGAACTGATGACTTTATCATTAACAAAAATGTCGAGTTTATGTTCTTTAAGCAAACAGACTTTTTCCTGAAACACTTTTCCACACTGATCTATTCTTGTACTCTCACAGCGTATTGTATTGATCAAGTCCGATCTACTCATATTTATCTCCTTTGTTCTGTGATATAATGTACAGGATAAATATC
>JAEEGI010011339.1_pt1 | contig 19237 bp, 4 predicted proteins | sample 8958751 | NCBI WGS metagenome assembly JAEEGI01 (sample SAMN16246545, study PRJNA631951) | gut metagenome | biome: gut microbiome; feature: rumen; material: KS-attached | host: Bos | place: Iran: Karaj | collected 2018-10 | reverse complement strand
ATGATGATAAACGGCTGTGCAACGCTTTCGAGGAGTGCAATCAGCAAGATGTAGGTGAGGAGGATTGCCATCACGATTGCCGTCATGAATTCCTTCTGCATGTCGTTCTGCATGTCGGCGTTACCACCGAAGCTGAACGTGATGCCTTCCGGGAGTTCGTCCTTCATGCTTGCGGTAAGTTCGCCAAGCTTGCCCATGATTTCACCGGTCGTGTGGCCCGGGAGCAAGTTCATCGAAACGTCAACACGTCTCATCTTGCGCTTACGGTCAATACGTGTCGGACCAGCACCATCTTCGATGTGGAAGAGTTCGCTAGCACTTACGTAGCCCTTCGGAGTCTTGACAGGCAAGTCTTCGATGTCGGCATGGCTCTGTCTATCCTTTTCCATCAAGCGCACATAAACATCGTATTCTTCACCGTCTTCGGTGTACTGGCCTGCTTCGAAACCGTTCACTGCGATGTAGTTGTAGTTTGCGACGGTTTCTAGCGTTACACCGTAGTCGGCAAGTGCTGCACGGTTCGGAATCAAGCGGATTTCTGGCTTACCGGCTTCGTAACTTGTCTTGATATCCACGATACCGTCAATCTTTTCCTTGACGCGGTCAAGGACGATTTGAGAAGCCTTAATTACGGAGTCTGCATGGAGACCGCTCACTTCAAGCACCACGTCACCGGCGGCGTTGTTCTGCATTTCAGAGGCTGATGTCGATTTCACGGAAATGTAGGCATCAGGAATGTTGGCGAGGTACGGGCGGATGGAATCGACGATTTCGTCGGTGCTGCGATGTCTGCCCTTCCAGTCCTTCATTTTTTTCTTTTCCCAGTCCTTCAAGAGCCTTACACGCATGGTGGCCTGGTTTACGGTCGTAAAGCCGTTGGAACCACCCACGTTCATACTGTAGTGGACAATTTCAGGAATATCCTTGACGCGGGATTCGATAATGCGTGCGACACTGTCGGTCGTTTCGATATTCGTACCTACGGGCATTTCGAGCTTGATGCTCATCATGCCTTGGTCCTGTCTCGGGGCTAGTTCAACGGTCAAGTTGTTTTTAGCAAGACCAGCCACAAGGAAGAGGGCAGCGCCAAGAGCGACAACCTGGAAAATCACGCCCGGAACAGAAAGGCAGAAACTTAGCATCTTCAAATAGACAAAGCGAACCCCGTTCAAAGCCTTGGGGAAAAGTCCCAGCAGGCTTCCGATAAAGCCCGGCTTTTCTTCGATGATGTTTCCGTTTTCGTCTTTCTTTTTACCCTTGAACAAGTAGGCGGCCATAAGCGGTGTCAGCGTAAATGTCACGAGGAGCGACACGAATGTTGCAAACACCATGGTCATACCGAATGTTCTAAAGAAGATACCTACGATGGATTTCATGAATGCGATAGGCACGAACACGCAGACGTTGGTGAGCGTCGATGCCATGATGGCAATCATGATTTCGGATGTGCCCTTGTAGGCGGCTTCTTTCGGGTCAAGGCCTTGGTTCAACTTGCTGTTGATGTTTTCAAGCACGACGATGGAGTTTGTCACCAACAGACCCACGGAACTTGAAAGAGCCATGAGGGACATCATGTTGATGCCAAAGCCTGCAAAGTACATGAGCGTGAATGCACCAATCACGGAAATTGGCATCGTGAGGGCTGCGATAATCATCGTGGAGAACTTGCCGAGGAACAAGAGCAAGAGGGCCGCGGTAAGTACGATGGCGATAATGATGTTCTGGATAACGTTGTCGATGGATTCGTTCACGGCTTCGGACTTGTCGTAAATGAGCGTGAGCTTGAAGCCTTCCGGGAGAGTCTTGTTGACTTCGTCCAAACGTTTGAGCACGCCTCTGGAAACTTCCACGACGTTTGCGTCGGAACGTTTCTTGATATCGAGTGCGACAGAGTTGATGCCGTTAAAGCGGGAAGTCGATGTAATCGTTTCGATGGTGTCTTTCACGACTGCAATTTCGGAGAGCTTGACCACTCCCTTTTCCGTCGGAATTTCCATGTTGCGCATTTCATCGAGGTTCTTGAACTTACCTGCGGTACGCACGGATGTGTTCTTGTGCTTGCCGATAACTTCACCAACCGGGAGGTTTACGTTGGACATGCCGTAAAGGCCCATCATGGTGCCGATATCGACACCACGGTCCATCATCTTTTCCTTATCGACTTCGATTGCAATTTGGCGGGTTGTACCACCGAAGATATCGACGCTAGCGACACCAGAAACAGAAGTGAAGAGCGGTTCAATTTCATCTTCGACTTTCTGGCGGAGTTCCGTAGAGTTCAGAGGACCGGTGAACGAGATTGCCATGATGGCGGCACCGTTAATATCGACCTTCGAAATAATCGGCGCCTGTACTGCATCCGGAAAGTCCGCAGAGGCAAGATCTACTTTGGAACGCACGTCATTTGCGGCAACGTCCACGTTCACGCCCATGTTGAACATGGCGACGATAATGCCGTAGTTTTCCAAGCAGAAGGACTGCACGTAGTCGATACCATCGACGAGTTCCACTTGTTCTTCAATCGGCTTGATAATTGTGGTTTCGATTTCTTCAGGGTTTGCGCCCTTGTAGATGATGGTGGCGGTCACAACCGGGACTTCGAATTTCGGCATCAAATCGACGACCATCATAGAATAAGTATAAAGACCGAACACCACCACGGTCAAGATGACCATGAGCATGGTGATTGGTTTGTAAATACTGGCTTTAATCATTGACTATACTCCAGTGTCGATTATTCGACGATCAGCACCTTGTCGCCATCGTTCATGCGGTTCTGGCCTTCGACCATCACGACATCGCCTTCGCTAAGGCCATCCTTGATTTGAATGTCGGTCTTGGTCTGCACACCGAGTTGCACAATTTTGCGCTTGGCCTTGCCTTCGTTATCGACAATCCAGACCGAGTTCACGCCGTTGCTATAGACAATGGCTTCGACAGGGACGGTAACGCCGGTGACTTCACGGGCGTCAATCTTTGTGGTGAGGTACATGCCCGGGAGGAGCTTACGGTTCTTGTTCTTGAAGGTCACTTCGACCGGGAAGAAACGCGTAATCGGGTCTGCGGCGAGCGGGATGAGGCTCACTTCACCGACGAGCTTTTCGCCGTTGAGTTCGATCGTTGCCTTGGCGCCCTTCTTGAAGAATCCGATTTCGGAACTTGTGACGTTGAGCTTGAGGATTACTTTGTCGAGGTTTGCGATGGTGAACATGGCACCGCCGACACCCGGAACTTCACCGACCTTGAACTTGACTTCGGTAATGGTACCGGAAGACGGTGCGAGCACGAGCGTTGCACGGCGAGCTGCTTCGAGGTTCATCTTAGCTACGCTCAACTGTGTTTCTTGCTGGTCGATAGTCTGTTGAGCAACACCACCTTTGGTCTGGACTTCCTTCATGCGGTTGAGGGTCTTTTCTTGCAGTTCAATGTTTGCTCTGGCTTGCTGGTAGCTGGTATTGTCGCCGGTAAAGACAAATTCTGCGAGAACTTGGTCTTTTCTGACCTTGGAACCCACGCGGACGTGAACCTTTGAAATCGGGTCGCCGAGCTTTGCCGTGGCTTTTGTCTGCTGGCTCCCTTCGATCGTGCCGCTAAAGGAACGCACGTCGGTGAGCTTGACCGTTGCTGCTTTTACCACGCGAGCGGGCTTGCCTTTAACCTTCTGGATTTCTTCGATGGTCGAAACTTTTTTCTCGGACTTGGCGTCTTTCTTGGCGTCGCCACATCCGGCAAGGAGGAGCGACAGGGCAGAAATAGTAATGATTGATTTTGTAATGGTATTCATGATTGTCTTCCTCTTAAATCTTAGTATTCACCTGTTGCTAGAAGCAAGGCGTTGTAAGCTTTATTCCATTTAGCGATGGCATCTAAATAGCTGAGCTTTGCATTACGGAGATCCATATTTGCTTGAAGCAAATTAAGCTGGGTTTCCATTCCGTTTTTGTAAGATGCGTCAGTCATTTCATAAATGCGCTGGCATAAATCAATTTGATTCTTTAATTGAATGAGCAATCTTTCGATGCTTTCCAATGATTTTACGCTGTTTTCGACATCTAGACGGAATTTGCGTTCTAATGTCTCTTTTTGGATTTGTGTATTGCGAAGGCTTGATTTTGCTTGGACGATGGCTTCTTTAGTTTGCATGCCTTTGAACAGATTCATGGACAAGTTTAAAGCGATATATTTATTGAGCTTGTCCCACTTTGGGGCATCCCATTTGTAGAATTCATTTTGGTTGTTGGCGTATTTGAGGCCTCCGACCAAGGCTATTGTTGGTTTGTAACCGGCTTCTTCGATTTCGATGTTTTTCTCCATCATCGTTTCAGTCGCTTCTATAATGGCCATTTCTCTGCGACGTTTTTTTACGTTAGCAAGAGTAGTGTCTGGGAAGGGCTGGTTTGAATCGGGGCTGCGTAGTTCGCCTTTGAATTCAACTTCTTTGTCGTAATCAACTCCAATAGCCAAAAGAAAAGCGTTCTTTGCAGTGATTGCGGCTTCTTCTACTGTTTTCTTATTGGCAAGGAGTACGTCCATTGCAAGTTGACTTCTTGCAAGGTCCAGTTCTGTGGCTAGTCCACTTTCGACGTTTTGTTTTACAAATTCGAAAGTTTCATTAAGCAGAACGAAACTTTCGTCAAGAGTTTTCAGGGACGAATCTAGGACGAGTGCTTGATCGAATAAGTTCTCGACTGCGTAGCGGACGTTAGCTTTTGTGTTTTCAAGAGTGACTTCGGCCATATGTTTGTAGGCCTTCGCGATATCGATTGCTGTACCGACCTTGCCTGCTGCATAAAGCACCTGGGTCACGGTAAGGCCCACGCTAGATTGCCAGCGGTAACGTTGCGTGCTCATTCCGTTGATCATATTGTCTAGAGCCGGAGCGACAACGTCTTTGTCAAATACGTTTGCCTTGGGATTGCCGTCTTCGTCTTTTTTGCCAAACATGTCCGATGCAGCATTTGCCATGGGGGTGCCAAGCTTGACATCGTCCAAGCCAAAAATACGCGTGACTGTGGCGTTGAGGTCAATTGAAGGATATGCGTTTCCGTATCCAGCTTCGACTTGAGAGGAGGCTTTAATAAGGTCTTCTTCGGCTGTTTTTATTTCCGGAGAGTTTTCCATGGCGGTTTTTATCGCCTCATCTCGTGTATAGACTTTTGCCGAGGCTGGTACAATCAGCCCTAGCGCAAGGGCGGAAAGAACTAAAAATTTCCTTGACATTCATTCTCCTAATCTAATTAACTGGCCAAATGTAAAAAAAAAGCACCATTAACATAAGGGTGCTTTTTAGTGTTTGTGATGAAATGCAAATTTAAGGGATGAAATGCAAAAATTACATCAAACCGGGGATTTTCATGCCGCCGGTGATGTCGGAAATGCTTGCCTGCTGGGCTTCGTCTTTTTTCTTGACGGCGGCGTTGATGGCTGCCATGATGAGGTCTTCGAGAGCTTCGACATCGTCCTTATCGACTGCATCCGGATTGATCTTGACCATCGTGAGTACGCCCTTTCCGTTCATGGCGACCTTCACCATTCCGCCGCCGGCTTCGGCGTCAAAGCTCTGCGCCTTGAGGTCGTTTTGTGCCTTAAGCATCTTGCTCTGCATTTTCTGAAGGTCTTTAAGCATCTTGCTCATATCCATGAATGTATCCTCGCTTTTTGAGTGTATTAAATGTTATTGGATCCTTCCACTTACGTGTCAGGATGACTGTTTCCCATTCGTAATTATAGAATTTTTATTTGGTTGGATCCTATCACTACACTACGTTTCGTTCCAGGATGACGTTTTAATTGTCACCCTGGAGGGAGCTTGCGACCGATAGGGTCCATGATAATCTATGCGTCGCAATCCTCTTCGTCAGATTGTTCAACCATTGCAGCTCGTTTCAATTTCCTTGAAAATACGAGTTCGGCGGCGAACATCTGCTTGAGCCTTGCAAGTCCCGGTTCCTTTTCCAAGTCGAGCTCGTAAGGTGTCATTTTGGCTTGGCGCTGTTCGGCCAGTTCCGATTCGGTGTAGGCGCGGGTGCGGATGGAAAGCGCGATTTTCGTCTGCAGGCGGTCTTCCAAAATGCGCGTGACGCGTTCGACGTACTCGGGGTGTTCCGTCATCTGGCGGTAGCCCCAGTTTTCGGCATTTTCGGTGGTGCCTGCGTAAGTGAGTGCAATCGGGAACGGGTTCATTTCGGGGTCGCCCGTTTCGAGTGTCGTGCCTGCAATCGCGGCGGAGAATACGTAGTCCCCGTCGTTAGCGATGTTCGAAAGAATTGAGGGCCATGCGGCAGCAATCTCGTAACGTGAAAATGCCTGCACGCTGCTTTGTTCGTAGCCTGCAAACGGGTCTTCGTAAGACGCCTGGACTTCTTCCTGGGCGTCTATCATTGCGGCAACTTCAGTTACTTTTTTTTTTACCGCGTCGTTTTCGGCGCTTTTAGGATCGTTAATCGCTGCAAGAGCTTTTCGCAAATCGACCAGTCGGTCGAGCCACGCCATTCGGGCAAACGTCGTCTCCACAAGGAGGCGCGGGTTCGTGCTGTAGCGGAGCGTACCTTGCAAGTCGATGAGCATCTTGCTTATGCGGAGAATGTCGCCGTTCGTAAGGCCTTGGGCGCAGCTCTTGTACTTGGTGTAAAGTTCTTCGGTAATGTTGAGGGCGTCCGGCGTGAAGGCGTCGAGGCGGGCGTAGAGCAAGTTGCGGAGGAACTTGCCGAAGCCGTCGAGCAGCGGGATGAATTCGATACCGATTTTCACGGCGTCATCCACCATGCGGAAGCAACCCTTGATGTCGTGGTTTTCGATGGACTGGATGAGCGAGAAGAAAAGTTCTACAGGCGGGATGCCGAGGACGGAGCGGACGGATTCCGCGGTCATTTCGTTCCCGGTGAAAGCGTATGCCTGGTCGAAGTAGGTGAGGCCGTCACGCATGGAACCGTCGGCTTTTTCGGCAAAGATGTCGAGAGCTTCGTCGGTGGCCTTGATGCCTTCTTGTTCGCAAATGTAGCGGAGGCGGCTGCGGATTTGGTCAACGGTCAGGCGCTTGAAGTCGAAGCGCTGGACGCGGCTAAGAATAGTCTGCGGGACCTTGTTGACTTCTGTAGTAGCGAAGATGAAAATCACGTGGGATGGCGGTTCTTCGAGCGTCTTGAGGAGAGCGTTGAAGGCGCCTGTCGAAAGCATGTGGACTTCGTCGATGATGAAAATCTTGTACTTGCCGATGACGGGCGGGTACTGCACACGTTCAATCACATCGCGGATGTTATCGACGCTCGTGTTGGACGCCGCATCGATTTCGTAAATGTCCATCGGGTTTCCGCCGGCGATATCCTTGCAGCTGTCGCACTCGCCACACGGGTGCAGCGGGTTATTGCCTTTGCAGTTGAGCGTGCGGGCGAGGATACGGGCGCTGGTAGTCTTGCCCACACCTCGGGTGCCGGTAAAAAGGAATGCATGATGGAGACGACCGCCTTGGATGGCGTTCTCAAGAGTCTTTGCGATATGTTCCTGACCGACCATATCGCTGAATGATTGCGGGCGCCACTTACGCGCCATTGCGATGTATGCCATGGCAGGGAATATAGTATTTAGACGAGAGACTATAAATGCGTTTGGCGAATATCGCGGCAAAAAACTTGTTTTTTGCCATGATTGAGCCTAGCATTTAGCACATGTGCAAAGACGAGAGAATGAGAAAAATTGCGTTTTTGAGGTATGGGGTATTGCAAGTGGTTAGTGGTTAGGATTTTTGTGGGCAAGTGGACGGTAGGCAGTAGGCAGTAGGAAGTAGGAAGGAATGTGTCATCCTGAGTGAAGGGCGTAGCCCGAAGTCGAAGGATCCAGTAAAGTCTTGTAATGCGTGGACCCTATCGGTCGTTACACTTCCTCCAGGGTGACAGAATGCGATAGGATCCAGTGCTGTACCCCTCACACTGTCATCCCGGATTAAGGTTGGTGAGCTTGTCGAAGTAAACCATTCCGGGGCCAGCTTACACAGTACCCCTCATGTCATTCTCGACCGAAGGGAGGGAATCCAGTGCTGAACCCCTCACAGATACGACACCCACAGCGTTCTTCTAACCACTAACCACTGTCTACTTCCCACCGCGGCACCGCTGCTCCCCCATGTAACCAAAATTTCACTTGACGGATAAACTTGCTGTTTGTAAATTTTAAGTAATGAAAAAATCACATACCCTCCCTTTTCGTGCGAGTTGCACGATGAGCTGTGGTGTATATGGTGCTGGATTGGAATCGTGCGTTGGCGCGGTTTTCACTTTTTTATTTTTCTCACGACAGAACCAAGCTTTAAGACCTGGCGGACATTCCGTCAGGCGTTTTTTGTGCTGTTCAACCAGTCTGTAGAGGCTGTAACGTAACTTTTTTTACCACGACAACTTACTATGAAAACCTTCAATTATCTCCTAATAAGCCTTGTGCTTTTACTCACTGCGACCGTAAATGCAGAAGAACTCAGTTATCTGAACGAAAACGGCGAGTTGACGAAACTGACGGATGCAAGCACTTCCGTAACAAGCAGCTTAACTTCATGGAGCGACGGCTGGTATGTTGTTGACGAAAACGTGACTATTTCCGATCGCATACAGGTGAGCGGAACTGTCAACTTGCTATTGAAAAATGGCGTGACGCTTACCGCAGAAAAAGGAATTAATGTCGAGAGCGGAACTTCGTTCAATGTTTATGCCCAATCTGACAAAGTGTCTGAGATGGGTTCGCTCAATGCGACAGGCGATCTTGCAGCTGGCATCGGCGGTGAATCTGGTGGAATAATCACCATCAATGGCGGAACAGTCAATGCGACAGGCGATCATGCAGCTGGCATCGGCGGCGGATCTGGTGGAATAATCACCATCAATGGCGGAACAGTTACAGCGATGGGAGGGAATAATGGTGCTGGCATTGGCTGTGGAGAAGGTGCAGGAGGCGGAACAATTAACATTATCGGTGGAAAGGTGACTGCAAATGGTGGACGCAATTCTGTTGGTATTGGAAGTGGACGTGGTGGGGGTGGTAATATAATCTTTGGCTGGACAAACGCGGATGACTTTGTTTATGCTAGTAGTTATGGCAATTTTGAAACAATCAAATTTGCTGGAGGCAAACGGTTTTATTATGAAGAAAATGGTGAAATAACTATAGTCGAAGGTTTGGAGAATGCTGGCGGCAAGATTCTTCGTCCGATTTATAATAAAAATAGCATGACATTCGCGACTATCAGCGGAATTTTGCCTTACTATTTTTATACGGGCGATAAAATAGCTTTGACGTACAAAGTTACGGATATTGAAGGCAAGGAACTTGTTGCAGAAACTGATTACACGGTTTCTTTGGATAAGTCGCCAATCAAGGACATGGGCGACTACACGCTTACCATTGCGGCGAAAGACGGTGGCGTCTATACTGGTTCGAAAACTGTCAGTTTTACTGTAGGTGATGGAATCCCTGTAACTGCAACGACTACAGCGATGACGAACGGAATTTACAGGGTGTCGAGCGACGTGACCGTTGACGAACGGATTGTCATCACTGGCGATGTAACGCTCTTTTTAGACGATGGTAAAACTCTTACCGCATCTAAAGGCCTTAATGTGTCGAGCGGAAATAAGTTGACTATAGACGGTAAGGGATCGCTCAATGCTACTGGCCAAGAAAACGCTGCAGGCATTGGCGGCGGATTTGGTGAATCTGGTGGCACAATCACCATCAATGGCGGAACAGTTTCAGCTACGGGAGTTGGTTCTGGAGCCGGCATTGGCGGCGGATATGAAGGAGCGGGTGGAACAATCACCATCAATGGCGGAACAGTTATAGCTACGGGAGGTTTTAGTGGTGCCGGCATTGGCGGCGGAGTGAACGGTGCTGGTGGATCAATCAACATCACTGGCGGAAAAGTGACTGCTAATGGTGGTTACTATTCTGTTGGTATTGGGGGTGGATATAATGGTTCTGGTGGAAATATTACTTTTGGCTGGACGAACGAGGATGACTTTATCTATGCCGACAGCTATGGCGATGTTGAATCATTCAAATTTGCTGACGGTAAATCGTTCTATTATGAAGAACTTGGCAAAAATGTGATTGTGGTGAGTGCGGATAATATTGGCGGCATGACGCTTCGCCCGCTTTATGACGGTAAAAATAGTTTGAAATATGCAAATATCAGCGGGGTTTTGCCTTACTATAACTATACTGGTGAAGATATTGCCTTGTTGTACAAGGTTACGGATGTCGAAGGTAAAGAGCTTGCTATAGAAACGGATTATTCGGCAATCTTCATTCCGTCGTCTGTCAAAGATGAGGGGGATTACACGCTTACCATTAAGGCGAAAGACGGTGGCATCTATGCGGGTTCGAAATCCGTTAGTTTCTCGGTTGTCAAATTTAATCTTGAAAATGCAGTTGTTGGCGGCGTAAATCCTTATTATCTCTATACCGGCGAAGAAATAGCCTTGACGTACAAGGTTACGGATTCCGAAGGTAAAGAGCTTGTTGCAGGAACGGATTACACGACAACCTTCACTCCGTCGCCTGTCAAGGATGTTGGCGACTACACGCTTACCATTGCGGCGAAAGACGGTAGTATCTATACGGGTTCGAAGAAATTTGAGTTTTCGATTGTTTCTATTAAGGGCTGCGGCTCAGAAGCAGACCCCTATATTATAAGCAATGAAAAAGAATGGAATTATTTTGCGGTATCAGTGAACAATGGCGAAACTTATTCAGGCAAGTTTATAAAGCTGGAGGCCGATATTTCTGTTTCTACAAAGGTAGGCGTAAGAAACGGCTCGCAGAATAGGGCTTTTTCTGGTGTTTTCGACGGTGGCGGACATACCATCACGGCAAATATTACTGACAAGGATAATTCTGGTACGGCGTTGTTCGGCTACATTAGTGGGGCAACGATAAAAAAACTTACCTTGACGGGAAAAATAACGGGCGGAATTCATGCAGCAGGCATTGTGGGTTCTTCTGCTGGAACGGGCAATAAGATTGACTCGTGCGTCGTTTCTGCTACGATTGATGGTGGATCGCATATCGGCGGTATTCTCGGACATGGCCTTGACAGTGACATAGATATTGATAACTGCGTATTCAAGGGAACACTTGTGGGTGGCGGAACAGCCAAGGGTGTTTTGTTCGGATGGGGCGATGAGGGCGGCACAAAGAGTGTTAGGAACTGTCTTTATATTCAGCAAAGCGACCAGAATACGGACAACCTTGATCTTGCGAAAATGAGTGCGGGAAGCGTGACTGTGGCGGATTGTTATAAGACCGCAAATGTCGGAAATTACGGTGAACTAGTTTATTTGACATCTCCTGCAGATGCTTTTGTGGATGAAAAGATTGCAACGGATGGTACTAAATTTTATAGCATTCTTCTTGATAGGAATGAAAATGGTTACTATGTGAATATGCCTGTGACAGGCTCAAGGACAATTATTTTTCCATCTAATGAAAAATGTTTCTATGTGTATGACGATGGTGGTAAAAATGCGAATTATAGCAACAATGCTTCTGGGACTTTGCAGCTGGTAGCTCCTAAAGATTATTCTTTTTCCGTTTCTTTGAAAGCTTTTGATACAGAATATGATAGGGATAAATTAACAATTTACGATGGGAATAATAATTCGCATAAATTTATGACTTCTCGAAGTGGAAGTATTGAAAGTGCCGAGTATTTTAGCACTGGAAATTCTATAAAATTTTATTTTAAATCGAATTCAAGTGTGAACAATACTGGGTTCGTTTTTGAAGTGTGTTTTGAAAAAGGAGCTTTGTCTGGCTCTGGTTCAAAAATAGACCCCTACATAATAGGGAATAATCATGATTGGAAAATATTTAGTAATCGTGTAGCAAACGGCAACTCTTATGCAGGCCAGTTTATAAAACTCAATGCGGATATTGTAGCCTCTAAAAAAATTGGCAATTCAGATAAAGGATTGTCGTTCTCTGGTGTATTTGATGGTAATGGGCATACCATTACGGCCTCAATTTCTGATGAGGGGAACGGCACGGCTTTATTCAATTCTATCAATGGGGCTAAAATCGAAAATCTTATCGTAGCAGGAAATGTCAATGGAGGTCTCCATGCAGCTGGCTTGGTGGGATATTCAACGGGTTCGGGCAATAAAATTGAAAAATGTGTCGTGACGGCTACAATTAGCGGCAGTTCGCATATCGGTGGCATTTTAGGGCATGGGACTTCTAGTGACATAGCCATAGATGATTGCGTGTTCAAGGGCAAACTTGTTGGAGGCTCATTTGCCAAGGGAGTGTTCTTTGGTTGGGGTGACGAAGGGGGTGAAAAAATTGTCTCTAACAGTCTTTACATACCCCCATCAGACCAAGATTTTGCAAACCTCGATCTTGCGAAAATGAACGCTGGCAGTGTGAACGTGATGGATTGCCATAAGACTGTTGATGTCGGGATATACGGCTCGCGAGCTTATTTGAATAATCCAGCCAATATTCTTACGATTAAAAAAACAGCAGCGGATGGTACAGTGTTCTATGCGACAGCGGGTTCGTCGATTAACAATCCGCTTGTTATTAGCAATGTGGATGATTGGAATGCTTTTGCGAATTCCGTGAATGCAGGAAATACATATAAAGGACAATTTGTAAAGCTCCTTGCGGACATATCGGTTTCCCAAAAAGTAGGTGATTATACAAAGGGAAAGGCTTTTTCCGGCATTTTCGATGGTAATGGACATACCATCACTGCTAATATTTCTGAAGAGAATAATTGGGGGGCGGCGTTGTTTGGTTATATCAATGGAGCTTCCATAAAGAATCTCACTTTAGAAGGGCGTATTACCGGTGGAATCCATACGGCTGGCATTGTTGGATTTTCAATGGGTTTGGGCAATAAAATTGAAAAGTGTGTTGTAGATGCAGTAATCAATGGCGGTTCACATATTGGCGGTATTTTAGGGCATGGGACTTCTAGCGATATTGTCATAGATGATTGTGTGTTCAAGGGTGTACTGAATGGCGGTTTGACAGCCATTGGTGTATTCTTCGGTTGGGGAGATGCGGGTGGCACAAAGAGTGTTACAAATTGCCTTTATATTCAGCTTGTAGACCAGAACACCAGTATGCTTAATCTTGCGAGAATGGATGCCGGAAGAGTGAACTTGGTAAATTGCTATAAAACGAAAAAAGTCGGTTCTTATGGCACGTTGGTGTCTTTGTGGCCGACTTCCAATATTGTAGTTGAAAAAAGTGCTGTGGACGGCACAAAGTTTTATATAACTTTGGGATCCTTGCAAGGAAATGGTTCTAGCACTAAGCCCTATATTATTAATAGTGAAAGCGATTGGCAAACATTTGTGACTGCTGTAAATGAGGGCTATTCGTTTGCGGGTGAGTTTGTAAAGCTTGCTGCGAACATAACGGTTTCCCAGAAAGCCGGCGATTATGAACATGGGAGAGCTTTCTCTGGTACGTTCGATGGTGACGGGCATACCATCACTGCTTCGATTACTGATGAAGTTAATTCAGGCACAGCCTTGTTCGGTTTTATCAAATGGGCAACCATAAAGAACCTCTCTGTGGCGGGAACAATCGATGGTGCTCTCCATGCGGCTGGTCTTGTGGGGTATTCGCAAGGCAAGTCTAATAGAATTGAAAAGTGTGTTGTGTCTGCTGAGATTTCGGGCAATATGTATGTAGGCGGTATTCTTGGAAATGCTCTTAATAGTGATATTGTCATTGATGATTGTGTATTCAAGGGATTAGTTTATGCAACTTCAGGTTCTAAAGGCGTTTTTGTTGGGGATAGTTATAAAGGTGGTAAAAAGAGTGTTTCGAATAGCCTTTATATTTCGGACGGACGCCAAATTTATTTGAATTTCAATCTTACAAAGTGGACTGAGGGCGATGAATCGAGTGTAAGTCTCATAGATTGTTATCGAAACGTTAGTTGGGGTGAAACGTCTGAAGGAACTCGTGTTTATTTGGAGTCTGAGGCTGCTCCCGTAGGTGCTTCTTTAGTTGAAAAAGTAGCTGCTGATGGTACGAAATTTTACATTAGGGCTTTGCTAGGCGATGGCTCTAGTGAAAATCCTTATATTATTCACAGTGCGTATGATTGGGATTTATTTGCGTCTGCTGTGAATGATGGCAATTCGTATGTTGGTAAATTTGTGAAGCTCGATGCGAATATTTCTGTTTCTACAAGTGCGGGTAATTATGCGAAAGGGTGTGCCTTTTCTGGTACGTTTGATGGTGGCGGAAATATTGTTACAGTGAAAATTGATGATGCGAAGAAACCTGGCACGGCTTTGTTCGGTTATATTAATGGAGCTACTGTAAAAAATATCACCATGGTAGGAACCATTTCTGGTGGAATGCATGCGGCTGGTCTTGTTGGATATTCTTACGGTAAGGGTAACAGAATAGAAAAATGTGTTGTCTCAGCCACCATTAGTGGCGGCACGCACGTTGGAGGCATTCTGGGTCATGGTCTTGACAGTGACATTGCCATTGAAGGATGTGTGTTCAGGGGCGTGCTTGTGGGGGGCAAATCTGCTAAAGGCGTATTTTTTGGGTGGGGTGATAAAGGAGGTTCGAAGAGTGTTACTAATTCTCTTTATGTTTTTCAAAATGGTCAAAATACAGACCACCTTGATCTTGCGCAAATGGACGGTGGAAATGTGTTTATGAATGATTGCTACAAGACTGTTGCTGTTGGAACGTATGGCTCGCTAGCTTTTTTGTCTACAAATGCAGTCACGACTAGAAAAATCGCTGCGGATGGTACCAGGTTCTATGTGTGCAAAGGTTCGTCGATAGATAATCCGTTTGTTGTCAAGAATGAAGATGATTGGGATATATTCGCTAAAGCTGTGAATAATGGAAATTCGTATAGGGGTGAGTTTATAAAGCTTGTGGCTGATATTTCTGTTTCTCAAAAAGTGGGTGATTATAATAAGGGTAAGGCTTTTTCTGGCCTCTTCGACGGCAATGGACATACCATCACTGCTAATATTTCTGAAGAGAATAATAGGGGGACAGCGTTGTTTGGTTATATTAATGGAGCTACCATAAAGAATCTCTCTTTGAATGGGTTTATTACCGGTGAAAACTATACGGCTGGTATTGTTGGATATTCAAATGGTTTCGACAATAAAATTGAAAGATGTGTCGTGGCGGCTACAATCAATGGCGGTTCACATATTGGTGGTATTTTAGGGCACGGGCTTTCTAGCGACGTTGTCATAGATGATTGTGTATTCAAGGGGGTGCTAAAGCCTGCTTCGTCGTCTAAAGGTGCTTTTATTGGGGAAAGTGATTATGGCGGTAATAAAAAAATTTTGAATAGCCTTTATATTTCGCATGGGGAGCAAGATTATTTCAATTTCAATCTTGCAAAGTGGACGAAAAATGATAATACTAGCGTTAGTATTACGGACTGTTATAGAACGGTGGATTTTTACGAAGCAGAAGGTTCTTTGGTTTATTTGGATGAGGCGTCTGTCCCTGCTGGTATGATTCCTATTGAGAAAACTGCAGCAGGTAATACAAAATTTTATATCGCTGCGGAGGCTTTGTATTCTGTAACGCTGCCGGAACATTTTGATTTAGTTAGTGTGTCAAATACTGCTGGTAGTTTAGGTAAATACATCACGGGAACGACTGTTTCATTCCGGGTTAACGGTCTTTATAAGGCTTTGAATGTTTCTGACGGGAAAAATATTCTTACGCCAACCGATGGTGTTTACAAAGTGACTGTCGGTGATGCAGATATTCTCGTTACTGCGGAACTTCAGTATGATGGTGATGGTAAAGTCGATTTGGCAAAAGTTGGTGAAAACTTTGTTGCTTCTGATGGAGATGTATTGGTGGGTGTGACAAATCATTCTGTTTCAATACCTGATGGGGCTAATGTTACGATTTCTGATGCCATGATTAACGGGGGAATCGTCTGTGAAGGATCTGCTACGATAACTCTTGCCGGAATGAACTACGTGGTGGGTTCCGATGACAAGGCAGGTATCCATGTTGGTGGGGAAGGAACGACGCTTACCGTTAAGGGGACGGGGACTCTTATTGCTAAAGGTGGTGCCTATGCTGCAGGAATTGGGTTGAACAGCTCTATAGTTAATGATGAAAAAGGTGGAAATATTGTATTTGAGGGCGGTACTGTTACTGCTGTTGGTGGAAATGGAGCTAGTGGTATCGGAAAAGGGACTGTTGGCAATGGCTTGATAGCTTCGCTCGGCTCAATCACTATTTACACTGCTGTTGATAAGGTCGAAGCGTCGAGTATTAGCGAATATGTCTTTTATAAACGAACTGTTTCTGGCAGTAGTGGTAGCTCTGGTGGCGGAGACATTCACATTATCATTTATGTGCCGGATGAAGATGATGATGGTCATGGGGAAAGTGAATCTATAAAAAGAAATTACTTTGTCGTTGGCGAACTCGGAGAACGCCGTATCATAATACCGAAGGATAAAGTTGTGGATGAGTATTCCATCAATGTTGTGGAAAACATTGAACACGGGTCGTTATTAGCATATAAGAACAAGAAAGTGAAGGTTTATGATAAAGTTACAGTGTATGGAAATCCAGACGAAGGTTATAAGATGAAAAAATTGAATGTTAGGGATGCTCAGGGTTATAAAGTTGAGGTGAATAATAGTGAAAACGGCTTTACATTTCAAATGCCGACCAGTGATGTGACCATGAGTGCAACTTTTGCTCGTATTTACAAAGTTGACATCGATCCAGGAATAAAGAATGGTTTGGTGCGAGTTGTAACTTCAAAGCCTTTTGCAGGCCAAAGGGTGGAATTGGAGATTAAGCCTGCAGATGGATTTTCTTTGTGTGAGTTGAACGTTAGGACTGTTTATGGGGAGTCTGTTTCCGTATCTAACGGTGGTTTTGTCATGCCGTCTGAAGACGTGGTTGTGAGCGCTTTGTTTTTACCAGGAAAGAAAATTGTTTATCTTGGCCAAGTGATAAGATCGCATATTGCAGAAGATGGTGATATTTTAACGGGGAAGACTAATTATACAGTATATATAAATGGTGGGGTCGTGACTCTGTGGAATGCTACTATCAAGGGTGGAATTCAAAAAAGGTGTTCCCGTGATGATGTGTGGGCTACCATTTTTCTTGCAGGCACTAATAGAGTGACTACAGATGAATGGACCCTCGGTCAAGGCCATACGGGTATTAGCATACAAAGTTATAGAAATGGTGCTGACAGAACGGGTCTTGTTATTAAGGGGGATGGCTCTCTTGATGTTGTCGGGAATAAAGCTTCTGGAATTGGTGTGGGCACGACTACAGGGTGTCAAGGCGGTGGTGATCTTGTCATAGAAAGCGGAACTGTAACAGCGACAGGAACGGTTGCAATAGGGGAGGATGTTGCCAGCGTTCCTTCTGTTGCTGCAGGTATTGAAACTGGTTGTGAAGCTCATGATTATTATTATGAAGGAGAACATACGCTTCGCTATGCACCAGGAATACCTGCTGAAAATAATAGTTGCGACGTTGAACTAGGCGATGTTTTTATCAAGGGTGGTGTAGTTAAGGCTAACGGTAGCTTTGGTATTGGAGTTGGTGCGAATAGCGTTGGTTCGAAAATTGGAAATGTCAAGTTTTATTATGGATTGTCGGAGGTCGAAGCCTCCATCAATGATAATATTATTTATATGTATGGTGAAACAGATGTGACGAAATACAAGGATATATTCTTTAACATCATTGAAGTCGGAGATAAACTTAAAATCACGTCCAAAGATTTACACAAAAATACATTCTCAGGTGTGATTCCAACAACATTGACTATACCTCATGGGGGAACAGTTACGCTTGACAATACCACCATTAATGGCGGAATCGTTTGCGAAGGCGATGCTACTATCACGCTTGTTGGCAAGAATTATGTGACAGGAGCTGCGGATAGGGCTGGTATTCGTGTTGGACCTGAATACGCAATGCTTACTATCCGCGGTGAAGGTTCTCTCGATGTTCAAGGTGGCGGGAGTTATGCTGCTGCTATAGGGTTAGATGCTGTTGTTTCTGATGAAAACCAGAAAATATCAGGAGGCTCTATTACTATCGAAGGAGGGAATATAACGACGAGGGGAAATGGTCCTGGCATAGGAATGCCGATAATAGCAAAAAGCAATCCTGTAAAAACAGTGGAAATGGGTAATATCTATATCAAGGGTGGATCGATAAAAGCGGGAGATGATGGTAAGAGTACTATTGGAATGAATTATAGTGGAAAAGACAATATTAAAGAAAAAATGTGGTCTATTATGCTTTACCATGGGTTCAAGTCTATTGATGCGGATATTAATCCTTATAATGACTATTTATACTATTACTATGGCGATGAACGTGTAGATGATAATGTCAATGATTATTTTAAATGCGAACGCTCTTGTGATGATAAAATTTATTCGCTGTTTAATATCGGCATCGATAATAACATCGCAAACGGAACCATCGCGGCTACAGTCGCTTCGTCTAATGGCAAGGCCTACGCCGACGAGGTCGTTACGTTGAGCGCGATGCCGAAATCCGGCTACAAGGTCGATTTCTACACCGTGAAGGACACCGCAGGCAACAACGTCGAAGTGAACGGCAATACGTTCGTGATGCCGCTGGGCAACGTGACCGTAAGTGCGAAGTTTGTCTCAGATCATCCTCTGATTATGTTCAGTGAAGACGGTAAGAAGGTGACTATCGAGGGCGAGTACGACGGAAAGGATATTTTCAATATCGACAAGGATATCACGGTGGACGAAGTTGTGTTCAACCGCGAGTTTACACCCAACAGCGGTTTTGCGACAATCATGTTGCCGTTCGACATCAATGCAACGAAGCTGACGGGCGTGAAGTCGATTATTGAGTTTGCGGGCGTTTTTGATAACAATGGCAAGAACGCTGTGGGGATGAAGTACGTCTGGTGCAACGCAGATTTAGGCAAGGAAGTAGAGGACAAAGGCTACACAAATTGCAATGAGTTGTCGGGCGATCTTACCGCCTATACGCCGTACATGGTCGAGATGGAAACGCCTACGCTCGGAATCAACGGAAACGTAACGCTTAAGCCGAATTCTGGTAAAATTGTGGGCGATGCCCGCAAAGACGACTGGGTGTTCCGCGGCGCTCTCCAGAAAAAGGAATGGTCGGGCGACGAAAATATTATCAAAAATGGCAGGATTTGGGCCTTTGCAGGCTCAGAGCGCAACGGTGC
>JAEEGI010011338.1_pt1 | contig 19238 bp, 6 predicted proteins | sample 8958751 | NCBI WGS metagenome assembly JAEEGI01 (sample SAMN16246545, study PRJNA631951) | gut metagenome | biome: gut microbiome; feature: rumen; material: KS-attached | host: Bos | place: Iran: Karaj | collected 2018-10 | reverse complement strand
CTTTCATATTTTTCAATGAATAATATAAAAATCTTTATTTAAATTTTCTGTTTTTTAATTTAAATTACCAACTTCATCTTTAATTCATTAATTTTTAATTTATTCTTCAAATATAATTTTAATCAACTCTTCAAATCTAATCTATATGAATTTTTCAATAATAAATAATATTTAAACTCTAAATAATAATCAATAATTTATATTATATAAATTTAATATTTATTATTTAAAAGGTTTTTAGAATTTCTATTTTTTCAAAAACATTTAAAATTATCTTTTATAAAAATTTAAAAAAAAAAGAATTAAAACACTAAAATATATTTGAAAATTTTTTATAAAGGATTATTAATTTTAGGTAAATAATATTTTTCTTTTGGAGGAGGAGAATACCTATTAAAGTCTTTATCACAAATCCATTTTTTTTTATTTTCTTGATATTCAAGATATTGTTCATTTCTAAAAGGTTCAATTAAAGGAAAACTTTGAGTTAAACCAATATCAGAATAAGCAAAATAATGTTTATTATCTAATAAATATTTTTCTCTTAACTTCCCAAAATAATTATGATAAAAATTCTTCTTTAATCCAGAATTAAATAATATTGGTTCAGTATAAACTTTTTCATATTCAGGCATACAAAATTTATCCATTTTTTTTATTTTTCCACTTTTTATATCTTCTTCTAATTTTAAAATATGATCTTTATTATTTTTAATTGTTTGTGAAATTGAAGGTTTAACTAAATTATTAATTCTTTCTTCAAAATCAATATTACGTGTATCTAATTTAGGTCTTAGTTTAATTTTATTTTTTTTTTCTTCTTCATTTTCTTTTAAATTTAACTTTATTGTTGCTTCTCTACTTCTTTCATTATTTAATGTTAAACTTTTAACAGTTGATTTTTCCATTAATTCATCAATATTTAATCTTTTTTTTCTTTTCTTTATTTTTTTAACTCCTGTCATATCTTCTTCTGTTATAACATCAGCATATTTTCTTTCTAAATTTAATAAAGAATCAGCTTCAGAAAATAAATTTTGTTCTGAAATATCTTTTAAAGTATCACACTTTAAAATAGAACCTAAATTTAAAAAAGCATCATAAATATCTTTATATTTATTAGCTTTTGTATATATATTATAAGTAGTTAAAATATGATCTAATGTATCTCTTAACTTTATGAATTTTAATTGTAAATCAAATTTAGAATATATTCTTTTATTAAATAAAATATTCGAATCAGCAAAAATTTTTATTTCATTATTATTCATTTGATTCTTAGGAAGAGCATTTCTAACTTTTTGAATTCCTTTTCCACTTAATCCTTCAATAATAGTTATTCTTCTTTCTTCATCTAATATTTGTACTCCACTAATATAATCAATTTCATTATTATCTCTTTCTTCTTCGGTTAAAGCCTTTGTGTATATTTCTTTCACTGATTTTAAATCAAAAGCAGGTTGATTTATTTCTTCAAAAAGACTATGAAGAATTTCCATTGTTTTACTATCTGAATATGTTGTTATATAAACGAAACGTTCTAAATTTTTTTCTTTTTCAGGCTCAGGTTCTTTCTCATTCTCTTCTATTCCTTCTTCTGGTTTTTTTGTTGAATTTTTATCATCTTTTGGTTTCATTTTTTAATTTTTATTTTTTATTATTTATTTCAAATATACAAATCAAAAATAACATTACTTAAAAAAATAATAAAAAAAAAAAAAAAATTTAAAAAAAAATGACAAGTCAAGATTTAAATCAAATCCTTCAATCACATTTTAAAATTTCAGTAAACCCTTCATCTAACTTTCCTTATTCCTCAACGCATCAAGAAACAATCGCGCTCTTCCGTCATCAAGAACTTCCTCAAGATTATCAATATATAGATCCTCGTTTATCACCAAATGAAAAATATTTATCTGTGGTTGCAAAAGGAACAATGGATGATTTTGTTTTAATTTACGACACTGATAATTTAAATGAATATAAGTATAAATATAAAGAAGGAAAAATATTCGGTGTTGATTTTGCTCCTGATTCAAGAAGCTTTGTTATTATATATAAAAATCAACCTCCTATTCATTATAATATTTCATCTGGGAAAAGAATTATTTCTTTTAAATCTCATAATAAAGAAAGTTTTACTCCTATTTCTTCTACTTTTTCTGCTAAATGCAGATTTTATGGCTTAGCTTATGATTTCGGCTTTTGCATTTGGGATGCGTTAGATGGAAATTTAGTTAAGTGTATGATTGAAGAAAGTGATAATAAAATAATTAGAGAAAATTTACTTATTTCTATTAATAAGAAATGTAATGTTAAAATTATTAATTTTCAAAATGATCAAACTATTAAGAATTTTAATATTTATGATATTAATTATAATGATATTTTAGCTATTATGCTTTCTCCTGATTTAGAATATATTTTTATTGGATTAAAAGCAGCAATTGTTAAAATGGAAATTGAAACAGGGAAGTTTGAAAATGTTATTACTTTTAAAAGTGAAGTTTCAAGTATTAAATTAAATGAAAAATGCGAATTGGCAGTATCAACTAATTATAAAAATATAGATTTTTGGAATTTAAAAAATAAAAAAAATATCGGTTCAATATTAAAAGATCCTTTTAATTCATATACTTTTAATTTCTCTAAAGAAAAATTAGTAATTGCAAATGATATAAGTATAAGTATATTAAATTATAATGATGGAGAAACAGAGAAATTCATATGGTTAAATTTAAACCCTGAAAAATTTAATTATTTTTCTTTTTCTCCTGATTTTAAAGTATTATTAGCATATATAGATGAAGACAATGCAATATTATACAATTGTGAAAATGGAGAAATAATTAGGAAGTTTAAAAATAATGAAAAAAAATATCCTTTAATATGTGAAATGGTTCCTTCATCAAGTGACTTTGGAGTTTTTGCTATTAAATCAGATAAAAATATAGTTAAAATCTATAATTACATTAATGGAGTTGAATTAATGAATTTAAGTGGTTTTAACACTTATTCTTTTTCTTTTTCAGAAAAAGGAGATTTATTAAGTTGTGGTTGTTTAAAAGGAGAAGAAATAACTCGAGTTTGGAATTTATTAAAAAATGAATTTTATTCTTATTCCTATAATGGAAAAAATAATAATATAAACACTTTAGTTAATATTACTAAAAGTGAAAGACCGAAAATAATTTGTGTTTCCGAAAAGCAAAATCCTATAATTTTCGATTTAATAAGTCAAGAATTATTATTCGAATGTGATTGTCCTTTTATTTATGAAAAAGTAGAAAAAATATCAAGTTCTAATAACAGTAATTTTTTCATTGTTAAAGGAATGGATTCTTCAGGAAAAAATCAATGTGTTGTTTTTTCACTTGAAGATGGTAAGTTAATAACTCAGTTTAATAATTGTAATTGTATTCATATTGGAAATGACAATTTAATTCTTTCAAAAAGCCAAAATAAAAATAATGGGAATTTAATTATTTCTGATTTAAGTGATTTTGATGATATTAAGGAAATTAATTGCGAAATTAATGCTGAAATTTCTAATTTTTTACAAGATAAAAAAACTATTGTTTCTCCGTTTGGTTCTGAAGAAAAAAGTAAATTTATTTTAACGGATGTTAATAATGGAGAAATTATTGGAAATGTGGAATATGAAAAAATTAAAGGAAATCATGCTGAAGTTGATTTAAGTGCTAATGTTGATGATAATACTTTAATTTTTACTTATATTGAATTGGTTGATAGAAATTTAAAGTAGGGTATTTTTTTTTTTTCTTTTTTTTTTTTTTATTCTTTTTTTTTTTTTGATTTTTGATTTTTTTGAATTTTTTTTTTATTTTATTTAAAACAATTAATTATTTATTTATAACTTTAAAATTAATATATAAAATATAAATTATTTAAACAGAAATATTTTTGTTTAGTTACATTCCATTTTATTTCTAATAAAGAATCCATATTATATAAATTAGATTGAGTAAAATTACAAAATCTTATTTTATTATCATATATTAAAATATCATCATTTTGTATTTTTTTAGAAATATTAATTTCTTTAAAAGAATATAAATGAACAATTTCTTTTTTTATTTTATATAAAGAAAAATAAATAGTATAAGGAATTTTATCATTTTCATTTTGTTCTATTTCAATACATTTTAAATTATTTAAATCATTTATTTTATACATTAATTTCTCAGAAAAGCATTTTCTTTCGTTTATTTCAATTTGAGAATTTTTTAAAAATTTTTTAATTGGATTTTCAATTGTAATGTTTTTATTATTTATTTTGAAATTTATTGATAATTCATTAGGGAAAATAAAAGGAAAACATTGAGTTAAATTCATATATGTATTTATTGGATAACATTTATTTTCTTTTTTATTATTTTTTATTTTTTTAGTTTGAGTGAAATTTGATTTTTTTTCTTTTTCTTTTGAATTTTTTCTTTTTGATTTTGAAGAAAAATAAAAGAGAATTAAAAGAATAAAAAGAAATAAAATTAAATTCCTAAAAGAAAGAATTTTATTTCTTTTTTTCTTAAAAACTAAAGAATTACTAAAATAAATGAAATTATAATTTTTCATTTAATTTTTTAAAATTAAATTTAAAAAAAAATAAAAAGCCTTTTATATTAAAAAAAAAATAATAATTATAAAATACAATTTTAATTAAACAAATAATTCAGTTGAAATTTTAAATAAAAAAAATAAACTTTTTTTAAAAAAGGAAAACTACATTTTTACAGAAGTCCTTAAAGATTTTTCAGTATTCATTCTTTCAGTATCAACCTTTTCTCTAATTTGTTGTCTGAACAAATCATAAAGTTTAGAAACTACTTTTTGTTCATAAAACTTAAAACTTTTTTTCCCACTTCCTTTACTTTCAAAAAACAAATTAAAATAGTCTTTTTCTTTCATAACATTTACTTTTTCAACATCATCAACTTTTAATTCAAAAACACTTTTAAATTTATCATCAATTATAATAAAAATTTTATCAGTCATAATAACAGTATTATAATTATTACTATCTTCTTTTTTAATATCAGCGAAAAATAAAATTTTATTAGTATCATAAATTCTTAAAATATCTTCTAATAAATTTTGCACTTCAGCTAAATTTTCTTTATAAACTTTAATAGTTTCATTTTCTGTTATTACTCTAGGATGTCTAAATCTAACTTCTTCAGGGACTTTCCCAATAAAATATTTAATCGAATCATTTTTCATTTCAAATATTATAGCAGAACTTTGAATATTATGATTATTATTATTATTATTAGAATTTTTTAATTTTTTATAAAAGCTTTGTACACCATCGATAATAGCATCTTTATAAGGATTAAGGAATATACCATTTAAACAAGGACTTTCACTTTTTAATTCAAGTGGATTTCCTTTAGTAATATATTTATTTCTATTTCTTTCAATTTGCTTTTTTATTTCTCCTATATTACTATCATTTTGCATATTTAATAAAGTTCCTGTTGCTGTTGTTAAATATTCTTTTCCTTCATTAAATAAATCATTTATTAAACTATGAATTCCTAAATTTAATCTTTTACCGAAATAACCTGGTCCAAGCATAAAACCTTTTCTTGTTTCATTTACTAATTCAATAAATCCTGTTCCTACAGAATCTAATAATTTAATTGGATTTGTTATTAAATTTTTAAAACCTAAATTCTGATAAAATTGATTTATTGTTTGAGTTTGATAATGCTTTATTAATAAAGTATGTAATTTTGATAATCCTATAAAAGCATTTTCATATATCATTTCACGGAATTTTATTTGACCGTTTTCAAATTTTATTTCATCGGAATTTTCATCGTTTTCTTTTTCTAATTTCCTTAAGAAAATAGGAATATTAAATTTATCAGAATCTGAGATATTAAAATTGACATTTATTTCAAATTTAATTGCTGAGCAAAATATATAATTAAAAAGTAACATTCCTGAATCTATTTTTTCTAAATTTACTCCTCCCATTAAAAAGTTATCTTCAGGAATATTAATTTCTGTTGTTAATAAATTTGATTGTCTTTCGATTAAATTTCTTTGTTCTATATGTAATATTGTTAATATTGAATAATATTCTTTTAAAGTTTGAATTATTTTTTCTAATGAATTTTGAGATAAGTTAATCACAAATTCTTGTAAAATAAAATCAATTTGAGGAAATTTTTCTACTTTTTCATCGGTTTTTAAATTATTTGTTTTTTGTCGACATATTAAAACTTGTAAGAAAGGATAATAGTCTTTATCTTCTTTAAATAATTTTTCTTCATTATAAGGTAATATTTGATTTTTAGGAACAAAAATAACTTTTTTATCCCAATCATTTAAGCAATAATCAATTTGAGCATTTTTAATAAAAAATTGAATAGTTTCATTATTTTCTGAAATAGCATCTTTTTTATCAATTGCATTAGAGTATTTTAAATCAATGCCATAAATTGATAAATAAGCAATTTCTTGTGGTTTACTGTTTATTATACTTATTCCAATTCCTTTTAAAGAAACTTTAATTTTTGTTATTTTTGGTACTTTTTTATTTAAAAATATCTTTCTTACTACACTTATGTCTTTTGAAGGAATATCTATTTCAATTTTAAATAATCTCGTAAATCCATTATTACTTGTTGACACTGAAGTTTTAATTATTTTATCTACGTTTTTATCTTTAAATTGAACTTCTTTTTTATCAAATCTTGCAAAAGAAAATAAAATATCTGTTTTAAATAAATGACATTTAACTTCTGAATTTTCTTCTTTTCTAACAAAAGGAACTGTTTTAAAAGGTAATATAGTAACTAATTCAGTTCTTGATAAACTTAAATCAACTGAAGTATTAGTATTATTACATATTTCAAAAAGAGGATATTTTGGTTTTGAAAAAGTAATATAAATTAAAGCAGAATCAATTGTTGTTATACTTACTCTAATAATCATATAAAACTTAGTATTATCATATGAAAAACAAGAACGATCAAAATATTCATCATCTTTAGATATTTCTATTTTAACATCTATTTCACTTATATTTTCTATATTAATATCTTCAGACCAATTCCCATTTATTCCAATCATATATTTATTAGTCTTTCTTGCAAAAATTAAAGGATGTTCAGTATCATCATCAATAGAAAAAGAATAAGTTCCATCTTCATCGAAATAAGGTTTTACTTTTATAGGAAAACCAATTTTATTAATGAACATATATCTAGGTTCAAATGTAATAATAGAACTATTTGGAAATAAATTACTAGATCCTATTGTCATTGCAATTTCAGGTTTATCAATATTTTGATCTTCTGATAAAATTTCAAATTCTTTTTTTTGAGGTTCAAAATCAACTAAACCACCTAAGCCAATAGAATTAATTTTAAAAGGTTTACTTATTCTATTTTTACATTTTAAAGTCATTGAATCTCTATCAGATGAAAGTAAAGACACTTTATTTTTAGGTAAATTATATGAAATATTTAAAGTAGTTTCAGAAGGAATTAAAAATAAGTTTATCATTGTTTTATTAATGACAATATAATCAATGTAAAAAATAAAGCATTTTGACTTAATTAAACTTCTTTCAGGAGCAACTTTAAAAATATCATTAAAATGTAAATATTTTTGAGTTTCATCAATTTCTCTTAAACTAATATTAAACTGTTCTTCAGGAGGAATATCCTTTTCAAACATAGTATTTTGAACAACTGATTTTCTAATATACTCTCCATCATCTTTAATAACTGAAATAGTTTCTTTGCCTTCGAAAATACTAAATAAATAAGATTCATAAGTCATATTCGGAGGCATTCTAATAAGAATTTTCATTAAACTTTGAGTGTCATTAGGAGGAAAAGCATATATTGCATTATCATCTCCGAATTTAATTTCATTTTCAAATCTTTGTTCAGAAGTGAAGTTAATATAATAAAAAGGGAAAAAAGAAGGAATTTGACTTTCGATTTTAACTGGTGAAGTTATGAAAACGTTAAAAACAAAATCTTCTACGTTTTTATCTAAAGGATTCTTTTGTTCGGCTTCTTCATCAATTGGTTCTAATGCAAATGAGTCTATACATATATATTTACCTGGAGAATTTTTTTGATTTTTATCTATTAACTTTAATACTCTTTTATCGACATCAATTGATGTGTTTATGTTTTTATCTTTAGAAAAACTTTTTTGAGAGTTTATTGATTTTCGACTTAAAAATGCAAATAATTCTGTTTTTGCATTTAATATATTATTAAATATAGGAAATGTCTCATCTTGATATTTAAAATTAACATTATCATAATTTGCAGCCCATTCTAAAGGAAGGAATATTTTTTTATTTTTTATTAAATCTCTTTCTTCTTCTTCATAACATAATTTTAATCCTTCTATATTTGTTTTATTTTCAACCATAAAAATTGAAGAGAAAGTAACATATTTAATTAAATTTTTACTATTAACAGTAACATTAATACAATAATTCGGTAAATTATCATCTTTAGGAGTTAATATAATATTCGAGCTTTTATTTTTGGAAAAATCAAAATAGTATATTTCATTATAATTTGGAATAGTAAAATTAATTTCTTCATAACCGATTTTTTGATTTAATAATTCTGGATTTTTTCCTACGACTAAATCTAATTGAACTTGACTATATTTTTGTTCTTCTCCATCACTTAAAGAAAAACTATTTGTATTATCATCAAAATTTTGACTGAATATTATATCTATTCTTTCTCCACATCTGTTTCTAAAAACAAGAGCAACGTTAGAAACTTCTTCTCTTTTTTTTATTGTTGAAACTAATGTCGTTGCATTAACTTTATTTTCATTTTTTAATATATTTAAAGCCTTATTTAAAACATATAATCCTTTAGGAGTTATATTTATATTTAACATTGAATCACTTGTAATTTCATATTTTAATCTTGTTTCTTTAGAAACTTTAGTTTTTCTATATAAAATATGATAAGGTTCTATTAAAGGTTCATAACCATTTAAAGAAGAATTAAAGTAAAAAACAGAAAATTTAGTTTCTAATAATTCAAAAATAAACATTGTATTTTTATTATATTGATTAAAAGGAATTTCTTTTTCTCCTATCATTTCTATTATACAATTACCCATATTTTTTCCATCAGAAGGATTTGAATTTTGAATACTATTTAATTTAATATCATCAAAGTTTATTGTAAATAAAGTTATTTTTTTTCCTTCTTCACTTTCATCATAAAGTAAAATTTGCAATTTTTGAAAATCAACATCTAAATTAAAATTAACATTAAATTCAGTAATATTATACATTTGTTGACTTAAAACATCTCTTTTGTATTTTTCTATTTTTTCTCTTAATTGTCTTTTACTTTTTAAATATTCTGTAACAGCTTGTTTTCTTTCGAAAGAATCTAAAATTGTTTCTTTTCTTGAATTTTTAGTTTTCATATTTCTTAATCCACTTCTTCCACTTTTTAAATCATCGAAATCTTGATAAATACTATTAAATAATTTAATATGAGAACATAAAAAATTTATTTTCACAGGTTCAATAATAATATAAGATTGAATTATTGAATTTTTAGAACTTACAACTAAATTATCATCACTTCTTGCTGAAATACGAAAGTTTTTAATAACATCATATTTTATTATTTCATCATTTATAAACTCATTTATTTCTAAAGTTACATTTGATAAAAGAAAACTTACATAAATATTTCTAGTTAAATAATTAAAATATGTTATTTTATCTGTTGATTTATTAAACTCTAATTCTATTTGAGAATCTGTTTTCATTCTTAAAGTAATTGTTGAATTTAAATTAAAAGAAGTACAATTTGGTTCTTTTGGTTTAACTGGAATTTTAAGTGAAATATTAGAAATTTCTAATAATATACTTGATTTAAAATCAAATATTTTTTTATAAATATCATTACGATCTGTTTTAACTGTTACTGATTCTTCTTGATTTTTAGATATTGTTTCTTTTGATTGGTCTTCAATTGCAATGTTTTTATCTGTTTTCTTTTTAACATTATGCTTAACTTTTCTAAAATATTTTGGATTTATTCCTTTTTCTAATTTACCTGCATTTCTTTGTTGTTGAATTAATTGAAAAGATTCTAAGTCTCTATGTAAACTATTACCTTCACTTTTGTAATTTGCTATTCTAAATTCTTGTAATTTTTCAAAGAAATTATACACTCTGTATATTGTACTTATATTTGGTATTGCTTCTATATTTCCTATTTTTATTTTTAGCTTTTTTTTATTTTTAGAAAAGTCAAAATTATATATTAAAGATAAACATCCATTTAAATTTTCTTCTTCTTTTTTATTTAATTTTATTTTATTTTCTTCTTTTTCATTTTCTTCTATTTCTAAATTTTTATCTTCTTCTTCTTCTTCTTCTTCTTCATGAATGCTTTTATCATTAGATAAAGTAGAATCAGATATTGATTTAAACACACATCTATAATCTTTAGATAAGTAAAAAGTATCTCCTTTATTTGATTTAATATGATCATAATCAAATAAATTAATATTATCAAAATTTACTAAAACTTTTATATTATTTTGATGATCTTCATAAGAATGAAAATTAATTCCTGTAATAACCAAAGATAAGAAATCTTTAGTTAAATAAGAATCAATATCAGCTCCTTTAACATAACTTTGTTCATATTCACTCATCACTTTAAGTAAATTAATATTAATTTCTTTTAAAGAAAAAATAATATTATATTTCATCCCAATCATTTCATTTTCATCTATTACTTTACTTCTTTTTTTATCTACAAATTTTTGACTTTCATTCGGAGTTTCAATTGGACTTAATAAATCATATAAATTTAAAAAGGAAATTGAATTATCATTGATTCCAAAAACTGAATAAATATTATCTATTCCATCTAAAGCACTTTGAGAATATAAAAACATTGTTTTTAAATGCTTATCTGAAATATTTAAAGTTAATACCTCTAAATTAATATTCACTTTATTTTGATCTTCATTTATATTTTGCTTAGCTAAAGAATCTAAATGAATATCAATATTAAATTTATCTAAAATAGTTTCAAAAATATTTTCTTTTCCAATTTCGAAGTTATATCTTTCAGAATAGAAAATATTCATTTCTTTTAATTTAATAATATAATTTTTATACAAAACATCTTTTTTTTCCATTGAAGATTCAGTAGGTTCTAAAGTATTTATTTCAAATTTTCCAGGATAAACAAAAATACAAGAATCAATTCTTCCTGATTCACTTATTCTAACAGGAAGAACAAATAAAGGACTTATAATATTAATATCAAAATAATAATTTTTAAATTCATAAATTGAAGGATCTAATTCCATTATTTTTGTTAAATTTCTATAATACTTTTTATTTCTGTTTGATAATAAATTAAATAAAGGTTTTATTTTTAATAAAGAAGGTTTTAATTCACTTTCCATTTTAAGTAATATTTTACTCCAATAATCAAAGTTTAATATTATGAAAAGTTGCTTTGTTGATTCTATTTTTAATTTATGTTGAGTTAAATTTGAAATTGGATTAAATTCATATTCTAAAGAAAATATATTATCACCATCAGAACAAAATTCATTTGTTGCATATAATATTTTTTTAAGTCTTCCACTTTGAGGAATGTATAATATTATAATATCTGATAATTGAAGTTCTATTTTTTGTTCTATTTTCTTTTGAATTACTTTAATAAATAAATTATTTAATGTTATGTTAAAATATTCAACTTTTATTTCTTTCTCATTGTTTAAATTTGTGTTTATTATATTATTATTTGTATTCTTTTCATCAATTGTTCCTTCATAAACTATAATATTTAATAAAGTTAATCTTATTTCAAAATAATATATTTCTATGTTATTAGGTATATTATCTAAATTTTCTTTTATTTCTTTTTCTAATTTAATATCATTTATTTCATCAGAATTAAAAGACTTTAATGATTTAGTTCTTTGAACTTTTAATCCATCAAATTTCTTTTGATTTTCTTCTAAAAATTCTTGGAAGAATCTTTCTCCTAAGTCTTTAAATAAAAAATTTATTTTTTCTAACTGAGGAATTTTATTCAATGCTAAAATTCTAACTTTCATAATATCTTTATAAGAAGCATTTTCATCTAAAGGAATAATACTTTTAGGATATTCACATTTATCATTTTGTTCAATATATTTTTGAATAAAATAATTAGAATATTCATTTATATAAGTTTCTTTATCTGAAGTTGATAAAATTTTCATAAAAGATTCATTAATATCACTTAATTGATTTATATTACTTACATAAGAACTTTGAATCATTTCTAAAATAATTTGCATTTGTTCTAAAGTTAAATTAGCTTTTATTTGTTCTAAATTGAATAATATTTTCAAAAAGTTTTTTTTATTTTTGACATAATTAATATCATAAATAAAAGAAAAGAATAAATTAATATCTTCGAAAATATAATTATGTCTTTTATTTTCTAAATCTTTATTTTCAAAAACTAAACATTCATCTTCGCAAAATTCATTAAAAGGAACTAATTTTTTATTAAATAAAATAGCTCCTTCATTTTTTAATCTTTTAGTTTTTAATCTATTAATACCTTGTTTAAATAATAATCCAACTGCTTTTTCATCTTTTTTTTCTTTAACTTTCTTTTGATTTTTAGTTAAAAGAGAACTTATAAAACTAAATTTTTCCATTTTTTCACTGTCTTTATTTTCTTCTTTTTTCTCATCTTCTTTTTCTAAAATTTCAACTTTAAATTTATCTAAATATAAATAACCAGAAATAAAATTAATTTTTTTCGAACAGAATTTAATATCATTTGAATTTGTTTTAATTTCTTTAATATTAACATTTGAATCTGAATCATTATTAAAGTTTCTTGGATTAGAAAATTCAAATTTTTTTAAAGAAAAACCTAATCTATAATAAATTGTTTTATCATTTGTTTTAAAAGGATATTCACAGAATATTACAATATTTTCAATATTTAATTGAATGTTATTAAATAATAATTCTGAAAAAGGAGTTTTTATTTCTTCTTTTTTATCTTTATTCATTTGATACATTTGACCTAAGAATTGTTCTATTATATTTAATTTTTCTTGTTTTAATTTTTGAGATTGCTTTTTTTCATTTTCTAAGATTTTATTTGATTCATCGTTTAAAATAAAATGAAGATATAATTTATTTATTGATATTTTTATAGGATTTAAATAAAAATTCGGAAATGATGTTTTTACTTCAAGTGTATCTATAAAGCTTTTTTTTAATTCTAAACAAGAACAGTTTAAATCTTTTAAAATGTTTTCATTTAAGGATATTTTGTTTAAAGTAAAAGAACCTGAAAGTAAATTTGCTTTTGTTTCTTCTTTATTAAAGTTTGATATTAATTTATTTAGATATTTTTCTACTATTATATTCACTATGGCTGATGACATTTTTATATAAATTTTTTTTATTGGTTTATTATGTTTATATTATTTTTTTTTATTTTTTTATAATTAATATAATTTTAATTGTACTATTAATGTTTAATGATTGAATAAAGAAAGTTTTAAGATTTTAAGTTTATTAATTTATATTTATATTTGAGAAATTATATATAATAGGTTTTTTCTTTTTATATAAATTGGATAATAATTAAAATAAGGATTAACTTCATATATTCTTTTTTATTTATTTGTTTGAAAAATAATAATATGATAAGTAAGAAAAGAAATATTATTTTGAAAAGATTTTTTTGAAAAATATGAAAATTTATGGATTAGTGTTTAATAAATTAATATTATTTTTAAAAAAAAGTTTTATTATCTTTAACCTTTAATTTTTTCTAAAAAAAGAGAAAAAAAATTATTCAAATGATTACCAATATCAAAACAAGATAAATCAAAAGGAAAACTTTTTACAAATTTTTAGTCAAATTTTCATTCTTATTTTTTCTAAATTTTAACCTAACAAATAAATATTATAATTTAATCGATAAAATCCAAAACAAATTTTTATCTCTTTCTCATATAATTTATATATTAAAACCTAATTCAAAAATAAAAAAAATAATTTAAGAAAAAAAAAAAAATTAAAAATCCTCAAATAAAAAAAAATAAAAAATTATAAAATTAAAATATAACCCCAACCAAAAGAATCCAAATTAAAAACTAAAAAAATGGAACAAGAGAACGAGAATATCCAAAACAACGAAGCAGCAAACGAGAACGACGACGACAACGACTACTATGAGCATTTACCAGCGGATCATCCTCATCTTCGTCGTTTCCAACTTTCCTTAGAAGACCAATTAAAAACTGAAGAAGAGAAACTTCGTCTTTTATTTAAAGAAAAAAATGAAGATTCTAAAAAATTAAAAAAAGAAAGAGAAGAAATTGGAATTTCCCTTTATTCTCTTCAACAACAATTTGCAAATGTAGAAAATAATTTTAATGAACAATACTCAAAGTGTAAAGCCTTAGAAGAACAACAAAAACAAGAATCTGATCGTTTGACTGAAGAAGTGAAAATGTATAATGATAAATTTCAAAGTGTGAAAGAACAAGAAAAAATGGTTTTGCAATCAAGTGAAGATTTAAATCAATTAAATTCTATGTTAAAATACGTTGAAACTTATAATTTACAAGTTCAAAGTGAAATTAAAGTGACTAAGACAACTGCTAATAAAGTAGAAGAAAATATTGTTAATCAAGAAAGAAAAAAGAAAGAACAAGATTTTTATATTGATATGTTAGAAACAAGGATTAAGAATTTAACTGAGAAAAAATTATTGTTTGAAGCTCAGTTAAAAAGCCAAGAAAATGAAACGAAAGAAGCAAGAATTAATTTAGCTGAAGCTGATGAAGAAATTCAACATATTATTGAAAAGAAAAGAGATTTAGTTAAAGATTTAGATAAAGCTGTTTTTAATTTAAGATTAAAAGACAATGCTAAAAATACTGTTATTAAGAATATTGAAGAACAAGAAGAAGAAAAATTAAAATTATATTCTCAAATATCAAGATATAATATTTTAATTAAAAATGGAAATGTAAGAAATAATGAATTAGAAGATACTTTAAAGCAAACTCAAAGAAAATTAGAAATTGTGGAAAATAATATTAAAGAATTATCTGAGAAACATCAAAAATTAGATGAAAAAAAACACTTTATTGAAACTTCAATTGATAAAACAAAAGCCGAGTTAGATGATTTACAAAAAATTCAACAGAGTTTAGATTTCGAATTAGATTTAATTAATAAAAATAAAGTAAAGTTATTAAACGAAGCTAGAGCACTTCAAGATAAAAATTTAATAGTTTTATCTAATAAAGAAACACATGAAAAACAAGGAGATAATTTAGAAAAAGCAAATCAGAATATAAATAAAGAAATGTTTGATTTATTAGTTGAAAAAGATTCAAAAGCAAATGAAATAATCAGAGTTCAAATAGATAAAATTAATGTTGAATCACAGAATATAAAATTACATAATAAATTAGAATTAATGAATTCAGAAATGACAAAATTAGAGGAAGATTATAATAAGAAAAATAATAGAATAAAAGCAAATCATAAAGCTTTAGAAAAAAAACAATTAGAAATGGATCAATTAAATAAAATTTATGGTGAATTAATGAAGAATAAGAAAGGAGAAGATCAAGGTGAGTTTGAAGTAGCAATTGATAAGTTACAAACAAAGATAAAAAATTTAAGAAAAGATATTAGAAACAAAGAATATGAATGGTTAAATAAAAAACAAGAATTAGTTAAAAAAGAAAATCAATTAAATAACATTTCCGAAGAATGTGTTGATAAAAGAAGTAAAAGAATGATATTAGACAGAAAGAAATTAAGACTTAATGAAAATTACTCAATGCATGAAAAAGAAATAAAAGAAATAGAATTTTCCTTAAAACAACTACGTGAATATGAAATGATGAAGTTTGGTAAATTATTAGGAAAGAATATGGATTCAAATCAAGCTTTAGAACATCAAATCTTTGATGTTGAAATTCAATTTAAAGAAAAATTAACTCAAATGGAAAATGAAAGTGTTAAATTAGAAATGGAAATCGAAGTTTTAAGAGAAGAAAAATCAGATACTTTAGCACAAATAATTGAAACTGAAAGACAAATTCATTTATGGGAAAGAAAGATAGAATTACAAGAGCAAATGCAAAGAATAATTAAACCTGAAAGTGGTTTAAAAGAAATAGATGAAATGAAATCTTATATTCATAGACAAAAGCTATTATATAAGAAGTTATTAGCTGAACAAGAAGATGTTATTAAAAATATGGAAAGAAGTGTTCAAAGAAGAGATTTTATTAAAGTAAGATATCCTATTGATGAATTTGGAACTGGTGATGTGAAAAATAAAGTTAATAAAACTAAAGAAATTAATGACTTACAAGAACAAATTAATCATATTAATAGAAGGAAAAAGGAGTATTCTAATAAAATTAATTCTACTAAAAATGCTGTTGAAGATATTAATAATAATATTAATCAATTAGAAGATGAAAGCTTTAATATTCAAACAAATGCTTTTGGATTAAGGAATGAATATTTTAAAGAAAAAATTAATACTAATAATTTGTTTTGTAAAACTAAACAGTTTCAAGAAGGATCGAAAATGATTGAAGATTTTTCTAATAATAAATTTAAACCAAAAAGAAGAGATAATGTTCAAAAGGAAATTGAAAAATATCAAAATGAAAATGAACAGTTAATTGAAACTTTAAGGAATTTTAAAGATACTCATAGTGAAATGGGAGTTATTATTGAAGAAGTTATGAAAATTTAATTTTTAAATTATTTTTTTAAAAATAAAATTTTAAACTATTTATATAGAAGGAAAATATTTTCTTTTTTTTTTATTTTTTTAATTTATTTTTTTTTTTAATTAAATGAAAAATAATAATAACGGAGAATTACAGAAAATAATTTCTTTAGGAAGTTCATTAAATATTGAATTTATTTTGTCTTTAACAGAAAAAGAATATTCACATTATAATATAAATTACAATAATATAAACTCTTTATTAGATTTAAAAGCATATTTAGAATGTTATAATATAAATAATTTTTATTCTCCTAAAAAAAAAGATATGAATATATTAAATTTAATATTAATTAATTCAGAAGATTCTCTTTTTAATTCTCTTTTATTTATTAATAGAGCAAATAAAATAAAAAGTTTTATTGAATTGTTAATTCCTTTTTCTCCTAAATTTTCAGAAGAATTAAATTTTATGAAAGACAGTTTAAAATATATTTTAGAAAATAATTTCATTTTTATTGAAGATTTTAATTTATTAGATATTAAACCTAATTTAAATTTTTCTATTAAATTAATTGATGATAATCATAATGTATTAAACAAAAAAACTTTTTTAATAACTAATGACAATAATTATAAAGAAAATTCTATTAGAAATAATAAAGAAGAAGAATTTGATTTATTTAAAGGATTAAACTTTGAATATGATGGAACAATATTTTATACTAATTTATCAGATTTATTTAACTGTAAAAAAAAAGATAATAAAGAGATTGAAAATTTTATAAAAAACATTATTAAATTTTATCCTTCTATGAAATTATGTATTAATTATTCTAATTTTATAAATAATTACATTACAATTTCAGAAGAAATTTTAAATATAATAAATGAAATAATTAGTTTAACTGATTTTTTTATTTTCGAAGAAAAAGAATTAGAAGAATATTTTTCAATGAGAAAAATAAAAGAAGAATCAGAAAAAAAAGCAAATAAAAAAAAAATAAAATTAACTAAATCCCATAGTCAATTAAATATAAGTAAAAATAATAAAAATGAAAATTTAACACCTGAAGATTTATTTATTCGAAAAATAAAAATAAAAAAAAAACAAAAGAATAAAATAGGAATTTTCTTTAATGAAATGAAAACAATAACAATAATTCAACAAGATAGCTTTTCAAAATTAGTTTTATATCATATGCAATATGAAATAAATTATTTAAAGCCTAATTTATCAGATGAAGAGTTTAATGAATATAATAAAATAATAAATTTAAATTTTGATAAAATTAAAAGCATATTTTTAGGAGGTTATTTATCAAGATTATTTAATAATAAAAGCTATAATACTTGTTTTGTTGCTGGTAATGAAAGTATTAAAAAAATAATATTCTTTTTAAAAAATAAAATAGATTTTCCTTATAATTTAAAGTATTATGAAATTAAAGTTAAAAAACCAATTTATGAAAAAAACAAAGAAGAAATTAAAAAAGAAAATAATTTTTGCTTAGATTGTACTAATTTAGAAAATTGCAAAAAAAAAGAATATAATCCTTTAATTGATTATTATTGTTCTTCTTTTTTAAATAATATTAATAATAAAAAATATTTAATTAAAAGAGGTTTTATTAATAAAGAAGGTTTTATTTTAAGTGATCCTGATAAAGATAAATATAGTTATAATATAAGAAGAAATAGATTAATTAAAAATTATGATAATGAACAAAAAAGATTATTAGGAATTAAAAGTAATAATGAAATAATTAAGAATCAAATTAAAAATTTAATATTAAATAATCCTATTGAAAAAAATGATAATATTGATAATTTAATGCAATTAAGTAAAGTTTATAATTTTGAATTACAAAATAAAAAAAAATTACCTAGTTTAAATATTAAAAAAATTTATAGTAATGGAATTTTAAAGAGAAGTTATTATAAAGATCATTTTTTTAAAAGTAATAATCATTTATTAAGTACTTCTAATAGATTTCATAAATCTTTCTCAAATAAAAATATTATTTCTTCAGAAAAAACTTTTATTGAATCTAAAGATAAAGAAAATAAAAAAAATAATATGAAATTAAATATTAATTTAAGTATTAGCAATTTTAAAAAAACTTATCAAAATAAACAATATATGAGTCCGAGTAATTTTAAAGAAATTTTATCAAAATTTGAACAAAAACTTTCTTCTATTTCATAATTTTTTTTATATATATATAATATAATATAATTATCTTTTAATTAAAAAAAAAAATCAATTTTTTTTTTATATATTATTTAAATAATATATTATTTATGAAATCAAAAAGGGAAAAAAAAGATAAAATATTTCTTAATAATTTTCAAGATATTCCAAAAAAGAATTCAAATAAAAATTCAAATGATAAAGTAAAATTTTCATGTTTGAAAAATAAAGATAATATA
>JAEEGI010011336.1_pt1 | contig 19240 bp, 17 predicted proteins | sample 8958751 | NCBI WGS metagenome assembly JAEEGI01 (sample SAMN16246545, study PRJNA631951) | gut metagenome | biome: gut microbiome; feature: rumen; material: KS-attached | host: Bos | place: Iran: Karaj | collected 2018-10 | reverse complement strand
CGTGCAGAACCGGGACATCACGGATGCCATCATCAAAAGCCGGCTTACGGTCTATGCCTGGGAGGATATGTTCGAGGATGGCCGGCATTCGTTCTGGAAGAATAATGAGATCGCCGGCGAGGCGGCCGTGTATCATGCCTATATGTGCCACGGTGTGTTCCCGTATGGTTCCAAGGCGGCTGTCCTGGGGCGAGGGAATACCGCACGCGGTGCAGCAAAGGCCTTGAATTATATGGGAGCGGAAACTACCATGTATGACCGCAGGACCGAGCATTTGTTCCGGTCTGAGTTACCCCAATATGATGTGGTCGTTAACGCCGTTCTTTGGGATACCACCCGGAAAGACCATATCATCTATCGGGAGGACTTGAAGCGGATGAAGCGTGGAGGCCTTCTTATCGACATCAGTTGCGACCGGTGCGGTGGAATCGAGACCAGTATCCCGACGACCATCGACAATCCGACCTATGTGGTGGACGGAATCGTCCACTATGTGGTGGACCATACGCCCGCCCTGTTCTGGAAGACGACTTCCGACAGCCTCAGCAAGGTGTTCGTCCGTTTCATTGACGAACTGATTGAGGGGAAGCCGGGGAAGGTCCTTCACAAAGCGAATTGTTTCTGCAAGGGCGAGATCCTGGACCAGCGAATCATCGATTTCCAGCACAGATAGTTATGGCCAACAATCACAGGACGGTAGGCAATGTCCTCAAGGGCGTCTGGATCCGATTCTGGTCGGTCATCGCCCCCTTTACTTTCCCGGCGCATGTGACGACTGCGATTCATCGGCTCCGCGGAGTGCATGTCGGGAAAGGCTCCAGGATTGCCCGGAGCGTGCTTATCGACGATTCCCGCCCGGACCTGATTACCATCGGGAAGAATGTCTGGGTGACGGCCGGCTGCCAGTTGCTCTGCCACCAGCGGGATTTGTCGGAGTATAAGGTGGGTGTTCCGGTGATGGACCTTCCGCTGAAATATGCCCCCATCGTTATCGGGGACGGGGCCCATATCGGAATCGGCAGCATCATCATGCCGGGCGTTACCATCGGCACAGGGGCGGTCATCGGGGCCGGATCCGTCGTGACGAAGGACATCCCCCCGTATTGTGTCGCGGTCGGCGTGCCGGCCAAGGTTATCAGAAAGTTCGATGAGTAGGGGATGACAATCTGTATGGATTTCACACTGGAGAAATACGCTGCGCTGCTGGATGCCTTGAAAGCCTATGGCTTCCAGTCTTTGGTCCTTCGTCATGATGTGGATTTGTTGCCTGGGAATTCCTTGCGGACAGCGCGTCTGGAGGCGGAGAAGGGCATGTTCGGCATCTACTATTTCCGGGCTGTTCCGGAAAGTTGGGACGAGGGTATCATCCGGGAAATCGCCGCTTTAGGCCATGAAGTCGGGTATCACTATGAATCCTTGACTACTTGTGACGGTGATGTCGATAAGGCCTATGCGGATTTCTGCAAGAATCTGGATGCCTTGCGGAAGTTGGTGCCGGTCCGGAGTATCTGCATGCACGGAAGTCCTCGCTCTCCGTATGACAGCAAGGATATCTGGAAGAAATACGATTACAAGGCCCTCGGCATCGAAAGCGAGCCTTATTTGGATACGGATTTTTCGAAAGTGTTTTATCTCACCGATACCGGCCGTCGCTGGGACGGTTACAAGGTGAGCGTCCGTGATAAGATCCCGCAGTATCAGGATGAGTGGACGGCCAAAGGTTTGACTTTCCATACGACGGACGATATCATCGACGGTCTCCGACGGGGTGTCATCCCCAAGGATCTGATGGTGACGGTGCATCCCCAGCGCTGGAATCCTTTTGGCATCGCCTGGTGCAAGGAGATGGCTCTGCAGAATGTGAAGAACGTTGTCAAACGGGCTCTTGTCCTTGTCAAGAAATAGATTGTAATGAGGTTTTCTGTTATCATACCGCTCTATAACAAGGGCCCTTATTTAAGCAAAGCACTTGCGAGTGTCATGGCACAGACATTCCGGGACTTCGAACTGGTTGTTGTGGATGACGGCAGTACAGATGACTCGTTCCAGGTAGCACAATCCGTCCTCAAGAATACAGACGTTAAGCATCAACTGATTCATCAGGAAAACGCCGGAGTGAGCATGGCACGCAACAATGGTGTCAAGGCGGCATCGGGGGACTACATTTGTTTTCTCGATGCGGATGATTGGTGGGCGCCGTCTTTCCTTGAAAGGATGGACTGGCTTATCCAAGAGTATCCCGATGCCGGAATCTATGGCACGAATTATTACGTTGTTAAAAATGGCCGGCAAAAGATCTGCGTGACAACTGCTAAAACGGGACATATCAATTACTGTCACGCCTATGCGGAGAAATTGCAGATGCCACTTTGGACAGGAGCAGTTTCCATCCCCCGTTCTGTTTTCTGCGAAACAGGCGGATTCAAACCGCATCTGAAACTCGGGGAAGATTTCGACCTGTGGATCAGGATCGCTCTCTCTCATAAGGTGGCCTTTTTGGATGAGCCTTTGTCTTATTACTTCCAGGATTCGGATCCGGTTTGGAGAGGCACTGGGCATTTGACCGATCCCAAGGTGCACATGCTTTGGAATCTGGATTACCTATCTGAGGAAGAAAAGAAGAATCCGGACTATAAGCAACTGATTGACAATCTGAGGACATATAGTCTGCTCCCTTATTATCTGTCAGATCGATACCGTAAAGACGCAAAACAAGAGTTGGCGAAAGTCGATTGGAAAAAGCAACCACGAAAAACCAGATCTCTTTACAGATATCCGGTATGGCTGCTTAAACTTCGTCGCAGATTCCTGAAGACCGGATCGAGAATCAAACAAAGGCTTATCCGTCACCGATAGGGCGATATCGTGAATATGAAAAGAGTTCTTTTTATTTGTAACTTCAAACCGGGTGTGGGAGGTATTTCCGGACAGGTTGAAGCGCTGCAAAGACACTTGGTGGAAGAAGGGTTTACGGCAGATGTTTTCTCCTGCAGGGGCTCGGCCCTGAAACGTCTGTTCATGCCGTTCAGCCTGTTCCGAAAGGTCCGGCGATACGATCTGGCACATATTCACTGCTGCTCCGGCTGGGGCTTTTTACCTGCCGTACTCGGGGTTGGAATCGCAAAACTCGCCGGAAAGCGGGTGATCCTTACCTATCATGGAGGCGGAGGATCTACGTTCTTCGCCAAGCATGAAAGACTTGTCAGACATTATCTGATGCGCACGGACGCCAATATCGTTCTTTCGGGCTTTTTGGGGGATGTGTTTGACAAATACCGGATTCCGTATTCCATCATACCCAACATCATTGAACTGGATGAGACTCTCTACCGTAAACGCCTCACGGTGAAGCCGGATTTCATTTGCATCCGGTCTCATGAGGAGATTTACAATATTCCCTGCATTTTCCGTGCGTTCAAACAGGTTCAGGAGAAGGTTCCCAGTGCGACGCTCACCCTCGTCGGAGACGGATCTTTGCACGATATGCTTGTTTCACAAGCCTCAAGCATGGGGCTTGAGAACGTCAGGTTTACCGGCCGAGTACCCAATCGTGAGATTTACGAATACCTGGACAAATCGGACATCTTGCTGTCCTCTCCGACCGTGGACAACATGCCCGTTTCTGTTCTGGAGGCTATGAATGCGGGGTTACTTGTTATCTCCAGCAAGGTGGGAGGGGTCCCCTACATGATTGAAAACGGACAGACCGGACTGCTTTTCCCGTCGAATGACGACAGTGCGCTTGCCCAATGTATGTTACAAGCACTTGAGAACATACCAGATACGCTTCGTATCATGGAGGCCGCACATCATGAAGTGAAAAAGTACAGTTGGGCCAATATCCGAGAACCGTTGTTTACCCTATACCAAGCATAATATGGGCATATACAATCTGATAGACAAGTATCTGCTTATCCCGTCCGCAGATTTGTGTTTTGGAAGCACGCTTTCCACCCAGTTGCGGAGGTTGAAGGCCGATGAATTCATTCCTTGGGAAAAGATCCAAGAAATCCAGAATGAGAAACTCCGTCGTCTGATCCGGCACTGCTACGAAACCGTTCCTTATTATCACAGGCTGTTCGATGAATGTGGTATTAAACCCGAAGAAATCAGGAATAAGGAGGATTTGCAAAGAATACCGATCTTGACCAAACAGATCATCCGGGACAACTATGACGACCTTTTCTGTACGACTGCGGATCCCCGTCAACGCAAGTATGCTTCTACGGGAGGCAGTACGGGAACCCCGCTCAAGTACTGCATGGATAAACGCGAATGGAGCATGCAGAGGGCGTCGTCGTTCAGAGCGTGGGAGAGTTATGGGATTCATTTGGGAGACAAGTTCTTTTCCCTGGCCGGCAGTTCATTGACCCAAAAGGGACAGTTCCTGACCAGCAAGGGTTTTTATGACCGGGTCATCATGCGGAATCATAAGTACAGCAGTGTCAATGTTGACCCTGAGAGTATGGAGGTGTTATTGCAGGAATTCAAAAGAATCAGGCCCAAGGTTGTACGCGGCTATGGCTCCTCGTTGGTCGTGTTTGCCCGTTATCTGGATCAAGTCGGTTTCAAGCCGGATACCGTTCAGGTGGTATTGACGACTGGGGAAGTACTGCTTCCTACTTATCGGAGAGAGTTGGAAAGGGTCTTTCATGCTCCGGTATATGACGCTTACGGGGCGGGGGACGGCGGCATTGTCTCACACGAGTGTGTCAATCACAGACTCCACATCACGGAAGAGTTGTGCATGATTGAGATTACCGATAAAGAGGGCCATGTCCTGCCGGATGGGGAAATCGGATATGTCACAACTACTGATCTGGAGAATTATGTATTTCCTTTCATCAGATATCATGTCGGTGACATGTCCTGTGTCTCTTCCGAGCCATGCTCCTGCGGAAGGCATACGCGCCATTTCGGAGAGATCATGGGCCGTGCCGGCAGATTGGTCTATAATAAACAGGGCGTGCCTATTTCTCCGACCGCGCTTCCGATGATGTTGTATCCGGATCTGGATTATCATAAAACCGAAAACCAGAATCTATACAACAAGATCGATAAGTTCCAGATACGGCAGGACAGTGAAGGGAACATCCAGATCCTGTTGAAGTTGAAGGACAAGGCAGAGGAGAACGGACAATTCGATTACATTCGCACGAATTTCGAGAACCAGTTCCCCGGTTCGGAAATAGCCCTCTCTTTCGTGGATGAAATCCCTGTCCTCCCCTCGGGGAAGGAAGACTATTGTGTGTCGGATTATAAACGCTTTGAATAAATCCTGGGAGAATAATGAAATACATTTTTGAACTGAACCATCCGAAGCATTATTACCAGTTCAAGTATATCATGTCCATCCTTGAACAAAGGGGGCATTCGGTCTTGGTGCTGGCAAGGGACAAGGATGTGCTGCTGAAAGTTTTGCAGGAAGAAAGAGTATCTTATCGTGTATTCGGAGTCCACAAAGAGAGCATCTCGGGTAAAGTTTTTAGTTCATTCAGCATCTTCAGGCATTATAAGCGGATTGCTAAAGAGTTCTCGCCGGATGTGATCGTATCCAAGGCATCGTTATACGGTACACTTGTCGCCAAGATGCTTGGTTGCAAGTCTTTCATCTTCCCGGACTCTGAGGTCGTCAAACTCACGAATAATGTCGTGGCTCCTATGGCCACCTGGATAGTCACGCCGGAACCATTCACGATTGATTTTGGGAAAAAGCATCTTAGAATCAAGGGATTGTTCGAGGATTGCTACCTGAGTCCGGAGGTTCTGAGTATCGATAACAGTTATCCTCAGGAACATAACCTGCAATGTCCGTATGCCATTTTGCGCTTTGTCGGATGGACAGCGAACCATGATGTCAATAACAATGGATTCTCTTTGGATGAGAAGATTGCGCTGGCCGATTCGATAAGCAAGTATATGGCCGTGTATATCTCGTCAGAAAAGGTCCTTCCTCCGGAACTTGCCAAGTATAAGTTGTCCACTCCTGCAGCACAGATACACGATGTCCTCGCAAATGCAGATTTGTACGTGGGCGACTCTCAGACCATGGCCACCGAGGCCGCGCTGCTCGGTACGCCCGCCATCCGCTCCAACTCCTTTGTCGGGGAGAATGACATGTCCAACTTCAAGATGCTGGAGAAAAAGTGCGGCCTGCTGTTCAATATCCGGGATTTCAAGAATGTCCTTGCTATGGCGACCGATTTGGCCAAAGTCTCAAGGAAAGCGGAGTGGAAGCAGAAACGTGAAGATTATTACAAGTCAGTCGGCGATACCAACAGATACATTGCAGACCTTTTGGAAAAATAACCCCCATTTTATGATAAGACTTCTCACAGTTATCGGAGCCAGGCCGCAGATCATTAAGGCTGCGGCAATTTCCAGGGCAATCCGAGAGAGTTTCCAGGACAAGGTAGAAGAAAGAATCCTGCATACCGGTCAGCACTATGACGCGAACATGTCCCAAGTGTTTTTCGACGAACTCGGTATTCCTTCGCCGGATTATAATCTTGGAGTCGGGTCCGGATCGCATGGGGTGCAAACTGCCAAAATGATTGACGGCATTGAAAAGGTGCTCACGTCAGACCATTTTGACGGTATTATCCTTTACGGTGACACCAATTCCACGCTTGCGGGCGCTGTAGCCGCAGCCAAATTGCTGATACCCGTGTTTCATGTCGAGGCCGGACTCCGGTCCTTCAACATGAGTATGCCCGAGGAACAGAACAGAATCGTTTGCGACCATCTTTCCTCCATTCTATTTGCCCCTACCAAGACGGCATATGACAATCTTGTTTCCGAGGGTATGAACGCATCGAAGGCCGTTTTCCATGGAGGGAAAAGGCGGTTGATTGTCAACTCGGGGGATGTCATGTATGACAATGCCCTGTATTTCAGCAAAATGGCTGAAAAGAAGAGCACAATTCTGAGCGACTGTCATGTCAGTCCGGGGAATTACATCCTTGCTACCATCCACAGGGACTTCAACACCGACAATCCGGAAAGGATTGAAAATATATTCCGCGCGCTCTCACATGTCGCTGAAGAGAATGATATTCCAATCGTGCTTCCTCTCCATCCGAGGACAAAGAAGTACCTTCCTTCGGGACTCTCCAGCAAGATTAACATCATACCACCGGCATCCTTCTTCGACATTCTGACCTTGGAAAAGAATGCGAGAGTAGTTATGACCGACAGTGGCGGAGTCCAGAAAGAAGCGTTTTTCTTTGGAAAGCCTTGCGTTATTCTCCGCCCGGAAACAGAGTGGGTGGAAATAATCGATTATCATGCCGGCATCCTTGCAGATGCAGATTATGACTGGATAATCAGTGCGTTTAGCACTCTCTCAGGGAATGATGTCTGCTTCCCGCCTCTGTTCGGAGATGGAAAGGCCTCCCATAGAATACTCCAAAGCATCATCGATTACATCAATTCATGAACGGCCTGGAAGGTCTCTGAAGATTTGATTTCATTATAAATAGTTTATGAAAAGAATTATGCTTGTTTTCGGAACCCGCCCCGAGGCCATCAAGATGTGCCCGCTGGTGAAGGAGTTCCAGAAGCATCCGGAAGAGTTTGAAACCGTGGTCTGCGTGACGGGACAGCATCGGGAGATGCTGGACCAGGTGTTGCAGATCTTCGATGTGAAGCCGGATTATGACTTGAATATCATGAAGCAGGGCCAGGACCTGTATGACGTGACCTCCCGTGTGCTGGTCGGAATGCGGGATATCTTGGATACAGTCAAACCGGATGTCGTTTTGGTTCATGGGGATACGACCACCTCGATGGCTGCGGCCATGGCCGCGTTCTACCGTCAGATTCCGGTCGGGCACGTTGAGGCCGGCCTCCGGACGCATAACCTGTACAGCCCCTGGCCGGAGGAAATGAACCGGCAGGTGACGGGAAGGATTGCGGAGTATGATTTTGCTCCGACGCCGTTGAGCAGGCAGAATCTGTTGGATGAGGGGGTTTCGGAGGAGAAGATTACTGTGACGGGGAATACGGTGATTGATGCGTTGCATTGGGTGGTGGAGAATGTGATGAAGAAAGGGTACAAGCCTTTAGATCCTTTGGTCGCTTCGCTCCCTCAAGATGACAGACGAATGGTATTGATTACCGGGCATAGACGTGAGAATTTCGGGGAAGGATTCATCAGTATGTGCACGGCGATACGGGATTTGGCGAGGAAGTATCCGGAGGTGGATTTCGTGTATCCGATGCATTTGAATCCGAATGTGAGGAAGCCGATCAGGGAGGTGTTTGGAATGGAGATTTCTCAACAGGCTCGAAATGACAAAGGAAGGAATCTGTTCTTCATTGAGCCGCTGGATTATCTGGATTTCGTGTATTTGATGTCCAGGAGTTATATCGTGCTGACGGATTCGGGCGGGATTCAGGAGGAAGCGCCGGGACTTGGGAAGCCGGTGCTGGTGATGCGGGATACGACGGAGCGGCCGGAGGCGCTGGATGCCGGTACGGTGCGTTTGGTGGGCACGGATTATGACAAGATTGTGTCAGAGGTTTCCGCATTGCTGGATGACCGGAACCATTATGAGGCGATGAGTCATGCCGTTAATCCATACGGAGATGGCAAAGCTTGTCCCCGGATTGTAGAAAAGTTGAAATAATTTATCTATCTTTGCAGATTGAATAATGTTGCCGAATATGAATAGCAAAAGAATAATCCGGACGGGTATCGTCATTGCGCTGGCCGCCATGTCAGCGGTTTCTTGTGTTACCAATAAAAAGGTGGCCTATCTGCAGGATATGAAGCACGAGACGCAGATTGAACTGGAAGACAAGTTCGAGGCGGTCATCGCTCCATACGACGAGCTGGATGTAATCATTACCAGTTTTGACACGGAGTTGGCGCGGCCGTTCAATCTGCGGAATACGAACAATGCCAACTATAGCATGAGTACGGGCATCGCTTATCTCGTGGATGTGTATGGAAACATCGAACTCCCGGTGCTTGGAAAGATTCATGCGGCGGGTCTTACCCGGCTGAAATTGCAGGAGGCGATCAAAGACATGCTTATCTCGGGCGGTTATATCAGCGACCCTTTTGTTTTGGTGCGTTTCCGCAGTTTCAAGGTGTTTTTCCTGGGAGCCAATGGTGGCAAATCCATCAATATCTCCAATGAGCGCTGTACCTTCCTGGAGGCACTTGCGATGTCCGGTGATATGAGCGTATATACCAATCGGGACAAAATCATGGTCGTCCGTGAAGTCGATGGAAAGATGGTTTCCCGCTATCTGGATCCCCGTTCTTCCAAGGTGTATGACGACCCGTTCTTCATGCTCCAGCAGAACGATTTCATCATTACCCGGAATACTGGCTATCGCACCTTCCAGCAGTCCTACAGCCAGTTTGGCACTATCCTTTCTGCTATTTCTACCATCGGATCGTTGAGTGCCACCTATTTTGCCATCCGAGCGTATCTGAATTCCAACAAGTAATACATTATGGCCAATCAAGATAACGATCTCTCCTTCCTCGAGAAGAAAGACGCCAACGCCCTTTCCGGGAAAGATATATTCTTTACCGTCGTCCGAAACCTGCATTGGCTTCTCTTATGTGCGCTGGTATTCGGCGGTATCGCCTTTTATCGGAGTGACCGGCAGGACCGTATCTATGAGAGCCACGCCAAGGTCCGGCTGACATCCGTCACCCGCAGCCGGCTGGAAAGTGGAATCTCAACCCTGGAAAGCATCACCAACCGGCGTGTTGCCATCACGATGAACGCCATCAATGACGAAATCATCGTCCTCCGTTCGGAGACTCCGATGCTGGAGGTGGCGAAAAGGCTGGATCTGGGTACTTCTTATACTTGCAAGACCAAGTTGGTCAAGCGCCAGAAGGATCTGTACGGTGAATCTCCGATCAATGTCAAGATGCTGGACCTGAACGATGAAGACAATGCAACGGCCATCATCACCATTGATAAAGATTCCACATTCGTCCTCCAGGTTGATGAATTCGAACCGGTAAAGGGCCATCTGGGCGATACGGTATCCACCAGTTTGGGGCGGGTATCCGTGATGCCTACCTGGGCACTTCGGGATTTGTATTACGACAATCCCATCACGGTCAGGCACCAGAACATCAGGGCGGTTGCCGAGCATTACCGCGGTAAGGTGCGTGTCAGTCGAAACAGCACCTCCGACGGAATCATCAATTTCTCTCTGAACGATACTTCGCCCAGGCGCGCGGCGGATATCTTGAATGAGATGATCGCTGTTTACAACGAGAATACCATTGAAGAGAAGAAGGAAATCATCCGTCAGACCTCCGACTTTATCAATGACCGGATCGCTCAGTTGGACAGGGACTTGGGTGCCAAGGAATCGCAGATTGCCAGTTTCAAGCGCGAGAATCAGATTCTGAACCTGAATGATTATGGCCGTTCCTACCTGAACCAGAGCATCGAGAGCAGAGAGGAGATGGAGCGTCTCAACGCTCAGATTTCTCATGCGCAGTATCTTCTGGAACTTGTTTCTTCCAACACGGAGAACAAGTTGTTCCCAGTGACGGTGAATGTCAATGACGACCATATCAAGAGCACAATCCGTCAATTCAACGAGTTGGTCCTGAAGATGGACAAATACAGGGAGTCCGGTACGACCAACAACCCGATTGTCCAGGATATGCAGCTTCAGATGTCCACGCTCAAGAGCAATCTGAGCCAGTTACTGGTGACGTACATCGGTTCCATCCAGCAGCGGATTGGCGGTGTGCAGGCTCTCAGCCAAGTTGCTGCCGACAAGATTCGTGAGGTCCCTTCCGGTCAGCTCTATATCGACAACATTTCCCGCGTCCAGGGTATCAAGGAACAGTTGTATGTGAACTTGCTGAGTCGCCGGGAGGAACTGCTCATCAGCCAGCCTTCCCTGGTCGGCAATGCCAAGGTTATCGACAAGGCTCGCGTCAACGCGGTTCCGATTTCCCCGGATACGAAGAAGAATGTGCTCCTGGGCGTCCTGATCGGTCTGCTCCTCCCTGTATTGGTATTCCTCCTCCGTCGCCTGTTGGACACCAAGGTACGCTTCCGCAAGGATGTGGAGGCTTATACCGATATCCCTGTTTTGGGTGAGATTCCCTCCAAGGACAAGAAGGATGAGCGCAACATCGTCGTTACCGACAAGGGACGCGATACGCTTACGGAAGCGTTCCGCATTCTTCGAAGCAATCTCGATTTCACGCGTGTTCCGGGCCAGAAAGCCACAAGTTACCTGTTCCTGTCCCTGATGGAGGGTTCCGGTAAGACATTCCTTACCACCAACCTGGCTGCCAGCCTTGCCATGGTGGAGAAAAAGGTCATTCTCCTTGACCTTGACCTTCGCAAGGGAACTTTGACGCACAATATCGCGTCCAGGCGGCAGATCGGTTTCTCGAACTATCTCTCCGGTAAGACGAACAATGTCGATGATATCATTTCCCACGACATCGTCGCTCCGGGTGTGGACACTATCCTGTCCGGCACTCTGCCTCCGAACCCGGCCGAGCTTCTGGCGAGCAAGCGTCTGGACGAAATCATGGATGTTCTCAAGGAGCGTTATGACTTCATCCTTATCGACGCTGTCCCTGCCGGTATCGTCGCGGATGCGACCATTCTTAAGCGTTTCGCCGACGTAAGCATCTTCATCCTCCGTTCCGGCTTGGTTGACAAACGGATGCTGCCTGACCTGCAGGAGCTCAAGAACAGCAATCAGTTCCCGAACATGATGATCATCCTGAACGGCATCGAACTCAAGAAGCATAAGGGCTACGGCGGATATGGCTATGGCTACGGCGCTGGTTATGGCTACGGCTACGGTTACGGCTATGGCTACGGCTATGGTTACGGCTACGGCTATGGCTATGCCAATGACGACGAGGACGGCAAGAAGAAAAAGCATCACAAGCATCATCACAAAGACAAGGATGAAAAGTCCGAGTCAGAGGAGAAAGAAGCATAAATTATGGCAAACTTTGCATTAATCGGGGCGGCGGGTTACATCGCCCCCCGTCATTTGAAAGCAATCAAAGATACCGGAAATGACCTTCTGGCGGCCTATGACCGTTTTGACAGTGTCGGTCGTCTGGACAGTTTCTTCCCGGAGTGTTCCTTCTTCACGGAGCACGAGCTTTTCGACCGCTTCTGCTCCAAGCAGATGCAGAGCGACCGGCCGCTGGACTGGATGAGCATTTGTACGCCCAACTATACGCACGATGCGTTCATCCGTTACGGCCTGCGTCTGGGTTGCGATGTCATCTGCGAGAAGCCGGTGGTTCTGAACCCCTACAATATTGACGCTCTTCAGAAGGTGGAGGAGGAGACGGGTCACAAGGCCTATAACATTCTCCAGCTTCGTCTGCACGAAGCCATCGCCGCCCTTAAGAAAAAGGTGGACGAAGGCCCTGCGGATAAGGTGTATGATGTGGATCTGACCTACATCACCTCCCGCGGCAAGTGGTACTACACATCCTGGAAGGGCGATGTTCACAAGAGCGGCGGTATCGCCACCAACATCGGTGTGCATTTCTATGATATGCTCCAGTGGATCTTCGGACCTGTGCAGGAGAACATCGTCCATGTGATGAGTTTCGACCGTGTGGCGGGTTTCCTGGGCCTCAAGAAGGCTCGTGTCCGCTATTTCTTGAGTATCAATGCGGACTGCCTGCCGGAGAATGCCGTGCAGGGGGAGAAGCGCACATACCGGACACTGTCCATCGACGGAAGCGAGTTCGAGTTCTCCCAGGGCTTCACGGAACTTCATACTGAGAGTTATCGTCGTATCCTGGCAGGGGAGGGCTTCCGCATCGGCGAAGCACGTCCTTGCATCGAAATTGTCAGCCAGATCCGCAATGCTACGCCCATCGGCCTGGTGGGGGATTATCATCCGCTTGCAAAATTACCGCTGTCCCACCATCCTTTCGGCTGGGACGACCGCAGATAACGCATGCATCCATTCCGGAACCTTCTTCTGATCTCCGTGGGCAAGGAGTCTTCTTTCGAGAAAGACCCTTTTCCCGGAGAGTGGCAACGTTTGTTTAACAAGGCTCGCCAGCAGTCTCTGGTGGGCGTTTTGAACGAGGCGGCTCATCGGGTTCCGGATAGCCAGGCTCCTGGCGAAAGCCTGCTGGAGGAATGGGATGAGAGAACCGCCAAAATCGGCCGGATCTATGCTGCCCACGAGCGGCATGTAACCGAGTTGGAGGCCCTTTTGGACCGCCTGGGCCTTCATGGATGTATCCTGAAGGGGACAGGGCTGGCTCATCTCTATCCCCATCCTGAGCGGCGGATGTGCGGAGACATCGACCTTTGGGTCGCCGGGAATCGCGATCACATCATCAAGGCTTTTGAAGATGCGGGCATTCCCATCTATGATATCATCTATCAGGAATGCAAGGCAGGCGTCTTCCTGGACACGGAGGTGGAGATCCATTTCCATCCCAGCAAGATGTACAACCCTTTTTCCAATGCCCGGCTGCAGCGGTTTTTTGAGCGGAATACGCCGATCCGGAATGATGTGACCATCACCTTTCCGGATGCGAAGTTCAATGCGGTCTTCTGCATGGCTCACATGTTCCGCCACTACTTGGAAGGCGGCATCGGCATGCGGCAGATGATGGATTATTACTATGTGCTCCGGGCGCTTGATCCTGCCGACCGGGAGCCCGTGATGAAGACGCTCAAACGTTTGGGAATGAAGCGTTTTACCGCCAGCGTGATGACTTGCGTCCAGTATAATTTCGGCCTGGAAGACGAATATCTCCTTTGCCCTCCCGACAAGAAACACGGTGGCCGGCTTACGAATGACGCCTTCAACATGGGCAACTTCGGTGTGATGGACAAGCGGAACTATTCCTATGAGGGCGAAACCAGCTGGGCCAAATTCCGCCGCAAAAACCGTCGCGTCTTTTCCAACCTCCGCTACTATCCCCGCGAAATCATCTGGTCTCCCTTCGCACGCGTAAGCCAATTCGTCTGGCGCAAGTTTAAGGGGTATCTATAGGTACGACATCCGCTCGGGTGATCGTAATCTTCGCGCAAATCAGCGACTGGATCGCGACAATCAGTTGAACCCCGTTCGGGGTCTCCTCCACTTCTCCTTCAATACCTTTTAAAGGCCCACGCACCACTTTGACGCGGGTTCCCTTCGTGATGGGGATCTCAGAAGTCACTGGCGTGTCCGGATATTCCGTCACGACCTTGATGAAGGCGTCCATCTGATTGTCGGGGACTTCCAGGATGGACCGGGTGCCGTGGTCCACGATGAAGCGGCCTTTCACCTCGCCGGCGTTGACCAGGTCCAACGCCCGCTTCTTTTCTGTTCGGAAGAACACGAGGGTGTTGTAGGTCGATGGAATGAAGTGCCGGATCCGCAGGGCGGTGAGCCGCTCGGAGATCTTCTTCCACTGCCCCCATCGGGTGATGACGACGAACCAACTGATATGCTGTCCGGTATCCATCTTGCTGTGCAAAGGTAGTCATTTTTTCGTATCTTTGCCCCATGAGCGACGTCTTGAAAGAAATCACCCCGTTGTCGGAGAAGGACTTCTTCTACATCGTGGAGCGGCACAAGTCCGAATTCACCTATCCGGTGCACCAGCACAAGGAGTTCGAGCTGAACTTCATCGAGGGGGGCGCCGGGGTGCGGCGGATCGTGGGTGACAGTGTGGAGGTAATCGGGGATTATGAGCTAGTGCTGATCGGCGGACAGGATCTGGAGCATGCCTGGGAGCAGGGCGGGTGCGAGTCCAAGGACATCCGGGAGATCACCATCCAGTTCTCCCGCGACATGTTCTCGCCGGAGCAGCTGGCCAAGAACCAGTTCTCGGCCATCCGCCGGATGCTGCAGCAGGCGGAGCACGGCCTGGCCTTCCCGTTGTCGGACATCATGAAAGTGTATCACATCATCGACACGCTTCCCTCTCAGGAGGACCGTTTCCGGCAGTTCCTCCAGTTTCTGCTGCTGCTCAATGAGCTGGCGTCGTTCGACAATGCCCGCGTCCTCGCGAGCACGTCCTTCGCCCATGCGGCCAAGAGTTCGGAGAGCCGGCGCATCCTGAAGGTGAAGCAGTATATCGACGAGCACTATACGGAACCGCTCCGGCTGACGGACCTGGCCGACATGGTGGGCATGAGCCCGTCGGCCTTCAGCCGTTTCTTCAAGCTGCGCACCGGCCGGACGCTGTCGGACTATCTGATTGACATCAAGCTGGGCAATGCCGCTCGGATGCTCGTGGACACGACGCGGAACATCTCCGAGATCTGTTTCGAGTGCGGCTTTAACAACCTGTCCAACTTCAACCGTATCTTCAAGGCCAAGCGGGGCGCGACGCCGCGGGAATTCCGGGCGATGTACAAGAAGAACCGGGTGATTGTCTGAGAAAATTGCTATCTTTGTAGACTGACCCAGTGAAGAAATGAACTTTTTGCGGAAAATAGGGATCGGAGCCCTGCTCCTGGCGGTCGTCCTGGCCGTTTCCGGCTGCGACGTCGCGAAGATCAAGGATCTCAGCGTCACGTCGGTGGGCGTCAAGTATCTGGTTCCCACTTCCTCCCGGTCGATGGACGCGGTCCTGCTCCTCGGCCTGGACAATCCGTCCATTTCCTTCACGGTCCAGGACGTATCCGGCGTCGTCAAGCACTACGACCGCGAGATCGCCCGGTTCACGGCCGGGGAACTGCCTGTCCAGGCCAAGAGCGTGCAGGTGTATGAACTGCCCTGCACGGCGGTCCTGTCGGACAAGGTCTCGCTGCTGGACCTCCTCGCCATCGCGGCGCGGCGGTCCATGGAGGGCATGACGGCCGATGTGAAACTGCGGGTCAGCCTGAAGGGCGGGAAGGGGACCACCCTGACCTTCAACGGGCTGGACCTGTCCCAGTTCAGTGAATAGATATGAAAAGATTGATCATCATAGCCATCCTTGCTCTGCTCCCGTGCGCGATGCTCCGGGCGCAGGAGTATCGGGTGGAGAGCGGCACCTCGCGGGTGGACAGCACCCTCATGGGCCGGAGCATCATGTCGGTCCTGGGGGCCGGCGTCAAAGTGAACCAGTCGTCGGCGATGCGCGGCGCTTTCGACAGCTACGTGTCCAACAACGCGTCCAAGAAGATGAGCGGCTACCGCATCCGCGTCTATTACGAGAACGGCCAGAGCGCCCGGGGACGCTCCGAGGCCATCTGCCGGTCCATCTCCAACGCCTATCCCGGCATGGCCGTATACCGGACCTTTGACAGCCCGAACTACAAGGTGTGCGTCGGCGATTTCCGGACGAAGGACGAGGCCCTGAAGGTGTACCATGCGCTCAAGGCCTCCTATCCCACCGCCCTCATTCTCAAGGACGTCATCAATTATCCGAAATAGGCCATGCCCACCGTCAAACAAGGACTTGAACAGAAGCTGCAGCAGAAGCTTTCACCGCTCCAGATCCAGACCATCAAGCTGATCGAGATGCCGGTGCAAGCCCTGGAGCAGCATGTCCGCGAGGTCCTGAACGACAATCCGGTCATCGACGACACGCCCGCCTCCGGCGGCGAGTCCGACGAGCCGCGCGACATGTCCATCTCCGAGGTGGAGGACCGCGAGAACAGCGGCGGCTCCCTGGAGGACAACTACAGGTCCTTCTCTGACGATGACGACCCCACGCCGTACTACAACCGCTCCGTGAACAACTGGGGCAAGGACGAGCGGCCCGAATACAACACCTTCTCCGTCAAGCAGAGCTTCACGCAGAGCCTGCAGGAGCAGCTGGGCTACCGGAATCTCACCGAACACCAGCGGGCCGTGGCCACCTTCATCATCGGCAGTCTCGACGACGACGGCTATCTCCGCCGCGACATTGAATCCCTGGTCGATGACATCGCCTTCCGCGCCGGCATCGAGACGAACGCCGAGGAAGTGGAGGCGATGCTCAAGGTCATCCAGCAGTTCGAGCCCTCCGGTGTGGGCGCGCGCGACCTGCGGGAGTGCCTGCTGATCCAGTTGGAGGACAAGAAGCAGACGCCGGCCGTGGCCAACGCCGTCCGCATCATCCGAGACGGCTTCAACGAGTTCAAGGGCCGCCAGTTCCCGAAGCTGATGAACCGCTTCCATCTGGACGCGGACCAGCTCAAGGCCGTGCTGGACGAGATCAAGAAGCTCAATCCCTCTCCCGGCGGCCAGATCGACGATAGTTACAGTGACCAGGCGCAGCAGATCGTTCCCGACTTCCGTCTCGACTATGAGAACGGGGAACTGATTCTGTCCATGCCGCGCTTCTCCATCCCGGAGCTCCGCATCAACCGCCGCTACGCCGAAATCATGGAGAACGGCAAGTACTCCAACGACCGCTCCCAGAAGGACGCGGCTACGTTCGTGGGCCAGAAGATCGCCGCGGCGAAGTGGTTCATCGAAGCCCTCCGCCAGCGCCAGAACACCCTGGAGAGCACGATGCGGGCCATCATCGAGTACCAGCACGACTATTTCATCGACGGTGACGAATCCTCCCTGAAGCCGATGGTCCTGAAGGACATCGCCGAGCGCACCGGCTTCGACATCTCTACCATCTCCCGCGTGGTGAACAGCAAGTGGATCGAGACGCACTTTGGCATCTTCCCGCTCAAATACTTCTTCTCCGAAGGCCTGGAGAACAGCGAAGGCGAGGAAGTCTCCACCCGCGAGATCAAGAAGGTCCTCCGCGACCTGGTGGACAACGAAGACAAGCACAACCCCCTCACCGACGACGACCTCGTCGACGCCCTCACCGCCAAAGGCTACAAGGTCGCCCGCCGCACCATCGCCAAATACCGCGCCCAGCTCGACATCCCCAAAGCCCGCCTGCGCCGCGAGCTCTGACGCCGTCCGGCCTTGCCGGTCCTTCGCGCGAGCGAGCGGCCCGCCCGTTTCCGTCCCCCCCTTTGGTCCGTCCCGTCTGGCCCCGGTTTGCTCATAAATGTGCGAAACAGCCTTGTTTCGCACATTTTTCTCCCCATCCGGTCCCGATATGTGCGAAAACACCCATTTCCGCACATATTTTGCCCCATTTACCGGAAATATGTGCGATTTCCGACCTTTTCGCACATTTTTCTTCCGATTCGGTCCCGATATGTGCGAAAATACCCTTTTTCGCACATATTTCGCCATTCCGGACTTGCCCCGTCGTCATTACGGGGGATTTTTGCTAACTTTGTACAGCAATGAAGAAAGCGTATATCGAGACATACGGGTGTCAGATGAATGTGAATGACACCGAAGTCATTTTTTCCATCCTGGCCGGGGAGGGGTATGAGCGGACGGAGGCGATGGAGGAGGCCGATCTGATCATGGCGAACACATGTTCCGTGCGGGACAATGCGGAGCAGCGGATCTGGGGCCGGATCGAGCAGTTCAACCTGCAGCGCCGCAAGCGCCCCGGAGTGGTCGTGGGCATCGTGGGCTGCATGGCGGAGCGGTTGAAGGACAAGCTGCTGGACACGCGGAAGGTGGACCTGGTCGTGGGCCCGGACGCCTACCGGTCGCTGCCGCGGCTGCTGAAGGCCATAAAGCCGGACTCCCCGCAGATTGACGTGCTCCTTTCCCGCGACGAGACCTATGCCGACATCACGCCGGTCCGGACCGACAAAAACGGCGTGTCCGCCTTCATCTCCATCATGCGCGGCTGCAACAACGTGTGCTCCTACTGCGTGGTGCCCTACACCCGCGGCGCGGAGCGTTCGCGTGACCCGCATTCCATCGTGCGCGAGGCGTGCGACGTGTTCCAGAAGGGATACAAGGAGGTGACGCTGCTGGGCCAGAACGTGGACAGTTATCTGTGGAAATCGGCCGAGGAGACGGTGAACTTCGCGGAGCTGCTCCGGCGCGTCGCAGGCATCAGCCCCGAGTTGCGCGTCCGTTTCGCCACTTCGCATCCGAAGGACATCAGCGACGAGGTCATCGACACGATGGCCGCGTATGACAATATCTGCAAGCACATCCATCTTCCCGTGCAGTCCGGCAGCTCCCGGATGCTGGAGAAGATGCGCCGCAAATACGATCGCGAATGGTATCTGGAGCGGGTCAGTAAGATCCGCAGCGTGATGCCGGACTGCGGCCTCACGACCGACGTCATCGCCGGCTTCTGCTCCGAAACAGAGGAGGACCACGCCGCGACGATGAGCCTCATGGAGGAGGTCGGTTTCGACTGGGCCTTCATGTTCGCCTATTCGGAGCGCCCCGGCACCCTCGCCGCCCGGCATTATCCCGACGATGTGCCGCCGGACGGGAAGAC
>JAEEGI010011330.1_pt1 | contig 19245 bp, 19 predicted proteins | sample 8958751 | NCBI WGS metagenome assembly JAEEGI01 (sample SAMN16246545, study PRJNA631951) | gut metagenome | biome: gut microbiome; feature: rumen; material: KS-attached | host: Bos | place: Iran: Karaj | collected 2018-10 | reverse complement strand
GTCAAGAGCGCAGAGTAATCTCGCGCCGGAACCTTCCGGCTGCCCGCGCGGCCTCATAGTTCAACGGATAGAACGGAAGTTTCCTAAACTTTAAATAGAGGTTCGATTCCTCTTGGGGCTACGAAAAAGCATCGCAACAGCGATGCTTTTTCGATATACGCCCCAAGAGGAATCCGGCGCCTTCGGGCGCCGCATTCTTTTACCCCCGCCGCTACGCGGCTGCCCCCAGGGGCTGCCGGAGGAAGACCCCCGGACCCCCTCCCGTCGGCTTCGCCTCCGAAGATTTGTGCCTCATCAGTGCACCTCTCTAATGTCAAGTCGTTGATAAACAATGAGATAGACTTGGAGAGGTGCACCTTGAAGTGTACCTCTCTAGCACTAAGTGCCTGAAAATAAATACGATAGCATCGCAGAGGTACACAGCTGTAACGTAAAGCGAAAGCGTGGCTTGAGGTCTATGAACGGGGACGATGGGCATGAAATATCTGTGAAATCATGTCTTGCCCTCCAAGTAATGGACTTGAAGCCATGCTACTGCTTTTCCGGGATTTGATTTGCATACCAGCGAATGTATCCTCTCAGAGCTTTCCTCATAGACCCATTCATCCCATCATTCCAGTCGAACCAATCATCGATTCTCCACGACTCGTTTTCATAGACCAGATACATTGTGAATCGAAGGTTCATCGGTTTATATGGCGATCTCTCGGGGATGCGTATTGTAATCTCCACACTGGTCTTCCCATCCTGCACTTTCCCAACATTATAATGAATTGTATGCCCTCGAAAACTTAAAGGAGAATCACCATTCCCAGCATACCAATAGGCCAGAAATTCCCCCGAGCCTATATATCCGGGATCCTTTTCGATTTCCCAATCATTGATCGCAAAGGCTATCTTGAGAAGCGTATAGAAATCAACTGAGAAGGCTTTTGCGTCCACCTCAGCAATGTCACGGTGATCCGGAAGTTGCCTGAAAGCCCATTCACACCATTCCTGAGTTGGCGGTGCCGGTTCCTGTCCTTGGGCGATAAGGACAGAAAGAAAACAAATAAGAAGGAGAATGGTTTTCTTCATTAAGGCAGAAAGTATAGGGATTCGAGTCAAGTTGTTTAAATGCAAAATCTGTGCTATCTATGGCTATTGAAAATCCTTATAAAGAGGCACTTCGTCCGATACGATCGAGATTCCTTTTTGTCTTCTCCTTAATACCCAAAGAGGGCAAAAGGAATAATTCTTTGTGTTCTGTTTGCGGAGTAATATTGAATTATTACCTTTGTAGAAAAGATGATATATGAATCAGATATACTTCGAGGCAAAGGGAGAGGCGCTGCTTGAGAGGATAGGAATGAGCAAGAGTGAGTTTGCCAGGCAGATGGGGATTCGGAAGCAGAATGTCAAAACGCTGTTCAAATCGAAAAACCTGGAGACTATCCATAAAGCGGCAAACGTGATGGGCATACCGTTTGAAATGCTGATTGGTTTCGTTGAAGAGCCGGATATCTGCTCGATTCCTATCGCACCGAGTGAGACCGGCGAGGAGGTTGTCTCCGAGGAGATTATCCCCAAAGGGGACTCGCCTGAAGAGATTATATTGAGAAGAACGATCATTTCGCGGTTCTACAGGGAATGGAAGGAACATAATCCTCTTCAGCGTCGATACAACATGTTTCTGAAAGAGTATATCAACATTCGCTTTGTATCGATAACGGAGACCTGTACGCATGCGTCAAGAACCTATCTTTCCACCCTGGCTATCCTTCAATTAGACGCCATTCTGACCGGAGCCAAAACAGTCAATACGGTTCCGGCAAAAAAGAACGGGAACCAGAAAGGATTCGAAAAGATGCTGATCATGCATTACCGATGCCCCGGAATTGGGACTGTGAAGATGACCGTCGGTGTCAAAAGAAGGACGCACGAGAAGATTCAATATTGTATTACGGCATTGGAAGCATAAAACAAGGATGGCCAATTGGCCATCCTTCACTTTTGCCCCAAGACTACGTGGTGGATGTTTACCTTTCGGTGAGGCTCGAGGCGGGGTCCTTGCACTTAGCGAATTACCTCATCCGTGCCACGTTTTACTATCTCGATGCAAAGGTAACACTTTTTCCATCATCTGCAAAATGCATTTGTACCCCAAGAGGAATTCGGCGCCTTCGGGCGCCGCATTCCGTTACCGCAGCGCGTAGCTGAGGAGGAATGTCTTGAAGGCGGGGAAGGTGGCGGAGAGAGGGACGGATTGCTTGGTCCCGCTGAGGAAGGCGGCGAGGCGGTTGGGGAGGGGAACGTCGGCGCCGGTGGCGCGGGAGACGGTTTCCCGGAACTTGGCGGGATGGGCCGTTTCGCAGAAAAGGCCGGTTTCGCCTTCCTGAAGTCCGTCTTTCAGGGCCCGGTAGCCGCAGGCGCCGTGCGGGTCCAGGAGGTAGCCGGTTTCCTCGTAGCACTGCCGGATGGTGGAGATAATCGTTCCATCGCCTACGACGGCGCCGGAGATGTCCTTCCGGATCGCTTTCCATTGATGGTCGTACAGGTCTTGGATACGGGCGAAATTGCTCGGATTGCCCACGTCCATCGCATTCGCGAGGGTGCGGATGCTGTAGGCCGGCGTGTAGGAGCCTGTCTGCAAGTAGTTGAAGAATACGTCGTTCCGGTTGTTCGCCGCGATGAAGCGGTGAATGGGGAGGCCCATCCGCTTGGCCACGAGGGCGGCGCAGATATTGCCGAAGTTGCCGCTGGGCACGCAGACGACCAGGCGGTCGGCCTTGCCCCGGCGGGCGAGCTGCGCATAGCCGTGGAAGTAATAGAAGGCCTGCGGCAGGAAGCGGGCGACGTTGATGCTGTTGGCCGATGTCAGCCGCAGGGCGCCGCGCAGGTCCGGGTCCAGGAAGGCGGCCTTGACCAGGGCCTGGCAGTCGTCGAAACAGCCGTCGACCTCCAGGGCGGTGATGTTCTGCCCCAGGGTCGCGAACTGCGCCTCCTGGACAGGGCTCACGCGGCCCCGGGGATACAGGACGAAAACGTGCGTGCCGGGGACGCCCAGGAAGCCGTTGGCGACGGCACTTCCGGTGTCACCGGACGTGGCGACGAGGACATTGACATTTCCCTCGTCGGTGAAATGGCCGAGGAGACGGGCCATGAAACGGGCGCCGACATCCTTGAAGGCGAGCGTGGGCCCATGGAAGAGTTCCAGGGCATAGATCCCTTCTTCCACCGGCACGGCCGGACAGTCGAAGGAGAGGGTTTCCGCGACAATGCGGTCCAGTTCCGCGCGGGGAACGTCCTCGCCGAAGAATGCGGCCGCCACTTCTTGCCCGATTTCCACGAAGGAAAGTTCGGGAAGGCGGCGGAACCAGTCCTCGGATAACGCCGGAATCCGTTCCGGCATATAGAGTCCGCGGTCCTCCGCCAGACCCTGGACGACGGCCTTCGCGAGGGATGCGGCCGGCGCCTGATGTTCCGTACTGTAATACTGCATGTTAGTAGGCGGTCAGCCGCGCGCCCCGGTTGGAAACCTTGACGACGTAGCATTCATAGGGAATGTCCAGGTCGGAGAAATGCTTTTCCATGATGGCGCCGGCGCGCTGGGCCTTCTCGTACCGGTTCGCGAGGGCGAAGACCGACGGGCCCGAGCCGGCGATGTTCATCGCCAGCGAGCCGCTCTGGAGCACCTTCTCGCGCAGTTCGTCGAAGCCCGGGATGAAACTCTTGCGGTAAGGTTCCGCGATGGAATCCCGCATGGAGCGGCCTACAAGGCCGATATTGCCGGAATACAGGCCGGCCACGAGACCGCCCACGTTACCCCATTGGGCAATGGCGGCGTGCATGTCCACCTTCTTGGGCAGGATGCTGCGCGCCTCCTTCGTGGACACGACCAGCTTGGGATGGATGACCGCGCAGTAGAAGTCGCCCGGAACGGGCAGTTTGATCAGGTCCAGGGGCTCGTAGCCGCGGATGAGGACGATACCGCCCATCACGGCTGGAGCCGCATTGTCGGCGTGGTAGCCGCCGCTGGCGAGGTTCTCACCTTCCATCGCACACACGACCACATCCTCCTCGGAGAGGGGGCAGCCGAACAGCTCGTTCATACCGAACGCAGCCGCCGCGCTGGATGCGGAGCTGGAACCGATACCGGAGCCCGGATAGATCTTCCGCTTGATGACAACATCCACCTGCGCTTGGTTTCCGGTCATTTCCAGGAACTTGCGCACGACGGGGGTGATCACGTTCAGCTCGATGTCCTCCGGCAGGGGAACGCCCGATTCGTTCTTGATTGTGAGCCCGTCTCCCTCGGAGACGCTCATTTCCAGGACATCGCCCACTTCGTCCAGGGCGAGGCCCATAATGTCGAATCCGCACCCGAGATTGGCGATGGACGCCGGTGCGAACACTCTTACCGTTTTCATAAGCAGTGCTATTTGTCAGTTCGTGGAAGATGCGATTTCTTCCGGGGTCAGTTGCAAATATAGTAAAATAATTTAAAAAACCGCATGGGAACGGCGGCGGGCAGTCTGAACTTTTTCGTATATTTGCAATATACCTTTTGCTAACCCATCCTATGAAAGCCCTTCTTCGCTTATTCCTTCCTGCAGCGTTGCTGTTTCCTGTCATCGGATGCCAAGTCGATCCTGCCTACGATTTTTCCAAGCTGGACACGACCGTGACCCTTTTCAGGGGCCTGGATTTCCCCGTGCCGGATGCACAGATCCTTCTGAAAGACGTATTCTCGCTGGAAAAGGATTACGATTTCATTCGCTGTGACGGCGCCGGGAACTATCTGATCCATCTGGACATGGACCCGGTCCAACTGCAGTTCCCCCTTCCCGAAACGGGCAGCGACCAGATTCCCGTCCCCTTCGACCCCATCGAATATACGTTCGACGCCGTTCCGGACCTGTTGTCCGGGAAGGACCAGACGGTCGTCGTGGATCTGTCCGACATGCTGGTTACCCTGACAGTGGACAGTGATATTCCGGCGGTGGCCTCGGTCGATGCGACCATCGACGCCATCCGCTCCGACAAGGTGTCGGCGCGGTGCTCCGTCGAGGGACTGGACATAAACTACGGGAACTACCAACATTTCTTCGTAGGGAAAGAATCTCCCGACTTCCCGGACTATTATCGGGTTCTCCCGGAGCTCGGTAAGATGTTTTCTCCGTTTCCCGATGCCATCAGACTCAGCTCGTTGGGCGTTTTCATGGATGCGGAGCAACGGAGTTACGTATCCCACGACCAGCTGTACAACATCTCTTGCCAGTTCTCCGCCGAGTCTCCCATCCGCTTTGCCCAGGGAACCCATTTCAGCATGACGGCGCCGCTGAATGCCGAGTTGGACCTGGACGAGATCGGTTTGAAGACAGCCGTCCTCTTCTTGGCGATTGACAATACCACGCCCTTGGACTTCTCTTTCCGTCTCTATGCCTATGACGCGGCCGGGAAACGGTTGGATTCCATCCAGGTAACCCCCGATTTCGAGAAGATCCCCGCGCTTTCCACCATTGGCGGCTCCATTACCCTCACCACCCCGGGCGACCTCCGTTTCGCCAGCCTGAGCCTCGAAATGACGGCCTCGGCCCCCGGCAACATTGATCCGACCCGGAACTACCTCAACCGCAACCAAGGGCTGAGACTGACCGGCATGAGCCTGTACCTTCCTGACGGCATCCAGATCAAGCTGGATTCGGACTCCACGAACCATTAATCCATTGAACGAGATGAAACGCGCATATATTCTTCTTTCGGCCTTGTTCCTTTTCGCCCTTGCGGCGCCTTCCGCCCGCTCCCAGGAGCTGGAAACCGGCTATTTCCTGGGGGGAAACCCTTACGCTTTCCGGATGAATCCGGCGTTCCAAAGCGAGCGCAACATCTTCTCCATCGCCCTTGGCGGGACCGGCTTGGAGGCCTGGAGCAACCTGGGAATCAGTTCCTTGTTCTATCCCGGCGACAACGGATTCCTGTATACCTTCATGAACGACCGCGTGAGCCCGGCCGAGTTCCAGCGGAAGATCGGACGGAACAACCGGCTGGACCTGGATGCCCGCGTGAACCTGCTGACCCTCGGTTTCTGGGCCGACCGCCGGTTCTATACAATCGATTTGAACGTCCGGGGCCTGAACGCCGTCTCCGCCCCGTCCGATCTGTTCGCTTTCCTGAAGGAAGGGTCGCAGGGCGGGAACTCGTTCGACTTCTCCGGGACCGGCATCCGCGCCAAGGAGTTCGTGGAACTGGCTTTCGGCTGGTCCAAGAATTACAACAACGTCTTCAACGCCGGTTTCCGGGTCAAAGCGCTCGTCGGCGCCGCTGAAGCGGAAGTCCTGGCGGAGAGCATGAGGTTGTCCATGGCCAGTGACCGCTGGGAAATCCAGGCCAGAAGCGTCCTGAATGCCTCTTCTCCCTCCCTTGTCTACCGCCGCGAAGGAGAGGACCTGGATGTCGGGTCCATCGAATTCGGCGGCTCGAAAATCGGGCCGGCCGGCTATGGGGCCGCGCTGGATCTCGGGGCCAGTTGGAACGTCCTTCCGTCCCTGACCCTTTCGGCCGCAGTCCTGGACCTCGGTCCCATGCGCTGGAATCGGGAAGTCCAGGGCGTTTCGCCGGAAACCTCCTATACTTGGGCACCCTCTGACCAGGAAGGCGGCTCAGATGATACTTGGGAAGCGGAAATGGATGAGGCGTCAGCCGCCCTTTCCGGCATTTTCCGCTTCAAAGACCATTCGGGATCCGGCGGCCGATTCGAAATGCTGCCTTTCCGGGTGAACCTCGGGGCTGAATACCGCATGCCCTTCTATGAGCGGCTCAGCGTGGGCCTGCTCTACCAGGGCAGGGGAGGAGCCGCCTTCTCGCGCCACACAGGCCGGTTCAGCCTGAACTGGAATCCCCTCAGTTTCCTGAGCATGTCCACGGGTACGACGCTGAGCAAGATGGGCCAGAACTTCGGCTTCGCCCTCAATCTGCATCCGGCCGGGATCAATTTGCTCGTGGGATGCGACTACATTCCTTTCCATACGGTGAACGCCGCGCCGCTAGTCAATGATTTGCCGGAGCAGTTCCGGTCGCTGGCTGTTCTCCCCCGCGACCAGATGAAACTGAACCTGTACATCAGCCTGAACCTCGCGCTGGGACGCTCCCGGCTGAATTTCAAGAAAGAGCACGTCGGCGTGTCCGCGCCCACGCCAGAGCCTGTCCTGGAAAACAATCCGGCGGAGTAACCTTTCGAAAGGTATTGGCGTTTTTCGTCAAAAACACTATCTTTGAGCAGTTATTTGTTTCATACCCATGGCAGCGCGTCAAACATTCAAAGATTGGTTCAGGGATTTCCTGAACAAATTGCTTCCGGTCGTCACGGGTATTGCGATTACCTTCACGTTGCAGGGAATCGTCAACCGGTCGCATGAACGGAAGTCCGTGCGGTCCGCGATGGAATTGGTCCGCACGGAGTTGCAGTCCAATTTGGACGACATCAATCACCTGAATGACTTCCTGAAGCAGGAAGTGATTTCCGCCCAGTATCTCTCCGACCATCAGACGGATCTGGCCTCCTGTCCTGCGGACATCGTGAAGTACCATAAGGGCCAGGTCAATGCCTATGTTTCGCTCGCACTCAGCCAGAATGCGCTCGAACTGCTGAAGATGTCCTCCCTGTTCCCCAAGGTGGGGGACAACGACTTATCCATGGAGATTATCCGTGCCTACGATGTCTGCGAACTGCTGCAAACGGACATCAACCGTCATTATTCCAGGTCAGGCGACCGGGTTCCCTGGCTGCAACTCAACGACCTGAAAGATTACACGTTGGATATCCAAGCGGCCATTGATGCCATCGGAACGTTCCTTATGAAATGATCCATCCAATCTGAATGATATGAAAAAGCCTACGACCATCCAGGAAAAAGTGATTATTAAGCCGCGTCCGCCCAAGGACACGGCCCAGGAAGGCCCGACCATCGTTCCGCCTGCGGATACGACGGCGGCGCCGGACGTGAATCCGACTGAAGAAATGACAGAAGGCCCTGCCGTGGCCGAAGAGGAGTAGTCATGAAGCATTCCTTCAAACTGCTGGTGACCGCGTTATTCGCGGCCACCATGTTGCTTTTCTGCACCTCGCTGAGCGCACAGGTCGATCCGCCGGCCGGCGGTTTCAAGAACGCCTTTTTGAACTTGAACAAGTCCGGGAAGGTCGTCCTGACCTATACCCGCTGGGACGACCAAGTGGGCAAAGGGAACTATACGCTGGCCTTCTTCTGGGCCTCCTGGTCCGACGAAGCCCGAGAGGAACTCCCTTACATCCAGGCCGTTCAAAAGAAGTACGCCGGCAAACTGAAGGTCCTCGGTGTCACCTATGGCGACGAAATCCAGGACTCCATGGATGCCATCCCGGAGTGGGGGATTACCTTCCCTTCCTTCGTTTTTGTGGAGGATGCCGTGCCGGATGGGCAGTTTGATATCGACAGCATCCCGCTGGTCATCCTTTTCGGGCCGGACGGGAAGATTGTTGCGAGGGATTTGAAGGGTGAGGAGATTGAGGGGGCGGTGGAGGAGGCAATCTCGGTACGATGACCGAAGAATAATCGGATTAAATCCTCCAGTTTATGCCCTTTTTCATAATCATCACATCTTTTCCTTGCCCGCCTACTACACAGTGATGATCCTTGATTTCTCGTGTTATCAATGAGTTTGCCGCCACAACGATGTCGTCAGCAATTGACACGCCCTTTAAGATCGTATTGCGACAGCCAATCCAAACGTGATTGCCGATTACGATAGCTTTTGGCGAGTTGACAATGCACTCTTTCTCATCATAGATATGGTGGAAGTCCGTGTCCATGACAAGAACATCCCACGACAAAAGACAGTCGGAGCCGAAGGTTATTTCTTTCTGACAAATGATTGTGCTATTGCCTGTTATGACGAACTTATCACCAAGAGTAAGAGTTGCTCCATTTGCAATGGAAATCTTGCTCCCGCGTCCAATACCTGCAGTTCCGTTAATAACCAGACGTCCTGATACTTCCCAAATCGTCCTTGAGTAGTAGCCGTCTTGAGTTCCTAATTCTTGTGCCCCCAACTTAACGAGTCCCCTTTTCAAGGGAGCATTAATGATGATTTCACCTCCCATCTGAGATAATTGAGTTCTCCTGTAGACTAAGACGGGCAGATGAATTGCAGCTTTAAAAGGGAAGTAGTGGGAGTTGAAAACGACCGTTTTAATCCAGGCTACTCTTTTTGATGAAAATAGACGAGACAGTACACTCATGTCAGTAATCGTATAAAGGTAATCACGATGATAGTGAACTACATTTTTATACAAATATAAACTATTATTGCATACTTCCTCAACGTAAGTGTCATTTTTGTTTCCTCATGCTCTTCAACTCCTTTGAATTTGCCATATTCCTGCCGATTGTCTTTCTGCTCTACTGGTTCGTGTTCAACCACAGCCTTCGACAGCAGAATCTCTTTGTAGTTGTCGCGAGCTATGTTTTCTATGGGTGGTGGGACTGGCGTTTTCTGCTATTGATTGTATTCACTTCGTTCTGTAGTTATGGCAGCGGTCTACTGATTGCAAAGTTTCGGGAGGCTCCCCGAAAAGCGAAAGCGGTCAATGTGGCGAACATTGTCGTGAACTTGCTCATCCTCGGTGTTTTTAAGTACTATGACTTCTTTGTAACGTCTTTTGCAGACTTGTTTCTGGGTGGAAAGACGGACGGCTTGTTGTTGAAGGTAATACTCCCTGTCGGTATCAGTTTCTATACCTTCCAGGCGTTGAGCTATAGCATCGATGTCTTTCGGGGGAGAATGGAACCGACACGAGACGTCATCCAGTTCTTTGCATATGTGAGTTTCTTTCCACAATTGGTGGCAGGTCCGATAGAACGGGCCACGAACTTGCTGCCGCAGTTTGCAAAGCCCCGGTCCTTCGACTATTCGATGGGAGTGGACGGACTGCGACAGATTCTTTGGGGGTTGTTCAAGAAAATTGTGGTGGCAGACAACTGTGCCGTGTTTGTGGACCAAGTTTTCTCGACTTATCAAACGCAGACAGGAAGTACATTATTGCTGGCGGCGGTTTTCTTCGCCTTCCAGATCTATGGAGACTTCTCAGGGTACTCCGACATTGCCATCGGCACTGCAAAGCTGTTCGGGATCAAGTTGATGCGTAATTTCAACGTGCCTTATTTCAGCCGCGATATCGCTGAATTCTGGCGTCGGTGGCACATTTCTCTGACAACCTGGTTTCGAGACTATGTCTATATCCCCATGGGTGGGAGTCGTTGCTCCAAAGCGAAGATAATCCGTAATACGTTCGTCATTTTCCTGTTGAGCGGTTTCTGGCATGGAGCGAACTGGACCTTCATTGCCTGGGGCGCGTATCATGCTTTCTTGTTTTTACCCCTCATCCTCATGGGAAAGAATCGCAAGTATCGGGACAATGTGGCCGAGGGACGCATTCTGCCGAATTTGAAAGAACTGGGGCAGATGTTGTTGACTTTCTTTTTGGTCGTCATTGGCTGGATCATCTTCAGGGCGGAGAGCATCGGACAGGCGTGGGCGTTTATCGGCCAGATGTGTACATCGTCCATTTTGTCCGTGCCCGATGCTCCTGGCGTTACTGGATTCAGTGTTGCAATCGTGCTCATGTTGGTCGTGGAATGGGTTCAGAGGGATAAGCCGCATGCGCTTGATCTTACCAACATACAGTCATGTGTGTTGCGGTATGTTATTTATGTATTCATTCTTTTCTTGACTTTTTCCTTGGGCGGAAGAGCTGAGAACTTCATTTATTTCCAGTTCTGATGAAACGTTTCTTGACAAAGGTGGTGCTGTTTTCCATCGCTTTATGGTTGCTGGCTCTGGCGTTGGACTATACGTTGTGCCGTGGTCTTCTTCGAATGGAGGATGCTCGATTCCAGGATTATAGCGCAATGCTTTCCGGAGGGATGGAACATGATATACTGATTATGGGCAATTCGCGGGGAAAATCCCATTTCGACCCATTTTTGATAGACTCTCTCTGCAACGCCAGTTCTTTTTGCATAGGCGTCGGCGGCTATCCGTTCAATGTACAGTTAGCGAAGTATCAGTTGTATAGGGAGCACAACAAGAAGCCGAAAACGATCATTCAGAATGTTGACCATGGAACGATCGCAATCCTGGCGGATGTTCGCCATCAGCATCAATCCGAACAGTTTTTCCCTTTGTTTTTCGATCCGTTGGGAAGAAAGCTGCTTGGAAAATTAGGGTATGGCTTCAAAGAGCTTTATATTCCTTTGTATCGTTTTGGGGGATATCAGATGGATATCAAGAATGGTCTTTTGGAAGCTCTGCATATCAAGCATTACATCTCGCGCCCTGCATACAAAGGTCATCTTCCGGAGGAAGGTCCATGGGATGGTACGGAATTGCAGAAGATGTCTGTCATGCCGATTCGGTTCTCGGATGAAGCTAAAGCACTGTTTGAGGAATATATGGATCAGTGCGAAAGAGATTCGATAAAAGTGATCCTTGTCAACAGCCCTATGTACGTAGGAGCATTTGAAAAAATGACAGGCGTCGAGGAAATGAGGGAATACTACAGAACGGTCGCAGAAACCCATCATACGGTTTACTTGGATTATACTGAGAACTGTGAGATCTCTCAAGACACAAGCAATTTTTGCGTTTCAGTACATATGAATCCTCAAGCTACCCGGTCATTTACAAAGTTGTTCTGCAAAGATATGAAGGAATTAGGGCTCGTAGCAGATGACGATGTTATAAAATCAATCCATTAAAACTGTATCTTCATATTATTTTCTATATTTGTAATTGCCATAGATGCACACTGTTACCATGAATAAAGAAGAATACGTGATTCCCGAGAGCGAGGTGATCATCATCAAGATGGAGGCAGGTATTGCCACCAGCCCCGAGCTGGGGGGCAATGAACCAACAACCGGAGACGATTATTAAACCTTTTTCAAAAATGAGAAGTATCTTTCTTACCCTGACGGCATTTGCAATGCTGTTTGGTATATCTTGTTCAAGGCAAGAACAGGATGTCATACTCCCCAGTGATGAGACCATCGGTGAAAAGATGACCTTTAAAGCATGTTTTGGAGAGAATGACGAGACCAGGTCTGTTCTTATCTCTGATGAAACGGACAATATCTGGCCGATTCACTGGACCCCGGGAGATGCCATCAATATCTTCTACGGCAACCGCAGTCATGCAAGGTTTGAGACGTCCGAAGAACTCACAGTTGCTGCCCCCACAGCGGAATTCGTGGGTTATCTTCAAGTGGCGACCGGTACGTCGGAAAATGGCGACGAACCTACTACCCAGGACTTCTGGGCAGTCTATCCTTACGATGAAAACAATAGTTGTGATGGATCCAGTGTCACTCTTACCATTCCTTCTATTCAACCAGGCGTTGCCGGCACCTTTGCCAATCATCTGAATCCAACCGTTGCGGTGTCCCCCAATCTTGGATTGGCTTTCTACAATGTGGGAAGTTGGTTTGTTTTTACGCTTACCCAGGAGGGTGTTGTGTCGGCGACTCTGGAGGGGGCCGATGGTGAGACTCTTGTGGGAAAGGTCAAGGTTTCCATGGACAGCAGCAACCATCCTCGCATTGATCAAGTTACGGAAGGTAAAAAACTCGTTACGATGACTCCTGAAGGAGATTCTTTCCAAACCGGACAGTTTTACTGCATGGTAATCCTTCCCGGTACTTACAATAATGGGTTGATTCTTACCTTGACCAAGGCGGACGGTTCAAGAGCCACATGCAACGTCAAACGTCAAGATGGTAATCCCATGGTCATCGAGCGCTCCAGGTGGGCCCGTAAGAAAAATGCCGATGAAGGATTGGTTTACAAACAAATACCCCAGTTAGATGGCCATGAATATGTCGATATGGGCAATGGCGTCATGTGGGCGACCATGAATGTCGGAGCGGAGGCCATAACCGATTCCGGAGACTTGCTTACATGGCAAGATGCCAAAACTGCAACAGAGGCCTGGGGAGAAAACTGGCGTCTGCCCACCAAAGAAGAATTACAATCGCTGATTGATAACTGCACTTGGACATGGGACCCGACTAATAAGGGCATGATTGTGACGAGCACGAACGGGAACAGCATTTTCCTTCCGGCCGCAGGGCGCATTGATGATGAACACCCTTCAGGGTTCGGAACAGGTTATTTGGGAGAGTATTTGTCTTCATCTTCGAATTATCATTTGAATTTTGAGGAGGGTGACGTCCCTCTGGTTATCAATGGTGGCGGTTATGAGGATTATATGTCCGCCCGCCCTGTTGTTGACAGGATTCATACTATTTCTATCCCAACAGGAGAAATGGATGGCCATGAATATGTCGATATGGGCAATGGCATAATCTGGGCGACCATGAATGTCGGAGCGGCGGCCATAACCGATCCCGGAGACTTGCTTACATGGCAAGATGCCAAAACTGCAGCAGAAGCCTGGGGTGAAAACTGGCGTCTGCCCACCAAAGAAGAATTACAATCGCTGATTGATAACTGCACTTGGACATGGGACGCGACTAATAAGGGCATGATTGTGACAAGTGCGAATGAAAACAGCATTTTCCTTCCGGCCGCAGGGCGCATTGATGATGAATACCCTTCAGGGTTCGGAACAGGTTATTTGGGAGAGTATTTGTCTTCATCTTCGAATTATCATTTGAATTTTGAGGAGGGTAATGTCCCGATGGTTGTCAATGGTGGCGGTTATGAGGATTACATGTCCGTCCGCCCTGTTGCCACAAAACATTGACCTTAAAGATTTACTTAGTTAAGCATCCGCGCGATAACCTGTCTCTTGGAAACTTGCGTCTCAAGCATTTAACTAAGCGAAAGTCGCAGTAACAGACCGTTACTAACTAACACGCGGATGTTGCTTTATAAATAAACCTCCGATTCGATAAGGAATCGGAGGTTTTTAAATTACGGTTAGGATCGACTATTTATTATTGGTTTTTCTCTCTCCCAACACCTGTGTTTTCTTTGGAGTCATCGTACTCGACGTTCTTTGCAATGTCAGTTTTGAATGTATTCGTGGCTTTACTTTCCGCATGACGAATCGAGTATTCGATATTGTCCCTCTTTTTATTGGCAAAAGTGAAAGGATTCGTTACTTTGCCTGTATTGGTGTACTGGGGATCGACAGGGTCGTAACTCCAAGTCCAAGGTTCTTCCTCGACCTTGTATGTAAAGCCCTTTTCATTCTCATTCACGGAAGGTAAGCCCCTGACGTACACTATAGGATTATCCTCATCTGTTCTATCGGCATGGTCTCCATTTGTTACAAATACGCTCGTAACATATTCCCAATTGCTATCTCCTTCAGCCTGCCGGGAAATCTTGAATTTTGCACTTTCTCCCGGACGCAGACCTGTCTTTTCTATGTGGAGATTGACTGGAAGGCTCACCGTCGGGCTTTCAAATTCGATGATGGACTCATCAGCCGCTCCCTCATGTTTGATAATGATGCCCGAACCTTCTCCATTGGTCGCCACGTTGGGACCACCGACCGCGTTGGGATTCATTTTGACAGGAATCATAATGATCAGTTTGTGGCCATGGACCTCTGGTTGTCCGTGCTCGTTTGTGACAATTCCGCAGAAATTATTGCCGTAATCGAAACCTTCAACTTCAATTAAGCAGTTATCAACATCGACAGTAATATTATTGGGAATTGCATTATCTACATCCACATTTCTTGTAACAGAAATCACATTCCCATGCTCATCCCAAACATACTGGTCAAACTTATCATCGCTCCAGGGCGCTAAAACCTCCGTGGCAAATGAATACTGTTTAGTCGTTGCATTAGCAGCCGTACACTTAGCGGTAAAGACTTTAATAGTATTTGCGTTAGCACCATCAGGCAACTTAAAGCTATGGGAAACGACATCGACTGTGGATGTGGAAGCGCTCAAACTGGTATTTGTGGTACCGGCGGTTTGCTCAGCAACTTTTTCAAAGATGCTCTCCAAACTAGAAGGGTCGTCAGATGCCATGAAGAAATAATCACTGTTCCCAGACAAAGCTTCAGATTGAGTAGCATAAGCGTCAGCGGCTCGAGCGGCAGTAACGTTTTCATAGTCCGTAAAACTATATGTGACGGTTCCGTTGATAGCCGTACCTGAAGTGGTCGGGCGCTGAGGATAAGTGTAAGTAGACGTAACGTGAGTAAAATTGGACGAAAGGAAATTCATATAGTCAATAATACTAGGTCCAAGCGTATTCCAACTATTGTGACCAGTATCAAATAGGCCGATTGAATACACGTTCGCTCCATAAGTGTTCTTGAGAGTATTTGCGTTATTAATTGCGTTTGAAACGTAATCACTATCGAAAACATACGAATAATGGCTTGAAGGGCAACCATCAGTAAACACGACTACAGCCCGGTTACGGGATTCGTCTGTAGTCGGATTACCTCCACTCTGCCATTGTTTCATCGCTTCCTCAAGGCCGTCAGCAGGATTTGTATAGGGAGCTGTATCAGGATCGCTAGAGTAATGATTATACATAGACGTAAAACCTTCGCTTATCTGTGTAAGGTTGAACTCTATATTTGCATCCTCATTAAAAGAAATAATAGCTACGCGGTCTCCGGGATAGGTCTCACCGGCTTGTTGTGCTGCTGCGCGAGCGTCTGTATCATTATCGTGTATCTTCGTTAGAAAAGCTCTGACAGCATTTCTAAGTGCCCGTTTTCTAGTGATACTCCCATAGGAGTCATCCATCGATGAAGAATAGTCCAGCACAAGGATGATATCAGAAGGTGTACTTGTGAGAACCTTCGATGCAGTACCTGTGGCAAACGTTTCGAGTTTGATCCAGTAGGTACCATCGGAAGTTGGCTTGGAAATCACCTTACTGTAACCGACCATGGCCTCGGTATTATCTACTGTATAAGTAGAACCATCGTCTTTCCACTCTAAGGGGCCGATGATTCCTGCGATAGAAGGATCAGCAGGCCGTTCCTGCGCTTTGACAAACGGGGCGAGCAAAAGCAACGTCGCGACAGTGAGTAAGATTCTAAATATCTTTTTCATTGTTTTTCCTCCTCAATAATTAGTTCTGACCATTCTGAGCGGTAATTTCAACATAAGTAGGCGCAGAATTGGTCGTATTGGTTCTGGCCCAGGCTTCCTGCCAGGTGGCATATGACGACCCATCGCTTTTCTTTGCGGAAATCGCCTGTGTCGAAATCTCGAGTTGGAAGTAAACATTCTTCACTTCACCGGCTACTAAGACTGCCGGTGTTCTTCCAACCGTGTAACTCGTGAACAGAGGCTTGTCTGAAGGGATGGCTTGTCCCGCAGGAACTATGTTCTTATAATAATAGTAACCATCCCCACACAGATACCAATCATGGAGAGGATTGGTGCATTGGGTCGCTGCGGTCTTGTTAACCTCGTTGTCATCGTTTCTGTATCCGGCAAGGTCAACAAAGTAGCCGTGAACACCTTTATGGTTGACAAACTGATCCTGATACCAGCTGTCGACCAGATAGATATTACCAATGGCATCCGTGAAACCGAAGACCGGCCTGCCTTGATCGTCCAGCCACTGGCCGACAACGGCAGCGCGGATATAAGCATCCGTATTGCCCGTGTTGGTAATAACGACATTGGACTTTGTACCACCATATGCTGTGAAGGTATAAGCTTCTTCGGTAGGAAGACCGTCAGCATCAACTTTGTACACAACATTTCCATCCGAATCAATGAGTTCAGTATCCGGTGTCGCGGTGGGAACGACCTTATCCTCAATCTTCACATTGACCTCGTCTACACGAATGGTGTAGGTACGAAGCTGGCCGGCCTTCCAGGTAACGCCGCTGAGCGCCTTGCCGAATTCGAGTTTACCTGTTCTCACTTCATCACTCCCAAACGTATATTTAATAGTGAGAACGACGTTGTTGGTCATCGCTTGCGGGATGAACCAGAAGGTCTTGGTGGCATCGTTGTCATTAAGGTTGTTCTCTCCACTATGATTGGCCGTGAAAGAAGTGGGGTATGAACCATTGTTCTCGAAGGAACCATCCTCAAAATTAACCGGAGCGCCGAAGGTGTCGGTATCACTGGAAGCAGAGGAATAGGTTCCGGTGGTTGTACCGGTAGTAGTCCAAACGACGACGCCCTCGGCAGAAGAGGAATAGGTGTTCTTATCATCCCTATAATCTCCTTCATTCGCGGGAGTAATAACGCAATCTCCACTGCCGTACAGACCAGTGAAAGAAACCGATTTGATAGTGATTTTGTCAGTCGCGCTATAATTCGCAATCGCAAACTTCACGGCGGTAAGAGCGTGGTTGAAGAACACGGGGGCACCGTTGGGAAGACTGGAATTGTGAACTTTATGATTCAACGGTCTCGCGGCAAAAAGCAAATCCTTTTGCGCGGCCGCAGTCGCCGGTGTTTGATACTTGAACGAGATGGTCTGCTTGCCATTGGCCTTGCCATAGGTCGGGCTTCCGGTGATGCCGTTGTCGGAAACCGGCATCCAAAGGTAGAAGTCGAGATCCTTTTTTGCCTCATCAGGCCAACCGGAAAAGTCTTCATACGAGTAACGCCAGCCATTGCCATACATCTCGTTGTCCAAGGCGTTGAACTCGGTCGTGTTCAAGACCACGGTCTCTCCGTCCATAATGACGGCTCCGAGTTTTTTGTATAATGTCCCGACGTTCTCGGTATACGCGGGCGTACTCCTGGTCTCAAGAGAAACGTTGTTCAAATCCTCAACCGTTTCTTCCAGGAAAAGCTTCTGGCCGTTGTCGTCGGCATCGAGTTCGAAGATAACTCCCTTTTGAACCTCACCAACGGCTGCCGAACGGGTAGAAGCAGCCCCCTGCATAGAGAACACGAGGTCGTTCTTGCCGATATTCACATCATTGAAAGATTTCTCCTCCACGCAGGAAGAAAGCAATGCGGTAACAAGGACCGCCAGTGCAAAGTAAATCTTTTTCATAACTGTCAGTCTCTCAAAGTTAGAATTCAAAGTACAACTGTTCGACATCGTCACCCGAGGTGACGGCATTCATGTTGCGCAACTCATCGACATGCGCGTTGACGCGCAATGTTTGGCAGAAGTTGCTTTCTAACGCCATAAATGTCACTTTGACACTCGGTGCATGATACTTCCGTGTTTTTTTAGTTTTACGGATCATAATATGTTGAGTTTTAAGTTAAACCCGTGAAATGTCTTCTTTCCACCATACAAAATTAGGATTTTTCTCCATATAATCAAAGTCTTTTTTTTAAAAAAATGGTAGATATGATTATTATTCATGCATGTGTGTCTACTATGATTAATTGCAGATTGTTAGTACGCTGGACGGCTGTCTTTTGAATTGTAACTTTTCGCGCCAATTAGATGGTTTTTCTTTAAGAAAATTATTTCACGAATTATTTGCATAAATGAAAAAACTCTTTTAACTTTGTGCCCAAAAATGTGGGTATATTGTGCCCAGCCATGTTTGAGCGGTTCTGAAAACCCCTTCTCAAGCGCGTAGAATGCGGTTCTCATAACGGCCATTATAGGAAGCAAGACAATACAACTATAATCGATTATGAAGCGTAAAAAACAATTTGTGACGCCGATGGTCCTCCAGGAGGTCCGTGTCCAGCTGGAGACAAACCTGCTGGGCGATTCGGTGCAGAACGTCATGAAACTTCGGTCGATGGGCACCGAAGTGAAGAATTATGATTTCTCCGATGGGAATTCGGAGGACTATTCTGTTTATTGGGAAGAATAAGGAGGCAAGAGATGAGACACAGCATTTCCATGATCCTGCTGAGCGCAGGGATCGTCCTTTCCCTGGCGGGATGCCAGAAGGACCACGCCGGAACCCGTGAGCTCTCCGGCAAGGCCGTCCGCTTCGCCGTTTCTTCCAAGAGCGCCGCTACGCGTACGGCGTTCAGCGGGGAGGGTACCGTCACCGGTACGGACGAGTTCGGACGCAACAAGCTTTCCTGGGAGCGCATCGACTGGAAAGTCGGCGACCAGGTGATGATCGCCAGCGACGAGGCGATTGTGTACGAGACCCCGAGCGTGCGCAACGCCGTTTATACCGTGGAGTCTTTCACCGCCACTGATGAAAACAAGGTCAGCGAAGCCCGCGTGGAAGAGATGGACAGCGAAGATGAGCTGTTCTTCACCAGCGCGGATTCGTACACCTTCTGGGGTGTGTATCCCGCCGCCGTCGGTGATGGCGCCACCCTGGAG
>JAEEGI010011328.1_pt1 | contig 19248 bp, 12 predicted proteins | sample 8958751 | NCBI WGS metagenome assembly JAEEGI01 (sample SAMN16246545, study PRJNA631951) | gut metagenome | biome: gut microbiome; feature: rumen; material: KS-attached | host: Bos | place: Iran: Karaj | collected 2018-10 | reverse complement strand
AAGGAGGGTGCTTGTAAGCACAGCGGACTCGCCGAGGGCTACGTGCGCTTCAGCGACGGCACGGGCGTGCCCGGCATCGAGCTGGAAATCACGTCGGGAAGCACCAAGGTGACGAAGACCACCGACGATAGCGGATATTTCATGGCCGACGAGCTGCCTTACAACGGACAGCAGAGCATCACCTACACTGTCACGCCCGTCAGCACCGGCGGCATAAAGCTTGAGGTGGAGAGCTATGCCGTGACCTTCAACAACCACTCTAACCACGAGGTGGTGCACCAGTTCACCATCACCAACGGACTGCAGTTCAACGCCTACGTGATGTACGACGGCACGAGCATCCCCGTGAAGGGCGCCCATTTCCGCGTGAACGGCAGTCTCCTGCACAATGCCAAGGGCAGCCATGTGGAGACCGACTTCGATGGACATGCGCAGTTCTACGTGCTGAACAACACGCTCAACAAGATTCAAGTCGAGATGAACCAGCACACCTTCACCGGCGGCGGATGGTACAAGAGCGCCGACGGTGTGGTGCTCACCGACAAGGTGGGCCAGGCCTACTTCTACGACTCCACATTGGTGAAGCTCACAGGCCGCGTCGTAGGCGGAAAGGACCAAGGCTCCCTGCCGCTCGACAACAACTTGAGCCACAACAACCTGGGCGATGACCTGACGATGGTGCTCACCTTGGAGGGCGACAACACGTCGTGGCTGGTCTACGACAACTTGAACCCCGCTCTCGCGAAGCGCAACGTCGTCTTCCAGCATCCCGCCGGTGGGGGTCACAAGACCAAGGCCGAGGTGCAGCGCAAGCGCATGGTGGTGAAACCCGACAGCGTCACCGGCGAGTACGTGCTCAAGCTACCACCCGTGCGCTGGAAGGTTCAGCAGGTGTACTGCAAGGGCTACCCCACATTGTTCCAGGACGGCCAGGTGAGCGAGGTCATCGACCTCACCAACTGCCTCGCGCCTGTGGACTCCACCTACACCGGAACGTTCACCGACACCGAGGGCAAGAGCGTCTACCAGCCAAAAGAATCCTACAACTACCGGTACAGTCGCATCTACCACGCACCCGTGGAAATCACCTACCGCCAACTGGGCTACGACACCTTCGACTATTTCGGCGACAAGACATACATAGCCCAAACCGTGGGCGATGATGACAACGTGGAGGTGCCACTGGTCTACCAGAGCGCCGACAGCGTGGCCTACACCTTCGGCTATCCCGTGTTCAGCCTGGAGCGTGGCTATCCCATACAGCTCGCCGTGGTGGAACGCTACCCATGGAACGGCGTGAAGGGCAGTCCAAAGGAAGACGTGGTGAGGATAGGCGGTGGCAAGGTCACCATCCACAACGGCATGAAAAACGGTCTGCACCAGGAAACAGTCAAACTCGACAGCGTGGGCGAGGGGCGCTTCATCCTCAAAGCCGAGCAGACCACCCGTCTGCTGACGCACGACGATGCCCTGCGCACCGTGACGATGACACTGGAGCAGGACGGCACCACCTACGAGGCCAAGCCCCTGAAGGGATACATCCTGAACATGTTTGCCACCAGCGGAGCCAAGGATGTGCTCGTCAGCGGACAGCCACTGCTCATCGACATCCTGCGCGACCCGCCTGGCGGCGGCAGCTCCGCCACGCTGTCGAAGGGGTCGAAGCTGAAATACACCTACACCCTCGACATGAAGCTGCATGCCGGACTGAAGCTGAATATCGTCACTGGCACTAAACTGGAGAATTTCCAGGGTGCCGTGGCGGCTCCCGGTGGCAGTGGCTCAGTGGCTGGCATCATCAACGGCAGCGACAACGAGGAGCTGATCGACTTCGAGTATGCCTTCGACATGGAGGGCAAGCGAGCCTTCACCTACACCATGAACGTGAATGAGGACATCACCACCTCAAGCGACAAGAGCATGGTGGGCGCCGATGCCGACCTCTACATAGGCATGGTTCAGAACATGATTGTCACACCAGTATCTACCATCCGCGCCATCCCCGACAGCATGTACCAGCAGATGCTGGGCAAGCTGGGCGGCGGACAGACGGCTGGCATAGAAACCGACTACGGCATGTTGGTGGAGATTGCCGAGGGAACAGCCCAAGGCAAGAAATACCATCTGGTGCGCGACGAGTCGATAGGCTACGGACCGCAGGTGACCTCGCAGTTCGTGCACTCGCAGAAGCACATCCTCACACAGCTCATCCCTGAGAAGGTGAAGGAGCTGCGGGCACTGATGTTCACCGGTACGGCGGCAGAGGCACAGAAGTTGGCCAATGCCACGGGCAAGCCCGTCTACCGCTCGCTTGTGGATGCCAACAGCGAACGCTTCGGACTGATGAACACCAAGAACGACAAGATATTCTACTACACCAGCACGATGGACGAGGAGCCGGACATGAACTACGTCATACACCTGCCTACTGGCACCACCACCCGGCCTGCCGACGAGGTGGCCGAGAAATGCCAGATCATCTACGCATGGGTGCAGATGGTGGCGCAGAACGAGCACGAGAAGCTGGCCGCCACCGAGTATGTGACCAACTACGATATCGATGGCGGCTCGAAAGTGACCTACAGCGAGCAGTTCGAGAGCGACTACACCATCTCGAACTACTACCACCTGCCAGGCGTCATCAGCGCACGCTACTTCGATGAAGGTGGGACCGACATGGGGATTACCCTCAGCTCGATTGTCGGCATCAAGGTCGTGTCATACATACTCAACTACATCTATAAGAACCATGTGAACTCAACGACGGGCACCAATGGCGCCGGCGGCAGCGGAGCCGGTAAGAACGGATTCAACACCATCACCTACTTCTATGGCAGCACCTTCAAATTCAGTCTGTTGCCCGTGCTCGACTACAGCGTGAAGGACGTGTCGGGCGAGTCGAAGACCTATAGCCGCAAGGAGAGCTTCACCATCGCCATGGACAAGAAGAGCCACCTGGACTTCGACCTCTATCGCGTGCAGACCGACACCACCAGCATGAATTCAACGGGCGTGCTCGACGTGTTCACCAACCGCAACTTCTATGACGGCGTGGACTATGTGGAGGACCACCTGCGCCGCGACAACGACATGAAAAACGTGCGCTACGCCAGGGGATTCGTCTACCGCACACGCGGAGGTGCCACCTGCAACCCATGGGAGAATGAGCGCCGCACACACTTCTACGAAGAGGGACGCATACTCGACGAGCGGACGAAGAAGATTCAGAACCCGAAAATCTCGCTCGACCGACAGAGCGTCAGCGGCGTCGCCATCGGCGACCCGGCACGCTTCAAAGTCTACCTCACCAATGATAGCGAGATGCCCGAGGCGGCCACAGGAGGACTCCGACAGTTCAACCTCTACCTCGACGAGAACAGCAACCCCCACGGCGCAAAAATTTATGTTGACGGCACACCGCTCAACAGCGCCGGAATCGTCGTGATGCTCGACCCTGGAGAGGTGGTACAGAAAACCATCGAGGTGTATGCCGGCGACGAGTTCGACTATGAGGGGCTGCAGCTGGGCTTGTGCTCACCCACCGACTGGGAGCGCTCGTATGATAATGTGAAGTTCGACGTGCACTACCTGCGCATGGCCGGGCCGGTGAACATCGCGTCGCCAGGCGACAAGTGGATGATGAACACCTACGCGCAGTGGAACGCCGACCGAGGATGGTTCATGCCCATCACCATCGACGGCTTCGACAAGCACCAGAAGAACTTCGACCACATAGAGTTCCAGTACAAGGAGTCGCTGCGCGGCGAGGACAGCTGGACAAACCTCTGCTCCTACTATGCCGACTCCACCCTGATGGCACAGGCCAACGGCGTGCGCGACATGATCCCAGAGAACGGAAACATCATCACCGAGTTCTACGGCGAAGGAACGGTCATGGAGAAGGCCTACGACCTGCGCGCCGTGCTCTACTGCCGCGACGGCAACTCCTTCCTCACCACGCCCTCGCGCATCGTCAGCGGCGTGAAGGACACCCGCCGACCGCAGCTCTTCGGACTGCCCGAACCCAAGGACGGCATACTCACCGCCGCTACAAACATCGTGTTCAACTTCTCAGAGGACATAGAATACAACTACCTCAACGCCATCACCAACTTCGAGGTGAAAGGCGAGGTGAACAACGACAACGTTTCCGAGAAGGTCAGCCTTCTCTTCACCGGCGAGGCCAGCGTGGAAAGCGAGGCACAGCGCAACTTCAGCGGCAAGGACGTGACCATCGACCTCATGGTGCGACCCGCAGAGACAGGGCGCGACATGCCACTCTTCGCACACGGCACCAACGGTAAACGACTGCAGCTGTGGTTGAAGAAGGACTTCCGCCTGAAGGCCGTGGTCGACGACCAGACGTTTGAGTCGGACACCGCCATCGTCAGGGGAGCCTTCACACAGGTGGCACTGGTCATCGGCCAGGACAGCACCATCACGTTCTACAACGGCGGCAAGGCCATTGGCCACGACAAGCTCAGTGAGCCATACCACGGCACAGGGCCGCTCATCTACGGACGAACCAACGAGACCGACCGCTCGAAGAGCCACTACTACGAAGGACGCATGATGGAGGCACGACTGTGGTACCGGGCACTCACCGGTTCACAGGTGGGCACCACCTACGGCAGCCGACGGCTGACGGGCTACGAGTTGGGGCTTGTGGACTACTACCCCATGAACGAGGGCAGTGGCGACTACATTATCGACCACACACAGGGTGCCAACGCCAAGCTGATAGGCGCCTCGTGGGCCATGCCCCGAGGAATGTCGCTGCACATCGACTGGGATGACCGCGGACTGGCCCTCGACGATAACGCCCTCAACCGCACAGCCGAGCAGGACTACACGTTGATGTTCTGGTTCAAAACCGACGCCACAGGGCGCGGTGTGCTCCTGGCCAACGGAGCCGGCAGCCGCAACGAGGTGGGGGCCAAGAACCTCTTCAACATCGCCTTCGAGGCCGAGAAGCTGAGATACCGCACACACGGCATGGTCATCGATGTGCCCGGCGACTGGAGCGACAACAAGTGGCACCACTACACCATGACAGTGAACCGCTCGCGAGGGGTGGCCAACATCTACGTGGACCAGGCACTGCGGGCCACCTTCGAAGCTGACTCACTCGGAGCCATCAGCGGCGGACACCTACTCATCGGAGCAGCACGCACCGACGAACTGAACGAGGAAGGCAAGGTGGTGACCATCGACACACGCAACTGGTTGCGCGGCAACATCGACGAGCTGTGCCTCTTCGAACAGGCACTGCCACCAACGCTCATACAGAGCTATGCCACACGCAGCCCCAACGGCGACGAGACAGGACTGCTCACCTACCTCTCATTCGACCGCGAGGAACGCCAGAAGGACAACGACATCGTGCTGGTGCCCTATCCCTACAGCAAAAAGGTATACAAGGATGACATGGGCGGGGTGAAGTACGAACTCGACCCGGTGACACTGCAACCCACCTCGACGCCGGTGCGCGACTACCCCTTCGTTGATTCACCCGACGTAATCTTGGCCCACATCGCCGACTCCACGGCAGCCCCCGTGGTGCCCTACGAGGAGCTGCGAAACCTCACCTTCAGCTTCGTAGGCGAGGGACATAAAGTGCTGGTTGACATCAATGAACCCAACGCGCGCATCAACCGCCGCAACATCTACGTCACCGTGCGCGACGTGGAAGACAAGAACGGCAATGCCATGGCATCGCCGGCAACGGCATGCTACTACGTGACCAACAGCGCCCTACAGTGGTTAATCAACCGGCAGACAACAACCGTCGGCTACGGACAGGCAGAAAGTCTTTACTTCACCATTGTCAACAACAGCGCTGCCAGCCACACCTACACCATCGAGAACTGCCCCAAATGGCTCACGCTCGACAACTACAGCGACATCGTCACAGCTCAATTCATGACATCCATACGCGCCACCGTGAGCAAAGACCTCAACGTGGGAACCTACGACGAAATCATCTATCTCACCGACGAGGACGGCATCACAGAACCTTTCTATCTCAACCTCACCGTCGAGGCCGTGCAGCCCGACTGGGCATGGAGCGTGCCCAGCAACCTGCTGGAGCACTCGATGAACATCGTGGCAAGGGTCTATCTCAACGACGAGATAGACATCGACGCACGCGACATCATCGGCGTCTTCGACAGCGACAACGTGTGCCACGGCTTCGCACACATCGACTACTCGGCACTCACTGGCGAGAGCAGCCTCTACCTCACCGTATACAACAACAAAGCCGACGGGCGCGAGCTGCGGTCCAAGCTGTGGCAATACGCCACGGGGCGCGAGCTGATGCTCACCGCCAACGGCGAGGAGACGATCGCCTTCAGCCCAGGCACCATCATGGGCGTCGACAGGCCAGTGCGCCTGGAGGGCGGCACCCTCTTCGTGCAGACCTTCAACCTGAAGGAGGGCTGGAACTGGGTGTCGTTCAACGTGCAGAGCGACAAGCTGGCATACCTGAACAACCTGCTCGACGGTCTGCCATGGCAGGACGGCGACATTCTGACCGACATGAACAGCAGCGCAACGCTCCTCTACACCGACGGCCACTGGATGGCATCGGGACAGGTGCACAGCATGCGCCTCTCGCCACGAAAGGCTTACGCCATCAAGGTGCAGCAGGACACGGCGTTCCCCGTGGGAGGCAGCATCATCAGGGCCGAGGACGCTCGCACCATCGAGGTGAAGCAGGGATGGAACGGCATCGGCTACACTCCCATCATCAACCTGAGCGTGGAGACCGCCCTCAGCGACTACTACGACAAGGCGCTGCCCGGCGACGTCGTCAAGAGCCACGACGAGTTCGCATACTTCACCACCACTGGAGGCGCAGGACGCTGGCGCGGCAACCTGCAGTATATGAAGCCCGGCGAGGGATACATGCTCCTGCGCATGGACACCACCGACGTGGCATTCCGCTACCCCTTCTACGAACTGGGGAGCACCTTCGTAGACGAGTGGGCATACGCCACCACCAGCAGGGCTCCCGCACGCAGCCGCGCCACCATGAGCCTCACGGCCACCATCGAGGGCTTCGACACCGAGGAGGGCGACCGCCTGGTGGCCTACGCCGACGGCGAGCGCTGCGGCGAAGCCATCATGGGCGAGCACGGCGGCGAAGCCACGGCGGGCGGGCGCTGCGGCGAAGCCACGGCGGGCGACGAAGCAGGTGAACCACTCTACCTCAGCATCGGAGGCGAGAAGGGGCAGGGCATCTGGTTCGCCATCGAGCGCAACGGCGACATCGTGGCCACCACAGCAGAGCTGATGACCTTCGAAGCCGATGCCGTCATCGGCAGCCCCGACACACCCACGGCCATCAGCTTCGCCAGCCCCGACAATGCCATCGGAAAGTGGTACACCACGGGTGGCGTGCAACTGCAAAAGCGGCCCGCACAGAAGGGGGTATACATCTACAATGGCAGGAAAATCGTAGTGAAATGACATGACTGCCCACAAATATAGCATCAATAAAAAAAGAATATGAAGACAAAGCATTTGTTTCTATGCCTTTTGGCATTAGTGGCATGCGCTTGCAGCAGTAGCGATGACACCGACGAAGACAGCGGCAAGGGCGGTGGCTACTCCTTGGCCAGCGTTGACCCCATCCCCCAGTGGCAGATGGACTGGAGCTACAACCAGGAGCGCCCCAACTGGCAGGAGCCCAACACGTGGAACTACGAGAACTGGACGGTGATGCTGGTGCAAATCGAGGAGGAGCTGCAGCCCTACGCCACGCCCGACGACCTCATGGCCCTGATGGTGGGCACAGAGCTGCGCGGACTCGCCAGCCCAGCCTTCGACATAAGCGAAGGAGACACCAAGGCCACATACTTCCTGCTGAAGGCCTACGCCAACGAGGCCGACAACGAATGGATGGACGTCACGCTCATGTACTACAACAGCCGCCTGAACCACATCTTCGCACGCATGGCAACAGCAAGGTTCGCAAAAGACCAGGTGTTTGGCATCGACGAAGACTTCATCCCCGACTTCACCTACGGCTCGTCGAAATATCCCGTAGTGATGAGCCTCGCACTCGATGCCACTGCCATCGCCGATGCCAACATCGTGCCCACCGCTGGCGACAAGGTGGCCGCCTTCGTGGGCGACGAGTGCCGAGGGGCGGCATCAAGCAGCGGACGCATCACCATCTACGGGCGACAAGAGGGCGAGACGGTGACGCTGAAATACTACGAGGCCACCAAGCACCGCGTGCTCACCGTTGAAAATGCCACGAAAACACAACAACAGCAAATCACAAGCATCATATTCGAATGACCATGAAAACAACGACAATCCTCCTGATGGCAGCAGCATTGGCGATGGCTGCTGCCTGCTCCAACGACGACGGCGACGACCTTGCCAACCATCGGCGGCCACTCACCATCAACGTAGCAGAAAAACCATTCGTCAACCCAGATGGAAGCCGCAGCACAAGGGGCGAAATCTTGACCACCTCATCGACATCATTCAATGCCTTCACCATGGACTATGTCTATGGCTCAAGCCACATACATGGCGATGCAACGGCCACCAACAGCAACGGGAAATGGAGCAGCACAGACTTATGGCCCGACACTGATGGCACGGTGAAATGGTACGCCCATACCGACGGCACCTTCATTTGGTCTAATGAGCCCTACATCAATTTCGCTGTAGACGAAACGGTGGCCTACCAGAAAGACCTGCTGGTGGCCACTGCCGCCGACACCTGGGAACACTGCCGCGGCAAGCTTTCGTTTACTTTCGACCATGCCTGCGCCGCCCTACGCTTCCTCATGAAGAAGGCCAAGAACCTGAGCGACTACACACTGACGGTGAGCGAGGTGAAGCTCTGCCACGTGGTGAAAGCGGGCGACTACTACTTCAGCACAGCGTCGTGGAGCCTGGGCACGGAAACGACGGGCTACACCCTCTTCAGCGGCAGCAAGACGCTGGGCGACACCGACTACGAGGCCATGGACACTGACGAGTCAACGGCCTACCTCTTCCTCATACCCCAGACGCTCACGGCCTGGAACGGCAGCGGCTCGCCCGCCAACACCTATCTTGAGTTGAACTGCACCATCAAATCAGGTGACACCCAAGTACACAGCGGCATGGCATACATCCCCTTCGGGGCCACACTCGAAAAAGGCACCCAGTATGACGTGAACCTCAACATCGGCAAGAACTCACTCTACAAGAACGACGGAACCAAAATCATCAACTGACACCATGAAAACAACATACCACCAGCCCACCACACTCACCATCACCCTCCACAGCCACGCCCTGATGCTCACAGGCTCCAACAAGGTGAACGCGTACAACCACACCACCATCAGCGCTGGCGACAGCGACGATGAGTAGCCCGAATCGGTCATCATGTCAGTCAGGGGCGAACCTGTCCTTCGCCTTCTATGAGCCACTTGTAGGTGGTGATTTCTTCGAGTGCCATAGGTCCGCGTGGCCCGAGCTTCTGGGTGCTGATGCCAATCTCGGCGCCGAGTCCAAACTGTGCACCATCGGTGAACGAGGTGGGTGCGTTCCAGTAGACGCAAGCGGCATCCACCTGCTGCTGGAATTGGCGGGCAGTATCCGCGTTGCGGGTGATGATGGCCTCGCTGTGGCCAGAGCCATAGCGGTCGATGTGTGCCAAGGCTTCGTCGAGGCTGCCCACAGTCTTCACCGCCATTTTGTAGTCCATGAACTCCGTGCCGTAGCTCTCGGCGGTGGCTTTTTCAAGATAGGGATAGCCATTGCCGGCAAGAACATGGTGAGCCTCGTCGTCGGCATAGATAAGTACATGCTTCTCGGCCAGTTTCTCGCATAGCGACGGGAGCGACCAGAGGCGTTCGCGATGTATGAGCAGGCAGTCGAGCGCATTGCACACGCTGACACGGCGCGTCTTGGCATTGAAAATGATATTGCGCCCCATCTCCAGGTCGCCGTCTACATCGAAGTAGGTGTTCACCACGCCGGCGCCAGTCTCAATGACAGGCACCCGGGCATTGTCGCGCACGAAGTCGATGAGCTTCCTGCCCCCACGTGGGATGCACAGGTCGATATAACCCACTGCGCCGAGCATCTCGGCGGTAGCCTCGTGGGTGGCGGGCAGCAATGCCACGGCATCCATGGGCACGCCATGCTGCTGCAGCACCTCGTGGATGAGTGCCACCTCCTCGCGGTTCGAGCAGTCGGCATCGCGGCCACCCTTCAGCACACAGGCGTTGCCGCTCTTGAAACAAAGCGCGAAGACATCGAAGGTGACATTGGGCCGGGCCTCATAGATGATGCCGATGACGCCGAAGGGCACGCTGACGCGCCGCAGCCGCAGTCCGTTGGGCAGCGTGGTCTTCTTGGTGATGTGTCCTAAGGGTGTGGGCAGCGAGGCCACGTGGCGCATGTCGGCGGCGATGCCCTCCAAGCGTTGCTCGCTGAGCAGGAGCCGGTCGTAGAGCGGATTTTCGCGGTTCATCTTCGCCAAGTCCTTGGCATTGGCCTCCAGGATTCTCGTCTTGTTGTTGATGATGGTGTCGGCAACAGCCAGCAGTATCTCACTGCGCTGTTGGTCGCTGAGCAGGGCCAGCGCGCGGCTGGCATCCTTCACTCGCTGGAAAGTCTCTATCATTTGCATGGTCTGTATAAATTGCTTGCGTTGTTCATTGCATCACGCCGAAGAGGTTGTGCTGCTCGAAAAGCTCCTGCACGGCCTGTTCCACGGGTGTGCGCTTCACTATCTCGTCTTGCTGCCAGAAGCCGGCCTCGTAGCCCCGCATCTCTATGCTACGGTGCAGCTTGCTGCCGAATTCAAGGTTCTTCGTCCTGCCGCGCTTGGTGTTCGTGTTAGCCGATGCGTCGGTGCCGATGTTGAACAGCAGCGAGCGCGTGGAGATGGTCTCGCCGTTCGATTCGTGCGATTCGTCGATATACACCGATTGCACCTCGGTGAACCCGCGCTCCTCGGTCATGTCGACAACAAAGTTGAAACTGATTTTCGACAGGCTCTGTTCTATCCGCCGCTTTCCTCCCTCCGTTGTCACCGGTACCTCCGTCTTCATCAGGATATTCAGTCCCTCTCCCTCAAAGCGCATGATGTGGAGGGTCTCCTCATCGACGTAGAGCGTGCCCCCTATCATGGCATAGCGCTTCAGCATGGCGGGCAGGGGCTCGAAGGTGATGGCGATGAGACGGTGGCCGTCGTCGTCGGTGGTCGACTTGTAGCTGATGTCGTAGTATTTTTGGTAATTTTTGATGAGCGGCACCACGTCATCCTTCTTTTCAGGTACATTGTAGCTTGCCGCCATGGCAATCTGCGAGAAGGTGAAGAAGTTGCCGAAGTAGGTGTACTGATGGGTGCTGTCGCTGCGCAGTCCGGCATAGCGACCGTTCACCAGCTTCAGATTGCTGAGCCACACGGCACACCCCCCGCTGATGAACGCCTCGGCAAACTCGTAGCACTGTGCCCCGCAGAAAGCTGTCTGACGGTAGAAATACCGGCTCTGTTCGCGCCGGTGCTCACGCTGCATGCGCAACGTGGCCCTGCGCAGACGGTCGATGAGGGAACCAATGGGGAGCACCACAACCTCGTCGAGCAGCATCTCGCGGGGCTGCAGCTTGACGACGGCGGGCATCTGCCTGGCCTCCACGGTGACAGGCTTGTGGCCTACGTGGGTGATGAGCACCGAATCAGTAGGGCGACAATTCAGGGCGAAGGTGCCCATGGCGTTGGCGATGGTTGCCCGCTGGCTCCCCACGCTGACGGTGGCGAAGGGCAGCCGCTGGCCCGTGGCGGCATCTACCACCGTGGCCTCGCACAACGTGGCTCCGGTCTGTGCCGTGGCAACCAGCAACGGCAGCCACATCATCAGCAGTATCAGCAGCCGTCTCATTATCTATTTAAGCATGACAAGGCACAAACACGGTGTGGGGCGTCGCTTCGGGCTGCTCCATGAGATGTACGAGGATGTCGTCGCGCTCGCCGTTGGCAATGATGACGCGGATGCCCGCCTGCTGCACCTTCTGCGCCGTGGTGTATTTCGAGTGCATGCCACCACGGCCAAAGGCGCTCTTCTCCTCTTTAATATATTGCGAGAGGTCGCAGCCCGGCTCCACCTGCGGAATAATGTGCGAGGTGGGCGCGTCGGGGTGGCCGTCGTAGATGCCGTCGATGTTGGAGAGCAGAATGAGCGTCGAGGCTCCCATCATCTGGGCGATGAGGCCGCTCAGCTCGTCGTTGTCGGTGAACATCAGCTCGGTGACGCTCACGGTGTCGTTCTCGTTCACAATGGGCAGCACGCCGTTCTCGAGCATCACGGCCATACAGGCGCGCTGGTTGCGATACTGCTCGCCCGGCTCGAAGTTCTCTTTCATCGTGAGCACCTGTCCCACGTGGATGCCATATTCGCGAAAGAGGTCGTAGTAGAGGCCCACCAGCTTCACCTGCCCCACGGCACTGAAGAGCTGTCGCTGCTCCACGGAGTCGAGCGAGTGGTCGACGGTGAGCTCGCGCCTGCCACAGGCCACGGCACCGCTACTGACGAGTATCACTTCATAGCCCTCACGGCGCAACCACGCCACCTGGTCGACGATGGCCGACACACGGGTGACGTCGAGCTTGCCGTCCTTGCGCGTCAAAACGTTGGAACCTACCTTGATAACAATCCTTTTATCCATAACAGAATGGCATAAATCGCCACAAAGGTACGAAGAAACGGGCAAAAAGCAAAGGAAAAACCCGTTTTTCTTTCAAATTGCCGAAAAAAGAAGCTTTTTTATAGCAGAACACTTTCTATGGGATGGCCGTCTGCTCAATCTCGCAGCGGTGCTCCTTGGTCTTCCTATCGTTGCCAATTCCGACAAGGAAGATGTAGCTTATGACTGATGTCATCGGCCTTGAACAGGCCAAGGCCGATGAAACGCCAGCGCCCTTCGTTGCAGAATTTTATCGACCTTTACGGTGGAAAATTGGTGGCGTTGTATGAAAACTTCAGACGCTGAAAATCGCGATTAAGTGAGGGCCATGAAACTTGCTTGCAGATGGCCAAGCGTGAGCGATTTATCTAAAGCGTCACCTCTCAATAGCCGTAGGTCGTTCCGACCTGCGGATAACAGGTATGCAGAAATAACGACCCTGAAAAGGTCGCCCTATGCTTACGGGAGGGGCGATGTCACTCGAATCCGTCTATCCAGGGTACTGCGTGCCCTCGGCTATTGAGAGGAGACGCTTTCAGCGTCTTTTCAATCGTACAGGTCGAATTTTATTGCCCGCCTAAGCGCTCGAAATACCCGATGATGTCGTCCCACGTCTTAAAGGTGTCGCTGCCCAGCTCGATGGGTGTGGCCATGGGGTCGGGGTCGTGGTCAGGCCAGCGCGCTCCGCATGGTCCCTGCACCAGATAGTCGCCATAGAGCAGGTGGCGCTGGTTGCTGATGATGGTATGGCCCCAGGCGGGCACGCCGATGTGCTCCTGTAGCTGCTCTTTTAGGTGACAGATGTTTTCTGCCGTCATGTCGAACGATACGAAGAGCACCTGATAGTGCTCGATGAGCATCCGTACGGCCTTCTGCATCGATGGCCGTGGCTGGCCGTCGCGCTGCCACAGGATCTCGGTGCCGATGTAGACGATGGGACGCTCGCGGTGCTCCTGACGGTCGTCGATCCAGCGGATGACGGGCACCACGGAGTGCATGAACGAGTGGTCGTTCATGCGATGCTCGCCATGGAAGTGTATGCCTTGCTGGTAGGGGAAGATGTCGAAGGTGTGCACCAGTTCGTCGCGGTCGCCAAAGAGGCCGAACACGCGGTGCTGCTCGTCGGGGTCGCTGGCGTGGGCGAAGTTCAGCTCGGTGGCGGCACGGTATTCCTTCACCATGGCCTTGTCTACATAGAACTCCTGCACACCGTCCTGTCGGGGGTTCTGAAATTGCTGTTTGCCCGTCATTCCATGCTCTGCCATGGTGTCGGCAATCTTGAAGGCGGGATTGATGCAGATGCGGTCGAAGCCGTAGAGCTGCTCGGTGTACATGCCGCCCATCGACGTGCCCAGAATCAGGTCGGGGCGTTCGTCGCGGCATAGGCGGTGCAGCAGCTCCAGCGCCTCCTGGGGGTGAACGGGCAGGTCGGGGGCCACCACGGTGGCATTGGGGAACACGGTGCGCAGACGCGTCACCGTGCCCGACTGGCCGCTGCTGGCGAAGCCGTGCACATACATTATCTTCTTTCCTTTCAGCAGTTCAGGAAACTGCTTCACGTAGGGGTTTTCCATTTCTATATCAGTGTTCTTTTATAGGTGGGCATCGACTTTGAAAATTTGGAGCGCGACTTTTTGAAATTTGGCGTTGACTTTTTCCAAAATGGCATTGACTTTTTTCAAAAAGTCGCGCTCCATTTTTTCACGTCCATTGCTAAGGATGAAAATCAGTGCGTTAGCATGCTCAGCAAATAGGCCACGATGGTGCTGGTGACGACGCAAATCAGGCCAGGCATCATGAACGAGTGGTTGAGCAGGTACTTGCCAATGACGGTGGTGCCTGAGCGGTCGAAGTTCACCGTGGCAATGTCGCTGGGGTAGTTGGGGATGAAGAAATAGCCATAGACGCTTGGCAGCACGCCCAGCAGCACCCATCCCTCGATGCCCAGCTGATAGGCCAAGGGCAGCATGGCCACCACCACGGCACCCTGCGAGTTGATGAGCACCGACACGAGGAAGAAGGCGATGGCGATGGTCCACGGATAGGCCGATACCAGGCCGGTGAGCATCTGCTCCATCTCGGTCATGTAGTTGCCAAAATAGGTGTCGGCCATCCAGGCGATGCCGTAGATGGCCACCACGGCCACCATACCGCTCTGCCACACGGCACCGGCCACGGCTTTCTTGGGCTGCGCCTTGCAGCAGATAATCATCAGGGCGGCGGCCGAAATCATCACTATCTGGATGACCAGGTTCATGGCCATTGGCTTGCCATCGAATTCGGGCAGCAGGTTGCCGCCAAAAATCTGCACCAGCGAGAACATCACGATGATGCCCAGCGCAAGCAAGAACACATAGACGGCACGACGAGCCTCGGGCGAGATAACCTTGTCGAGCGTGGTGGCGTTGCTGCCATAGATGAATTTGCGCTGTTCAGGGTCTTGCAGCTTGGCTTGGAACTGCGGGTCCTTGTCGAGGTCCAGACCGCGACGATAGCTGGCAGCGGCGGCGGCCATGAGTCCGCAGATGCAGGCGGGGATGGTGATCATGATGATTTGAAGGTTGTTCACCTCGAAGCCATTCTTCGATGAAATGGCCGCAAATGCCACCACAGCGGCGGCGATGGGCGAGCAGGTGATACCCACCTGCGAAGCGATTGAGGCCACGGCGCAGGGGCGCTCGGGGCGGATGCCTTTCTTCAGCGCAATGTCGCAGATGATGGGCATCAGCGTGTAGACCACGTGTCCCGTTCCCACCAGCACGGTGAGGAAGAAGGTGGTCAGCGGTGCCAGGAAGGTGATGCGGTCGGGGTGTTTTCGCAGCATGCGCTCGGCTATCTGTATCATCCAGTCCATGCCCCCCGAAGCTTGCAGCATGCCAGCGCAGGTGACGGCGGCGATGATGATATAGATGACGTCGGTGGGAGGTGTGCCGGGCTTCAGTCCGAAACCAAACACCAAAATGGCAAGGCCGATGCCTGAGATGGCACCAAGGGCCAAGCTGCCAAAGCGCGAACCTACCCAAAGGGCAATCAGCACGATGAGCAGCTGAATAATCATTGTAAATGTCATAAGCAGGTCTATTTAGTGTTGTTAGGATAATAATATGTTGCAAAGGTAAGAAAAAAAAACAAGTAACTGCACTTTTATTGGAACTTTTTTTTTAATTTTGCAGCAAAATATCATTTCAACAACGATTTTCAAGCACATGCGAAAGGTTATAGGCATCGGGGAGACCGTCCTCGACATCATCTTCAAAAACGACCAGCCAGTGGGTGCCGTGCCCGGAGGGTCGGTGTTCAATAGCCTCATCTCACTGGGGCGATGCGGCATCAAGGCAGCTTTCATCAGCGAGACGGGCAACGACCGCGTGGGGCGCAGGATACTCGACTTCCTCAGCCAGAATGGTGTCGACAATTCGTGCGTCTACGTCTACCCCGACTCCAAGTCGCCACTGTCGCTGGCATTCCTCAACGAGAAGAACGACGCGGAGTACATCTTCTATAAGGACCATCCCAACGACCGGCTCGACTTCAGCTACCCCGATGTGCAGCCTGACGACATCGTACTCTACGGCAGCTACTACGCCGTCAACCCCGTCATCCGCCCGCAGGTGGTGGGATTTCTCGACTATGCACGCCAGCATGGGGCCATCCTCTACTACGATGTGAACTTCCGAGCTTCGCACAAGAACGAGGTGATGAAGCTGACGCCCAACATTCTGGAGAATCTGGAGATGGCCGACATCGTGCGCGGCTCGGTCGAGGACTTCGAGGTGATGTTCCGCAAGAGCGACCCCGACGTCATCTACCGCACGCAGATAGCCTTCTACACACGGCGCTTCATCTGCACGCAAGGGGCTGCGCCAGTGGAACTGCGTGCCGAAAACGGACTGAAAAGGCAGTATCCCGTGATGAAGACCGACAACATTGTGAGCACCATAGGTGCCGGCGACAACTTCAACGCGGGCATCGCCTACGGACTGCTGCGCTACGACATCAGGCGCGCCGACATCGAGCGGGGACTCACCGAGCAGCAATGGGACAACGTCATCAACTGCGCCCTACAGTTCTCGGCCGAAGCATGCAAGAGCCTCGACAACTATGTGGGCAAGGAGTTCAGCAAATCAATGGCATTCTGACTAACAAATGCAAATAACAACTATGAAAAAAATCACAGAGAACATCTTCTACGTGGGTGTGAACGACCGCCACAAAAGCCTCTTCGAGGGACTGTGGCCACTGCCCTGCGGCGTGAGCTACAATGCCTACATCGTGATGGGCCAGGAGAAGACCTGCCTCATCGACACCGTCGAGGCCGACTTCTTCATCCCCTTCCTTGAAAACATCCGCGAGGTGCTGGCAGGGCGCACGCTCGACTACATCGTGGTGAACCACATGGAGCCCGACCACAGCGGCTCGCTGGCACTGCTGCGGCAGTACTATCCCCAGGTGGAAATAGTGGGAAACAAGAAGACCTTCGACATGATGCGTGGCTTCTACAAGATTGAAGAAGGTCTGAAAGAGGTGAAAAACGGCGATTCCATCGACCTCGGCACCCTCAAGCTGAGCTTCGTCCTCACCCCCATGGTGCACTGGCCCGAAACGATGATGACCCTCTGCGTCCCGTCGGTTGTGGCATCGCCTCAACAAACCGAACCCACCATCCTCTTCAGCGGCGATGCCTTCGGTTGTTTTGGCGCACTGAACGGTGCTGTGGTCGACGAGCAGATGAACTGCGACGGGTTCTGGGCTGAGATGGAGCGCTACTACTCGAACATCGTGGGCAAATACGGCACACCCGTGCAGATGGCGCTGAAGAAACTGAGCGGCGTGCACGTCGACTATATCTGCTCCACCCACGGCCCTGTGTGGCACGAGCAAGTGCAGCGCGTCATCGCACTCTACGACCGTCTGAGCCGCTATGAAGCCGAGCCGGGACTGGTCATCTGCTATGGCACGATGTATGGCAACACCGAGCGAGCAGCCGAGGTCATCGCCACTGCGGCCGCCGAGGCTGGCGTGAAGAACATCGTGATGCACAACGTGTCGAAGTCGCACCACTCTTATATCATTCGTGACGTGTTCCGCTACCGTGGGCTCATCGTCGGCGCACCGACCTACAACACTGGGCTCTATCATGAGATGAACGTCTTGCTCGACGAGCTGTCGCAAAAGGACATCAAGGGTCGCCTCATGGGGTGGTTTGGCAGTTACAGCTGGGCATCAAAGGCTGTTGCCGAGATTGCACGGTGGAATAACGAGAAGCTGCACTTCGAGGCAGTGGGCACGCCCGTGGAGATCCGTCAGGCCCTGACGCCTGAGACCTTTGCACAGTGTGAGGCCCTTGGGCATGAGATGGCACAACGGTTGTTGAATTGAGAATTGAGAATTGAAAATGACACCGAAAGAATTGAGAAACGAGCGACTGGCTGCGCGGCTTATCAAGAGCCTGAAGCTTCGCAACATGGAAGCCTTCTACTGCCCGACGGCAGCGGAGGCGGTGAGACAGGTGTCGGCACTGATAGCCGATGGGAGCAGTGTGACATGGGGCGGCTCGATGACCATCCGCGACATAGGCATCCCACAAGCTTTGAAGCAGCGGGGAACACTGGAGATACTCGACCGCGACGGGGTGACCGATCGCGCTGAGGTGGTGAAAATCTATGAGCGTGCCTTTAGTGCCGACGTCTACCTGTCGAGTGCCAACGCCATCAGCGAGGATGGCGTCATTGTGAACATCGATGGCAATGGCAACCGCGTGGCCGCCATCACGTGGGGACCGAAACGTGTCATCTTCGTCATCGGGATGAACAAGGTGGCGCAGACGGTGGAGGCTGCCCTGCAGCGGGCACGCTCGACAGCCTCGCCCACCAATGCTGCCCGCTTCGACATCAAGACGCCCTGCCAGATGGACGGCGTTTGCCATAACTGCAACTCGCCAGAGAGCATCTGCAACTACGTTCACTTCCTGCGCAACTCACCGCGGAGCAGACATACCGTGGTGCTTGTGGGCGAAGATCTCGGGTACTGAGGATTAAGGGACGACGTGAAAGAATATGTCAATGCCACAACTATCGTTTTTCCAAAAAATAATATCACTAATATCACAAACGACGCATGCCTTTGTATTACAACGGGTTAAAGTGTGATATTAGTGATGATGCGACTGAAGTAGATTGTCTGCACAATGCCGCGAAGCAGGAGGTAGGTGAGCAGTGCGATCCATAGTGCGTGGTTGCCAAGGGTGGGGGACAGCGCCAGATAGATGACGAAGAAGGCAACGGCGGCAATGAGGCATGCCCAGAGCATGGCCCGTGAGGCAGTGATGCCGATGAACACACCGTCCCAGACAAAGGCCGCCATGCCGGCTAAGGGGATAAGGATGGCCCACGGCAAGTAGGTGGCGGCCGTTCTGACGACACTGTCATCGGTGGTGAGCAGGCGTAGGAACGGCGTGCCGCCCACCCAGTAGACGGCCGTGAAGATGATGACCATCGTGATGCCCCATCCGAACAGGCGGCACACGGTCTGTCGGAGCAT
>JAEEGI010011327.1_pt1 | contig 19248 bp, 14 predicted proteins | sample 8958751 | NCBI WGS metagenome assembly JAEEGI01 (sample SAMN16246545, study PRJNA631951) | gut metagenome | biome: gut microbiome; feature: rumen; material: KS-attached | host: Bos | place: Iran: Karaj | collected 2018-10 | reverse complement strand
TTACCATCAAGAGCGCCCCCATCGGGTTCACGGGCAAGGACATGGTCATCCGCTTCATGCGTGTGCGCCTGGGCTACGGCGCCACCTACGACGGTATGGGGCTCACCGGTGGCGACCACAGCATATTGGACCATGCAAGTATCAGCTGGACGATTGACGAAGCCTTCAGTAGCCGAGGCGGCAAGAACCTCACGCTGCAGCGCACGCTGATTTCGGAAGCGCTGAACATTGCGGACCACCAGAATTACCCTGTCGGGACGGGACACGGGTATGCGGCGACTATTGGCGGCGATATCGGCAGTTTCCACCACAACCTGCTTGCGCACAATGCGGGCCGCAACTGGAGCCTGGGCGGTGGCCTCGACGGGAATGGCTACTATGCGGGTCGCCTCGACATATTCAACAACGTTGTCTATAACTGGGTGAGTCGCGTGACCGATGGCGGTGCGCACGAGGTGAACTTCGTGGGCAATTACTACAAGGAGGGCGCCGCCACTACCTTGCACGGCTATACTTTGCGCGCACAGTTCGAAGGTACGGGCAAAGGCTCGCAGGCGTATTACTACCACAACAACGTTCTCGAGGCTGCGGGCGGCAAGTTCACCTGCGACGGCACCAACGACAATTGCGGTCGCGAGTATTCGCTTTCCGGCGGGCAGGTGCTGGATTGGGAACCCTGGAACAGCAAGCCCTTCTTTGCCTCGTATGCGACTGTCCAGAGCGCGAAGGCCGCCTACAAGGATGTGCTGAGCGATGTGGGCCAGCGCATGCCGGTACTTGACAATCACGACACCCGCGTGATAAACGAAACCAAGAACGGAACCTACAGCATGAAGGGTTCCGTGGGCGGCATGGCGGGCATTCCCGACCGCGAAACCGACGTGAAGGATACGGCGAACATCAAGGGCTGGGAACCGTACCCGAGCGTGAGTTGGGCTGATGATTACGACAGCGATTTGGACGGGCTCCCTGACTGGTGGGAAAATATGTACGGGTACAATCCGAAGTCGAAGAGCGGTGACTTTAGCGAAGCGAACAGGGACCGCCTGGGCGATGGCTGGACGGAACTGGAACGCTACCTGGAATGGATGGCCCGCGCGCACTACACCTTCGCGAAGGGCGAAACCCAGGTGATAGACCTTTCGCAGTTTACCCGCGGTTACGACGGCGGGACCTACACCGTGTCGGCCCCGAGCGGCGTGACGGCGACCGTGAGCGGTTCCAGGTTGACGGTGAAACTCGCCGACAGCTTTGCAGGTGCGGGCTACGTGCAATTTACGCTGAAGGACAACGCGGGGGATACCTTTAGCCGCTACATCGGCGTGACGCAAGGACTTGCCGTGAACGCTTCGCAGGGCGGACAAGACGAAAACGACACGACATCTGTTGTCGCGGGCGATACAACTGCGGACGATTCGACGACCCTGATTCAGGACTTCCGTCGTGCACGCCCTGCCGATATGCGCGGGGCTGCGCATAAAAATTATCGCGACCTGAAGGGCCGCCGTTTCGACAGGCAAATCCCTTACAGGGTAATGTTCTAGGTGCGGTTCCTTTTCTATTCGCCGTAACTGTATGGGGCGTGCACGGTGATGACCAGGCTGTCGGTCTTGAACGAGCCCTGGTTCCCGAGACGGAACGTTGCTTGCCATATGTTCAAGAAACTAGCGTCGCGGTAGGCCTTGTCGGCTTCGTAGTTGTTCTTGATGCGCGAAGTCGAGAACATGTCGGCGATGGCGACGTCTTGGGGCAGGTCGGTCGCCGTGAAGTGCAGGCAGCCTATATCCTTATGCTCCCATCTTCTGGGGAGGATGTAGAGCGTGTCTCCGTTGCATTTTTCGGGAGATTCGGCCATGTAGAAAGGACAGTCGTTTTTCTTGAGGGCCTCGCGCCGGGTAGAATCGTCCATCCATTCGGGGCACGAGACACATTTGTAGGCGGTATCGAGATCGTAGTCGTATTCGTAGCTTGCAATAGAACATTTTTCGATGGTCTCGAACTCGGTATCGTCTGGAAGTTGCGACCTGTCGAAGTTCGTGTCGAGCGTGTAGCCCTCTAGCGTGTCAAGCCCCTCGGGGAACGAGAAGTAGGTCGTATCGTGGTCGCCGGCATAAACCTTGTGGTGCATTTTCACGTACAAATTAAGGTCTATGTCAAACTTTTTCTCTTCGCCTTTTATGTCGACGAGGGTGAAACGTAAATGGTTGTCGCCGTCGGGGTCGATGCTCATGCCATAATTGTAATGCCTGTTGTAGTAATCAAAAGGCGGCATATTTCTAATGGAATCGCTGTCACCCACCTTGATTTTCGTGACGCATGCGGGGTGTACCGAATCCGCGCTCTCGTTCTCGAGCAGCTTGCAATCGAGCGTTTCCAGGTACACGCTCGTGATGGTGTCTAATGCGGTGAACGAAATCTGGAGTGTCGTTGGACGGTGCACCATTTCGGCTGCGGGGTGGCAAGTATGGTCTTCGCAGTAGTTGTAGACCGGGTCCATTCCCCAAATGCGGCCTTCGTCATCTACGATGAGGAGGTCCCCGTTGGCATCACAGGCCCCAAGGATGGTAGCGGCGATTGCGGCCGCTGAAAATATGGCGATGTTCTTGCGCATGTTTGAAAATTAACAAAATAGGGGTCACAACGGCCGTAATTGCGCCAACTCCCTGACAAGGCGCAATAATGCGGGATGGAATGGCCCCTGGACGGGTTCTTTTGTCAGTTCTTTTGCTATTATTTGGGCGAAAAAGGGCGCTGGGAAATCCCCCGCGTTGCAATTTCGCGTTTTAAACAAGCAATCGACCCGCGGGCTGCCCGCCAAGGCTTTGCTCCGGGTCACAAAAACGAAGGATATATGGCAAATCGTGTTGTAATCGGCTCCCAGTGGGGCGATGAAGGTAAGGCGAAGGTTGTTGATTTCTTGACGCTCGATGCGGATATCATCGTGCGCTTCCAGGGCGGCGCGAATGCGGGCCACACCGTCGAGGTGGGCGACCAGAAGTTCGTGTTCCACCTGATTCCCTCGGGCATCATGCACCAGGACAAGATTTGCGTCATCGGTAACGGTGTCGTGCTCGACCCCATCCAGACGCTCGCCGAGATTGCCGACCTCCACACGAAGGGAATCAACCCGGAAGGCCGCCTGTTCATTGCGAACAACGCCCACGTGGTGCTCCCGTACCACTCCACGCTCGACAAGGCGAAGGAAAAGAAGGCGGGCAAGGCTGCCATCGGCACGACGGGCCGCGGCATTGGCCCCTGCTACAGCGACAAGGTGAACCGCATTGGCGTGCGCGTGGGTGACCTCATGGACGAACGCGAACTGCGCCCCCGTGTCGAGGCGATGGCGAAGGTCCATAACGAAGAATTTACCGTGATGTACGACGTCCCGGCGATCGACCCCGAAGTGGTCATCAAGGACTACCTCGAACTCGGCCAGAAGATCAAGCCGTTCGTGACTGACGTGAGCGAGATGCTCTACAAGGCCGTGAAGGCGGGCAAGCGCCTCGTGTTCGAGGGCGCCCAGGGCACCATCCTCGACGTGGACCAGGGTACCTACCCGTTCGTGACTTCCAGCAATACGGTCGCGGGTTACGCGAGCTGCGGCGCGGGCGTCGGACCTACGGCCCTGGACGAAGTCTGGGGCGTGGTGAAGGCGTACACGACTCGCGTGGGTAACGGCCCCTTCCCGACGGAACTTCTGGACGAGACGGGCGACACGCTCCGCAAGATCGGTAACGAATATGGCGCCACCACGGGCCGCAACCGCCGTTGCGGCTGGTTCGACGCCCCGGTCGTCCGCAAGGCGGCTGTGGTGAACGGCCTCACGCACCTCGCCATCACCAAGCTCGACGTGCTCGACACGTTCGACACGGTGAAAATCTGCACCCACTACGAATGCGACGGCGAAAAGCTCGACTTTATCCCGAACCAGCTCTCGAAGGTGGGCCGCTGCACTCCGGTGTACGAGGAAATGCCCGGCTGGAAGTGCGACACGACCAAGTGCCGCAGTTACGACGAGCTCCCGGAGAACGCAAAAAAATATTTGCAGAAAATGGCTGAACTTGTTGACGTAAAAATTGGTATGATATCTATTGGCGCTAAGCGCGACCAGAGTATCGTAATCGATAAGGGCCTCGCGAAGGGGTTGGGTCTGTAACTAGAAACAGGAGAATCGCACATGGTGGACTCTACAATTCTTGGACTGCTGAAGGGCGTTGAACTCTTCTCGGAGTTGAGCGAAGAACAGATCGGGATGCTTGCCAATCTGGTTGTGTCCCAGAACTTCAACCGCGACGAGACGGTTGTGCTTGAGGGCGACGATTCGGTGCAGGCCCTGTACCTCATCGCGTCGGGCTCGGTGCAGGTCTACATGACCGGCGTCGATGGTCGCGAAACGATCCTCAGCTTCCTTGAACGCGGTGACTTCTTCGGCGAAATGTCGCTCATCGACGGCGAACCGAGGTCTGCCTCGGTGCGCACTGTGACCGACGCGCAGATGCTCATCATCCACCGTGAATCCTTCCTGCAGCTCATCCGCCAGTCCCCCGAGATTGCGATGGGCCTCCTGAGCGAACTCAGCAAGCGCCTCCGCAAGGCGAACCGCCAGATCGGGTCGCTCTCCACGATGTCTGTTAGCGGGCGCGTGGCCGGCACCCTCCTCAACCTCATGGAAGAGCGCGGCGTGCGTATCCACACCGACAACGGCAACATGGTGACGGTCATCCACAACCGCCCGACCCAGCAGCAGCTGGCCGACATGTCGGGTACTACCCGCGAGACCGTGAGCCGCATCTGCTCCCTGTTGGTGAAGACGAACGCGATTGCCATGACCGGCAAGGACATCGTCATCTTCGACGAAAGCGCCTTGCAGGAAAAGGCTACGAAGGGCTAGTGGTTGGCGGCGCGTTGCAGCCGCCTATTGACCTGTGACTAATGACCGCTGTATGAATAAACTAAAATCCATTATAAACAAGTTGTTGACCTGGTTCAAGACGTCGCCTATCGTGAAGGCGGTAATAGTCTGGATTGTGGGCCTGGTCGTGCTCGCCTTTGTTGTCGACAAGATTGCGTTGCCTATATTCTCCGGGCATTTCGCAAAGACGGGCATAGTGCCGAACCTGGAAGGGCTTGAGGCTTCTGCAGTGGAAAAGGCGCTCGATTCCGCCGGATTCAAGTACGAATGGCTCGAGGAGGGCCGCTACAGCGCACAGGTGCCTGCGGGCATGGTGCTTGTGCAGATGCCTGCCGCGGGCCGCACCGCAAAGCTCGGCCGCACGGTAAAGCTCACCAAGAGCCTCGGCGTGCGCGAGGTGGAAATTCCTGACCTGCGCGGCAAGAGTCAGAAGCAGGCCGAAATCTCGCTTACCCGTGCCGGCCTCGTGCAGGGCGAAATCGTGAAGGGCGCCCATGCGAGTATCCCCCGCGGGGTAGTTATCCGCACGGAACCGATGGCGGGTAACAAGGTCCGTATGGGCGATACGGTGAAGGTCGTTATTTCTGCGGGTGTAACCACCGGCAAGGTGATGCTCCCCTCGTTCGAAGGCGAGATTATGGATAACGTTTACCCGAAACTCGAAAAGCTCGGGTTCCGCGTGGGCAAGATCAAGCGCGTGAAGGGCGAAAACGGCGAAATGTCGGGCACGGTTCTCGAGACCGCTCCGAAAGAAGGCGACTACCTGAAGCCCGACACGAAAATCGATTTCGTCATTGTGGACTAAACTATGAAGTCTTTTGCCAAGCTGCTTGCCGTACTTGCTTGTACTGCGTTCGCCCTTGTGGCGTGCAGCTCGGCTCCCGTGAAAAAAACGGATAGTGCCGCTCCGGCGACTCCGGCGGTCGCGGCGCCTGCTGCGGATGCCCCGCAGGAATACATGGGAAATCTCGATACGGCACATGCCGCGTTTATCGCCGCGATGGACATGGAACTCCGCGGGTTAGACCGCGAGTCCGATTCGCTGTGGATTCTTGCGTGGCAGTACGATCCCCAGAACCGCTACCTTGCCTTCAAGGTGGCTCAGAAACTGCTTACACACGGCGCGGATTCGCTTGCGGTCGGCATTGCGGTAAAGGCGAATTCCCTGAAGGGGAAGGTGACTGCATCGCAGCTCGAGACGATGGCGCGTGTGTACCTGGTGGCAGGCGTTGCCGATTCCGCCCGCAAGTACTTTGTGGCGGCCCTCGATTCCTCGAAGAATCAGGACATGAAACTCCTCTATGACTACAGTCTCTTCTTGGAGGCGGTGCAGGACAAGGAAGAACTGGTTCGCGTGTACGACCGGCTGCTCCCGCAGGCGAACTACATCCAGTCGCTTTTCAACAGGCAGGTAAAGCTGCTCGCCGAACTGGGGCGGGATTCCGCTGTCGTGGAACTCTTCATGAACGCGTACGATGCTACGGGCGACAGGGAATACCTGGCGAAGGGCATGCATGCGCTGGTGCTGCAGAAGCGTTTTGTCGAGGCGCGCGCGATTGCCGATACCATTACGGGTTCGACCGAGCACGATGCGATGATTATCGAACTTGCGTTGCTTACGTTTGTCGAAGGCCCGCGTGACCCCGTGCTCAAGTTCCTCAAGAAGAAGTATTATAACGATGGCGTTCGCGTGCCGGAACTCATTTACCACCTGGGGCTCAACGAGTACATGCTGGGCGAGACTGACAGCGCGAAGGTTCATTTGGACAGTGTTCACCTGAAGCTGGTGCGCGATCCTTCTTACGGGGCGCAGGCTTGCAGGACCCTTTCGGCAATCGCTTTTAGTCGCGGGCAGAACAAGGAAGGCGTGCGTTATGCGGAGCAGGCGGATTCCCTGCTGCAGGGCGAAGGGAAGGTGTTCCTTGCGCTTGCGCTCGGTACGGCGAAGGAATTCGACAAGGCGTATGCGCTGCTGGATTCGATGCTCGGCGTGTGGAGCAACTGGCGCCCGATGGAAGCGGTCGTGGATTCCGCGCAACTGAACAAGCTGATGGCTGCCGCGAAGGCGAAACACCGCAGGTTCCAGCGTGCCTATGCCGACGTGCTCATGATTCAGGCGCGCGACCTCGAAGGCAAGACCGTGTTTACGGATTTCTTCAAAGATCTCACTGCGGGCAAGCCTAAGGAATCCTTGAAGGATTCCCTGAACCGTGCTGCCGCACGCGAGGCGCGCACGAAGGCGGAACTTTTCTGGGAAAGTATTCTGGCCGAGGAACCCGACTTGGTCGAGCTCCGCTTTATGATGGCCCGCAACCTCGAACGTCTTGGCCGCATAGACGAGATGTTTGCGATGTTCGAGGCTATCCTCAAGTCGCCTCAGCTGCAAAAGCTCGACTACCCCGAGGTGGCAAACTACTACGGCTATACGCTCATTAACTTGAACCGCAACAAGGCCGAGGTGGAATACGGCTATTCGCTCGTACTCAAGGCGCTCGACGCGATAAAGGGCGTCAAACCCGATGCGATTATAGATTCCAAGGCCTGGGGGCTCTACCGCTTGGGCCGCTTCCAGGAAGCGCTCGAGGTGATTTTGCAGGTCAATCCCGAAAAGTTCAAGGACGATGAAGAGTACCTGGAACACCTGGGCGCGATACAGGCGGCCGCCGGCAAGCAGGCCGAGGCGACCGAAACTTACCGCAAGCTCTTGAAACTCAAGCCCAAGAACCCGGCGGCGCTCGAATTCCTGAAGGGCAAGAAGTAGTATTCATGCGTTCGTTTGTCCTAAATCGCACTGCTTTCGTGAACCGCATTGCGCTCGCTGTGCTTTGTGCCGTGACTGTGTGGCTTGCGGGATGTGCGTCGTCGAAACCTGCGGTGGAACCGACTGCGCAGGCGGCACCCGCCGAGGAAAAACTCGATAGCCTTCGCGCGAAGATGGCGATAACCCTCGTGGACCAGAACGGCAAGGAACAGAACCTGGACGCGGTGCTGTTCTCGGTACCCGGGAAGCGGTACCGCATGGAACTCACGGGCCCGATGGGGATAGGCGTCGCCTCGCTTTTGTGGCAGGAGGAAGGCTGGACCATGACCTTCCCGACGGAGAAACTCTACATGAAGGGCGCGGGCTACATGGTGGGGCTATTCGGTGAACCCTCTATCCCGACGGTGAACATTCACCAGGTGGCCGCGCTGTTCAAGGGAACGCTCCTGCCCGAGGGCTACGAGGAGGTTGAACCGCCTGGCGACTCCACGCGGGTGGAGGGCGTTACCTATGCCCGCGAGAAGATGGGGCGCTCGTTTACGTTCGCGAAGGAAGGCCCGCACGTGGCGTGGCTCTCGCGTATGGGCGGTGACGGCAAGCCTGAAACCATCCGCTATTTTGACTTCAGGGAGTTCGAGGGCGTGGAGATGCCCGAAAGAATCGTGTTCGAGCGCGGCGGCGCGAAGTATCTCGAAATCCGCGTGAAGAAGGTGGCCCGCGGGAAATCGTTTAGCCCCGGGACCTGGCGCCTTACCGTTCCCAGAAGTTACAAGGCCGTCGGGGAGTGATTTTTTTTACTTAATCTTTAAAATCTGGTTGTTTTCTTGGATTAGGTCGGCATTAATCGTTAACCTGACCTTGCGTTTTTTTAAACTTTAATCTATAAACTAACTTCCCTGCATCATATAACCGGTAATATCCTAATTCATGAGCCATTTCTAGTTCGGTCATGTCCGGTGAAAATTCGGGGTGTTTCTTTAATAAGTATTCCTTGCGAAACAATTCTTTTTTCTGTAGAGCTTTCTTTTTCTTGAAATTACTATATGAATATGAAGAAGGCAACTTATCAAACAATTCAAAGCCATAGTGAGCGAACTCATTCCAAGCTCCGTCCCACATTCTATCAACAGTACAAAATATTTCTAACACATGGGGAACGGCTTTATGGAAAACAGCAAGGCATTTTTCTAAGCCTCGGTCAATGCTTATATCCATCCTTGTTACATATCGCTGTATTTCCCATTGTCCTTCTTTGTCTTTGTTAATGCCGAATTGACATACTCCCTGTAATTGTCCCAATGAATTCCTTAAACCAATACAAAAAAGAGAATCGGCCGTTCCGCTTATATGGTTTGACTCCATAAATAGACGATACTCTTTTGAAAGTGTTGTAGATATTTCTGTTTTAAGCGTTGTCGCTGGCACTCTAGTTAGTTTTCCAAGAATTCGCTTTATATGAGAGCAAATTAATTTTTCTCGATTTTCCCAATCAATATCCCATATTTGCAGAAGTTTAACACCATGGAGTTCGCATAAATCTTGCTTCTTTTGATGATAACCCCTTGCTTTTTTTAATTCGGAGTGCCAGTAGCAACCATTAAATTCGATAGCAAAATTTCGTTTGGGGTCAAATAAATCTAACTCTTGCCCTCGCATCCATACAGGACGATAGTTTCGTTCTGTGAAATTTGGAAATAATTCAAAAATTTTGTTTTCTGCAGAACTCACCCCGTCTAAACTTCGTAAAGCATCCATTCGTTTCCGAATATTACAAGTTTTACAACATGTGTTTTGCGCGGCTGCTCGATGAACTTTAAAAGGGCTGTTGCAATCCTTGCAAATGCGAATTTCACCTGTGTAATAACGGGATCTATCGTATGAACATAATTTAGAAACGTTTTCTTCTCTATATTTCTTATTATTTGTTTTTACTGTTTCGGCATGTAGTTTTCTCCAATTCCGTGCTAGCTGATTTATTCGTTCTCTAACATCAGGTTTTGAACTGTATTCTCTTCTTTTTGCACGTGTTTTTTCAATGTCTTTGTGATATCTTTTTTTGGCAAGTTCTGATTCTCTTTTCTTACGTTCAGGAGCTGCACGATAATTCTTTTCGTATACTTTTATTTTTTCATTTGTTTTACGGTCGTTCAGCATAGACTGATGAGCGCATTCATCCGAACAAAACTTATGATTCTTGCTTTTTGTAAGAAATGTCTTGCCACATAATTTACATTGAGCGGAAAAAACTGGGTACTTGGCACCCCAATAATAGATTCTCGCTTTTTCTTCGTGTATTTCCTTACATTCAATACAAAATTTATGATTATTTGGTATAGGATCTCCACACATCATACAGAAATGTGGCTCAACTTTTGGTCTACACCCTTTTTTAGCGCATGGATAACTACAGAATATTTTATTCCCTCTAGTGGTTTCAAATTCTGTATTGCAAACAGGGCATTTTCTTTTATACTTCAGTTTGATTTTCAAATGAGACCTCTTTTTTATATACCCTGCATAGCTTTCATATGAAAATATATATTATTTATTAGAAGAAAAGATTCATCACATAAAAAGACCTAATATGATACTTGAAAGTTATCCATGGAAGGAAGATTTGCTAAAAATGGCAAAACTTATAGACCGATATAACACACCATCGCATTTCCGCTGGAATTCGGAAAAAACCTATTATAATTTGGAAAAAACAATTTTTACGTCTGCATTTATTATTCGAAAATTGATTGATTGTAAAAAGGTGAGTGATGAAGTTGAATTTTATAGATTTGATAAACTTTTAAAATATAAATCAGCAAAAAAGTTTGACAATATTCATAAATGGATTGATGATAAATCACATGAATGGGGAAAACCTGCAAAAGTGTCATTGTGTGCTAGATACATATGCAATTCCTTAATACATTCTCTCATTTTTGGATTTTCCTTCCAAAACGATAAGGTTTATTCATTTTTTATTGCATCAGATAAAGATAAGGATTCTTTTTTGTTAGAGATTCCGTTGAACTTATGGGTTAATTATATGACCTATGTTGGCGAAGATGATATTGATTTTTTGGAAGTCAAATGTGATAAAAATAATAGCCTGGTGTTTAAAAAGAAACGAAAAACGTTGATTTCGGATATCTAATAGAAATAGGGATAGTGCTCCCATTGCCTTTTTCCAGAAAAGTTTGTATATTACGCTGCGTAGATTGCATTACTCCCGCTGACAGCGTATTCGATTCGGGCGGGCCGTTAAACTATCTGCTTGACGCAGTCTCCCCTTCGTAGGCATGACAAAGCCAAGATTCGGAGACAGAACCTCTGCGGGAGAGAGGCCCCGCTGCGCTCAACGTAGAGCACCGTCTGCAATACAGGCGTAAAAACCATGTCATTAAACAGGTTTGCAAGCGATTGTCATAAAGCAGTCGCAGGTGATCTACGATTTGTTGTCGAAATGATTTTCATTTGCAAGCCATAACCAAAACCTTTCAAACAAAGATTATGATGATTCGTAAACCCCATGATTCCTTTTTTCGTTGGCTGTTTGCAACAGCTGCGCATCTCCATTCCCTGCTCCGGCTTGCAGAAAAATTCAACAACGAAATCGCCGAGTTTCTCAAGGCGGTGAACCTCGACACGCTGGTGCGCATTCCCGATTCGTATTCGGAGGTGGATGATACCGGCGAGGCGGATCTCGCCTTCCGCGTAACTGTCTCCACGGGAGCACCCCTGATTGTGGGTGTCTTGTTGGAGCACAAGTCCGGGCGCGACTCGAATGTCTTTGAACAGATTGCTGATTACGTGCACTCCGTTATGAGGATTTACGATAAGACTCGCGCGTACAGCGGAATCCCGACAATGGCAATCATTATTTATAACGGTCCCACTAATTGGAACCCGCTCGGCAAGTTGGAAGACGGTTATCCCGAATTTTTCCGTGGCAAGGTTCTGCCTTTCCGGTGTGCGTTCGTGAATGTGGCTGATATTCCCGATAGTGCCTGTTTCGCGTGCGACGATATTGCGACGGGGATGGGTGTTATTGCGATGAAGTATGCGTATAACGAGCAGAAAATCAAGGAAATCCTGCCGAAATTCGCGGAAGCCCTACACAAGTTGCCGCACTACGAGGCCTCTTGCCTGTTACATAAAATAAGTGTATATTTAGCAGAGTACCTCAGTGAAGAGGTGCAAAAGGAGCTTGACATGGCATTCGTAAGCGTGGGACAGAAGTACGGGTTCGTCAGTGCCGGCGATGTTTTCCGCCAGCGGATTGCTGATGCCCGTGCAGAAGAACGCCAAAAAGGCGAGGAAAAGGCCGAGGAACGGGCGGACAAGGCTCGCAACGAAGAGCGTGCCGATGCTATCTCCGTTTTGCAGGAAATGGGCCTGGCTCCGGAAAAGGTGGCCGAGTTCAAGTCTAAACTCGAGGCCCTTAACAGGAAGTAGCCTCAAAATCAACATTCTCGTAAAAAAAACTGCTCTCCAGTGGATGGGGAGCAGTTGGTTTTTGTAAATTGTAACCATGAAGTTTAATGCGACCCTATTTGCATTGTTTTTGGGTGTACTCGCTTTTGCGCCGAACTCGTTCGCCGTAGATACTCTTGAAGTGTTTGCGCTGCGTATCCAGTTCCAGGAAGAGAAGAACGACAACTCGCTTACGACGGGCACGGGCGTTTTCGATTCCGACAAGAAGGAAAAGGACGCCTACAGCCTCGACCCTCCGGGCCGCAGGGGTACGGCATCGTACTGGCTCAAGCATTTTGAATTTGCGAACAACTACTTCAATGCAGTGAGCGGCGGGAACTTGGTGGTAAAGGCCCGCGTGTTCCCTGACCCCTCCACGGGTTCTACCGTCTATACGCTGGCCAAGCCGATTATCGACTACAACCGCACGAGCAAGAAGAAGGGCGAGAAGACTGCCGAGTACGACGAGGCCCGCAGTCGCGACTACCTCACGTTCATTTACGACGCCATTGCCGCTGCCGCTGCGGATTCCTCGGAGGCGGGGCCGTTCCGCATTCCGGTTTCGGAGAACCCGAACGTGAAGCGTGCCTACATGATTATACATGCGGGCGCGAGCCGTCTGGTGGATGGCGGGAGCATGGGCACGAAGGGTGCGGACACTCCGGGCGATTTCATGGACATCTACATTGCCGGTGACGACTGGCAATACCTGCTGGCCGATTCCGCGAAGAGCAAGGCCGCAGAACCGATTATCGGGCTTACGAGCGTCGGCGATACCGCGACGATGGGCATCCGCATTCCGGGCGGGAAGGTCGATACGCTCCGTTCGGTGATGGTGCTGAGCGAGACCGCCTCGCAGGATGGCCTCAACTGGGGCGTGAACGGAATCCTGGTGAACCAGCTTGCGCGCGAGATCGGGCTCCCGAACACATACGACGTGGTGAAGGGAATCAGCCGCCTCGGCTATTATGACGTGATGGACTTTGCGGGTTACAACGCGGGCAACGGATTCATGCCCTCGATGCCTGCCGCGTGGGAACGCGCCTACATGGGTTGGTCGCAGGTGAAGGAAGTGCGCCCGGTGGCAGGGAAACCCGTGACGGTGGATATTGCAGCCGCGGGTACGGGCAAGGGTACTGAAATCGTGAAGGTCCCGCTCTCTGCTAGCGAGTACCTGCTTATTGAAAATCGCCAGCGCAGCTGGAGCGATGACGGTACGGTGAACGTGATTCTCGGGACGACGGACGATGACGTGGATACCACCTGGCGCACGGTGCCGGTGGATAGCCTGAGCCTCGTGTTCGAGGACAGCGTGTGCGTGAAGAACAAGGACGGCGCCTGCGTGGATGGCAAGTTCACCGTAAACAAGAAGAAGGCGAAGGGCCTTATCGTTGGCCTGAGCAGCTACGATGCGGGGCTGCCGGCGAGCGGCATCGTGGTGTGGCGCGTGAATGACTGGTACCTGCGCGAGACCTTGCAGTACGGCATCGCGAACTTCTGGGGCGGCGACACCCTGCGCGACCACCAGTTCGGAATCGCGATGGTGGAATCCGACGGCGTTCTCTCTATCGGGAAGACATTCAAGAACGCGCTAGGCGAGGATACATACGACTACGGAAGCGGTACGGACCTGTTGCCGCACCTGCGCTACTCCGAAAAGAAGAAATTCGATACGGTGAAGGCAATCGGGCCCTCGGGCTACGCGAACACGATGACCACCATGGGTGGCTATACCGGCGTGAAGATTACGGTGAACGTGCCGAAGGATGCCCGCGAGGAAAAGACCGCGAACGCCTTCATGGGCGACAGCGTGGTGAACTTTGCCGCACAGACAATCAGTGTGACGATAAGCATCGACGACGGGAGTATCGAGGGCGGTAAGTTCCCGCGCGAGATTGGCCTGAACTCGGCAGTGCGCGGCGCGGTGTTCGTGGACGACCCCGAAAATGTGGGCGAGAAGATTCTCGTGGTGGGTGCGGAAGACGGAACGCTGCAGGCGTTTAATGCGATGGGCGATACGCTGTTCGTTGCCGATACCGCGATAGTGCAGAAGTCGCTTGCCCGCAATGGCGCCGAGCGAGAAGTGCCGCTGTACCGCGTGGGTGCAAGCTACGGCCCGCTGGTGGGCATGGCGAGCGACGGCAAGGATGTTTACAGCCTGCATAAGGAGCACTTCGTGAGAACATCTTTCAAGGGTGGGCTCCCGACCGTCGATGCACAAAGGATGACGGGTGCGGTTGCCGGCCCGGTTATTGTGGATGACCGCATTTGGGTACTTCGTGAGGACGCTGTCGATCATGCGGTGTTGTCGGATGGAGAACTCAAATGGCAAGACGCTGCCCCTGCCTGGAAGGAACCTGGATTTGTTTCGGAAGACATGGCGTATTGCCCGCACAAGGATGGCGTGGATTTCCTTGTGGTTGCCGGCTCGGGTGGAGAAATCCTCCGTGTTGCTGTACCCTCGGGCATGGCAATGAGCAGGTCCGAGATCGTCTCGAAGCAGAAGGGAGAAACCTTCCGTGTTGCTTGTGCGGACATCGATAGGGATGGTGAGAATGAACCTGTAATTGTGGGTAGCCGCGGGACCGTAGCCGCCTTTAAGATGGAAGACAGAATCAAGACTGTATGGACCAAGAGCTACAAGCGCGGCGCCGGTGGCACGAGTGGCCTGAAGGACGAGACTTCCGGCATCGCTATCGGTGACATCAACGGCGACGGTTACCCCGAAATCGTGTTCCTGGGCGATAACCTCGTTTATGCACTCGACCGTTCTGGCCTCCCGATTGCAGGTTTCCCGGTGAAGATTTCCCGCGGTACGCCGGTTACGGGATTCATGAGCGACCCGCTCCTTGTGGACGTGACGGGCGACGACGTTCCCGAGATTCTTGTTCCGAGCAGCGACGGCCTCGTGTACGCCTATACGGGCAAGGGTACGGAAGTGAAGGACCAGTTCCCGCTTGCTGCAGGAAGCTTTGAATACCAGGATACGCTTGGGACAATCTACCCGATGAGTATCTTCGTCGCGGACGCCGTTCCGGGCAAAAAATCTGCGGGTCCCGAACTTTACGCGCTGCACCGCAACAGCCTCTCCGCTTTCCGCCTGCGCAAGGCGAACGGGTCGGCTGCGGAATCGCCTGCGGCATGGACGCTTCCCGCGGGTGGCAACGAGCGCACGGGTTACTTTGATGCCAGCAGGCTCGGCGACGTGGAGAAGGAATCCGAGAAGGACGAGATAAGCGAGTTCTTCGTATTCCCGAATCCGGTGCGCGGAGGCATCGCGAAGGCGCGCTTCGAGATAGGCGCGCAGGCGAAGGAAGCTACCCTCGAGTTCTATGACATCACGGGTCTGTGCGTGTTCAAGCAGAAGATGGAAGAACCTGCGCAGGGCCGCAACCAGTTCGAAAATCTCGACCTGAAGAAGCTCGGTTCCGCCGTCTATACGGTGAAACTCAAGGTGAAGTTCAAGAGCGGGAAAACCAAGCAGAAACTCTACCGCGTGGGTGTAATCAAATGACCTACGGAAGTGTGAACAAACTAACACTTGCAAGCGTGGCTGTCTCGCTCCTGCTCACGCTCTCCGCCTGCACGGCAAGCGGGGACCCCGAGGAGATTGCCCCGACGGCCCCGAACTCCGATTCGGGAACGGCGAGTTCTTCTTCTGGCACTGAGTCTTCCAGTAGCGAATCCGGGAATGGCGGGGAACGCGATTCTTCTATCTACAATCTTCTGCGTTGGGTTGAATTCCAGGGCGGGAAGGCGAAGGTCAATTCTGTCGAGTTCTCTTTCAGTGCGTATTCCGTTTCGGCGACGGAAGTGACGCAGGCGGCATATGCGGAGGCGATGGGCGGCATGCCTGACCAGCCAAAGGATGCCCCCGAGAACCCCGTGGTGAATGTTTCCTGGTTCGATGCGGTACTCTTCTGCAATGAACTTTCCAAGAGCATGGGGCTCGATACGGCCTACGTCTATTCTTCCGTAGGTGACAAGAACTACCTGCAGGATCTCGAAATCGATTACGGGGTGGAAGCGTTCCGCCTTGCCACAGAAATCGAGTGGGAAATCGCTGCGCATGGCGGTACGAACACGATGTTCTACTGGGGTACGGACAAGGCGTCGGACTACGTGTATTACGGACAAACTTCTGGCCCCACGAGGGTAGGGAGCTATCCGCCGAATCCTTACGGCCTGTACGACATGGCGGGTAACGTCGCCGAATGGGTAAACGACTGGTACGGCGCATTCCCGACGAAGGCCATGGACAATTACACGGGTGCCACTTCGGGTACGGCCCGCGTGGTGCGCGGCGGTGGCTGGAGCGACCCCATCAAGGACTGCGCTCCGGATGTCCGCGAAAAGAAGGACCCGCTCTATACGGCTCCGACGCTTGGGTTCCGCGTGGTTTATTCCCGCGGACTGCTCTAATTTTGTTAGATTATAGCCCATGAAAAGGATTGTGCTTGCGACCCTTTGTATGGGTCTATTTTTGGCTGGTTGTTCCAAGGAAGAACCGGCTCCGCTCCCCGAATTGCCGAAGGTGGAAATTCCAGAGACTCTCGTGGGACTCTATTCGGGCAGGCTCCCCTGCGAAAACTGCAAGGCCCGCGGCGTTCGCATGGAACTTGCCGAAGACAGCTCGCTGCTCTTTGTGCAGACTCTCATGACCGATACGGTGAAGATTGATTCGCTCAGGGGCAAGTACTCGTTTGGCGACGGCAAGGTATCCGTGGTGCTCGATGACGGGCTTCGCCTGAACTTTGCGGTCGACAAGTATGGTGCGCTCTCGATGCTTACCGGTGCCGGTACAGTCTACCTCGACGAGAACGGCATGAAGGCCGACCTTATAAAGATTATTACTGCACCCAAGAAAAAGGAAGGAGAAGTAAAATGAAGGCAAGGACGCTGATTGTTGACGACGAACCGCTCGCCCGCGTGCGCATGCGTTCGCTCCTGGAAAAGTATTCCGAGGACCTCGAGATTATTGACGAGGCAGGCTCGGGCGCCCAGGCGATTTCGAAGATAAACGAGCTCACTCCGGACGTGGTGTTTCTCGATATCCAGATGCCCGACATGGATGCCTTCGAGGTGCTGAAGAACGTGGACGAGGACGTGATGCCGCTCATCGTGTTCACTACCGCGTACGAGAACTTTGCGCTGCGTGCCTACGAGGAGAATACGGTGGATTACCTGCTGAAGCCGGTAGACCCCGAACGCCTCGAGGCGACGATGGAAAAGTTGCGCAAGCGCCTGCCCGATATCGAGGCGACGAACCAGATGCCCGCGGATTTCTCGTGGGAAAAGTTCCGCTCCCTCATGGCGATGGGCGACCAGTACCTGCAGCGCATCCAGGTGAAGATCGGTGACCGTATCTTGCTCGTGAACGTGGACGAGATTATCCGCTTCCACAGCGAGGAGAAGTATACGACCGTCTATACGCCGACAAACCAGTACATCATAGACACTCCGCTCGTGGATCTCGAGAAGAAGCTCGACCCGCGCCAGTTCGTGCGTGTGCACCGTGCACATCTCGTGGCCATCGACTACATCGCCGAAATCCGCAAGTCGGACATGAGCCGCCTGAATGTGGTGCTGCGCGACAAGGACCGCACCCAGATTCTGGTGAGCCGCAACTTCGTGAAGTCCGTACGCAATCTCTAGTGAATTATGGAACAGAATCCGAATAAGTTCTCGATAAAGAAATTCCTGAAGTCGCTCGCGCGCGAGATAATCGTGCCTATCGTGCTTGCGCTCGTGGTAATCCAGTACGTGATCCAGGCATTCCAGATCCCGAGCGGGTCCATGGAAGACACCTTGCATACCGGCGACTTTCTGCTGGGGCTCAAGTTCACCTACGGTTCCCCGATTCCGTTTACCAACAAGCACTTTCCCGGGTATGCCGAACCCAAGCCCGGCGACGTGGTGATTTTCCGTTACCCGGGGGAGCCGGAATACCCCGACAACAATCCCGCGCGCTACACGCACCTGTTCAACGCGCTGATGTTCGGGAACTTCTACTGGGATCACGAGCCAGAGGCGGGGCAGCCGCACCTGGTGCACTTTGCGGACGGCCCGAAGGACTACATCAAGCGTTGCGTCGCCGTGCATGGCGATACCGTAGCCGTACACGAGGGAAGGCTCTACATCAACGGAGTCAAGCAGGATACGATTCCCGGACGCGGCAAGTGGACCGAGACGTACCGCAGCAAGTCCCCGCGTGACGAGCGCGAGACCTTCGTGATTCCGAGTGTGGGTGATGAGTTCGTGCTGGATTCGCTCCCGCTCGAGAAACTCTGGTGGATGCGTTCCATTATTCTGCAGGAAAATCCGGATAGCCACGTGGAACTGGAACTTACGCTGTTGAAGGACGGTGTGGAGGACAACAACTTCGAGTTTACCGACTTCAAGGTGCCGGTGGAAAATGACCGCGGCATGCTCTTGAATGCGATGTTCACGCGCAACAGGACCGTAATCCAGCACAGGCTTACGCAGGGCGATACGGTGAGCGGCGCGATGAGTTTCTCGTATTTCCGCGAGCTGGCACGCATCGGCTTTTTGCCGCTGTTCGACCCGCACGCGAAAGGCGGGTTTACGCGCCAGGTGAGCTATGTGGGGCTGGAAGGCTCGATACTGCGTGACCTCGAGGGCAATGTCGCGATGTACAGTTCCCCTGCGGTTGTTGTTGCGGATTCCGCTGTGGCACAGGACAGCGCCGGCAGGGATACGCTTGCTTCTGACAGCGTGTTTGCGGAACCGAATACGCTCCCGCGTCTCGAGATTCGCCGCAAGCTCACGATTGACGGGAAGGAGATTGACCGCTATACGGTGAAGACTCCGCTGTTCTTTATGATGGGCGACAACCGCGACAATTCCGCCGATAGCCGTTACTGGGGCTTTGTGAACCTGAGGAATATCCGCGCGAAGGCGTCCGTCATCTACTTCTCCTTCGAGAACGACGACCAGGCATTCAGCCTGGGGAATCCGTTCACCTGGTGGCGCATTCCCTTCCGTATCCGCTGGTCCCGCATTGGTAAGGTAATCCCGCTTATCGAGCGTTAAGGTATACCCGATGAAGAAGAGCCGCCCCGCATACGTCTACGCCCTTGCACTGGTG
>JAEEGI010011325.1_pt1 | contig 19249 bp, 14 predicted proteins | sample 8958751 | NCBI WGS metagenome assembly JAEEGI01 (sample SAMN16246545, study PRJNA631951) | gut metagenome | biome: gut microbiome; feature: rumen; material: KS-attached | host: Bos | place: Iran: Karaj | collected 2018-10 | reverse complement strand
GTCGCTGCCGGGCACGCCAGGCTTAATCATATCAATCGCTTCGCGCTGAACGCGATAGACCGTCTCAAACGCCTTCTTCACGATATCCGGAGCCTTGCCTTTCACGACGGTTCGCGTCAAATCGCCGAAATATCCCGTCGTGTCGCAGCGCGGGAAGATGTCCATGACGATCGGCTCGTTCGCATGAATCGGCCCATGGCCCGTCTGATGCGGATCGGCGCCCTGCACGCCGGGCGCCGTGATCGTCTGCGACGCCGTGCCGCCGAGTTTCGCAATCGCCATATCGACTTCGCCGCGAAGGATTTCCGCCGTCAGCACGTCGCCATTCCATTCCAGAATGCCGTCGCTGTTGACGGTCGCTTCGCGCAGCACGTCAAAGCCGCGGTACAGGCCGGCCTCCGCCAGTTCGACGCCATGGCGAAGCTTCTCGACTTCTTCCGCCGTCTTGACGATCCGGTTCGGCGAAAACGGCGACAGGACCGACAGCTTCACGCCGGCCGCCAGCAGCGGCGCGGCAAGACCGTACGGGAAATCATGCGGAACCTGCCATGACCAGTCGTCGTATTTTTTCGAAATACCGATAATGATATTGGACGTCGAAAGCGGCGTCTCCTTGGCGATGCCCCACAGCTCCCGCGCCTCTTCAAAGCTCAGCACCTTCACATCCTTACGGGCCTGCTTCGACGCACGTCCGTATTCCAGAGCCGACACGACAACCGCCTTTTCCGCAGGCGTCTCCACCCACAGGAACGCATCCGGAGCGGAAAATCCGGATTCATACCACAAATCTGCGCACCGTTCGCTCGCCGCGTATATCAGTCTCATTTCTGCAACCTCTTTTTGAACTTTTTCTTTTATCTGCTGTCTAATACGAAAACCGATTGAACCATCAACCAAAGGAGAAAAACATGTCTGAAAAAATCCGCAATCTGACCACCGCCGATTTCGACGCCGCCACCTCAAAAGGCACCGTTCTTGTTGACTTCTGGGCTCCGTGGTGCGGCCCGTGCCGCATGCAAGGCCCCATTCTGGAGAAACTTGCGGACGAACTCCCCGATGTCTCCATCTGCAAGGTCAACGTCGACGACAATGCCGACATCGCCGTCAAATTCCAGATCATGTCCATTCCGGCCCTGTTGATCTTCAAAGACGGCAAGCTCGCCAAGCAATACATCGGCCTGACGCAGGCCGACGAACTGAAGCAGGCCTTGAAATAACAACGGGAGGGTCCCGCTCCTGCGGGACCGTTCGCTCCTGCGGGACCGATCGCTCCTGCGGGACCGATCGCCATCGTCATTTCATCACGCTCAGAATCAGATGGACGAGATTCGCCGCGGCGTTCGGCTTGCCGAACTGCCGCAGTTTCTCGCCCATCGCGGCCCATGCCGCGCCATTTTCCAGAAAATCCTTCAGCAGCGACGCCAGTTTCTCCGGCGTCGCTTCTTTTTGCGCGAAATGACGCGCCGCTCCGGCGGATTCCAGGACTTTCGCATTGACGGTCTGATGGTCGTCCGCCGCCGTCGGCAGCGGAATCAGCGTCAGCGGCTTGCCGAACAGCGACAGTTCGCAGATGCTGGAGGCACCCGAACGGCACACCACCAGATCCGACGCGATGTAGCACTGCTCGATATTTGGATCCGCACGGCGGATCGACGCCGCCACACCCGCCGCCTTGTAGGCGTTCTCCAACGCCGCGTTGTCATCGGATCCCGTCAGATGCATGAACTGGATCTTGTCCTTCACGTCGCCCAGCAGGGCCGCCGTGTTCGCGAACAGTTCATTGACAGCGCGCGCCCCCTGGCTGCCGCCGAACACCAGCACCGTCTTCTTGTCGTTGGACAGCCCGAGGCTCGGCAGATAGTCGGGCGACTTCTCGCATTTGCCGGCGGCCGCCTCCACGATCGCCTCCCGCAACGGCATGCCGACCTGCTCCGAACGGCGGCCTTTCACCTGCCCCATGTCCGCCAACGGCAGCGCCAATCCGATCGCGCTCGCCTTGCGGATGAAGACGCGGTTCGTCAGCCCCATGAAACTGTTCCCTTCGTGCAGGACCAGCGGCGTCTTCTTCGTGTTGACCGCCCAGCAGGCCGGAACGGCCGCGAAGCTGCCCATGCCCAAAAGCACGTCGGCATTCAACTGTTTCAAGACCTTTCCGGCCGTCCGCACGCAGCTGAACATCTTGAACGGAAACGACAGCATCCCAAGCCCCATGCCAGGCAGACGGACCGACGGGATCTCGATCGCCTTGATGCCGAAATCCGCCGCGATTTTCGTCTGTTCCTCCGCATGCTTGCCCGAAACAAGAAGCGTCACCTTCCCTTCCGGACGTTCCTTCAAAAACTCGCGGGCCACCGCCAACGTCGGGTAAAAGTGCCCCCCTGTGCCACCGCTCGCTATCACCAAATGACCGCCTGCCATGCCTGTCTTCCTTCCTGTGCAAAGCCCTTTAACGCTAAAAAAAGGGCAATCCAGTCAGTCCGGATTGCCCTTCGATGATTACATAATCAGACTAAAGCGGAATGCCCAGCGTCTGGTCTTCCCAGCTAGCCGGCGCGCTCCACGGCAGATTGCCGTTCCCTTCCGTCGCGTTGACACAGCCGGAGACCAGCAGCAACGCCGCCAAAACGCCAATCCACAATAACAACCGTCTCATCTTCATCTGTTTTCAGAAGAAGAACAACGTCTTCATTTCCAGCACCTGAAACGCGACGGCCGCGGCCAACGCGAGAAATGAAACCACCATGCAAATGGAGAACACTTTCATGGATTAATCCTCCTTGCCGACTTTGTTCGTGCCGGAGTAGAAGACCACCGCGCCCGGCTTGATGTCCGCGACACGGCCGCTGACGACTTCAGCGCAGCAGACACGGTCTTCAACTTTCGTGATCTTCACCGTGGCGATGTAGGAGCCATTCTGGTTGACGGCCATCTTCAGGCCGGGAACAACCTGGTCTTTGCCCAGATCCATCGTGATGAAGTTCCACTCTTCGTTGACTTCCAGAATCTTGCCCGTGATTTCGATCTTGACTTCCTCCATCTTCTCAATCGCTTCGACGGGGGCGTTCACATCCTTGTATTCGGACTTTGGCATGGACAGCAGCTCGGCCTGCTTCTTCAGCTGGTCACGCTCGGCCGTCATCTTCGCCAAATCATCCTTCAGCTTCGCGATCTGGTCTTCGCGGTCCGCCAGTTTCGCCTTGAAGTCTTCGACTTCGCGCTTCAGTTTCGCGACCTGCTCTTCCAGATCACCGATCTTCGTGTTGATTTCCTTCGCGTCCGCGACCATCGCGGCCAACGCGCTCTTGTAGTCCTTGCCGGCCAGATCGCTGGCCGTCACGTTCCACTTGTATTTGCCGATGGCGTTGATCAAGTCTTCATAACCTTTCTTATAGGCGTCCGTACGGGCGACCGTCACCTTCGCGGCCTGATCCAATGTCTGCAGAGCGGTCTGGACGTTGTAGCCGCCATACTGCGCGCCGCCTTTGTCCTCGTCTTCCGCGGCTTCCTCTTCTTCTTCCTCTTCGCCGTCTTCAGACTTCTTGGCGGGCTTCTTCGCCGGTTTCGGGGCGGAGCCGTCCGCGGACTTGCGGGTATAGAACTCGCTGTCGTCAAAACCGGCGGCCGTCGCCTTCAGGATGCCGCTCAGGGCTTCCAAGGAGACACGGACCTCTTCGTCACGCTTCTGGACTTCCGCCACATGGTCGGACAAGGCCTTGGCCGCGGCGCTGTACTTGCCGAGATTCTTCAGATTGTCGGCGGTGATGCCCAGATCATCCGGAGCCTTCAACGTGGCGGCGATGTTCGCCAGCGATTCGGACAGGACCGTGCGCTGGTCACTGACGGACTGCGCGAGTTTCACCACGGCGTCGATCTTGTTCTTATAGTCGGCGGGGTTCGCCTTGTAGTCGCCCCAACCCAGATTGCCGCTTTCCTTGCCGCCGCCGGAAGCGGGCGTGAAGGAAACAGGATTGCTCTGCCCTGCGCCGCTGGAAAGATTCTGGCCCGTCTTCACGATGCCGTCCGCCAAGTCAGCCGCACGATTCTTGAACAAGTCGCGATGCTTGGATAACAGGAAGCTGAAGACAGCCACCACAATTGCCAATACCAAAACCAGAATGCCGAAGATTTTACCGAGCTTACCCATCAAAATAGCTCCTTTGATAGCCTGTTGAATAACTTATTTGATTTTTACTTACCTTTTACACAACCCGTTGTCTTCCACCTTGACGCCCTCTCTTTTCCCGCAGACTACTCCACACTTTTAGTGAAATGTATTCAAATTACTAGACTTTAGGAACTTTTCAAGCATATGAAAAGCGTTTTTCAGCTTTTTTTTCCTCTTTTCCCGTTTTTTTCCACTTTTCAGACGTTTTTATTTGCCAAACAACAGGAAAAACCAATTTCCGAAGACCATCCACGCCAAAGCGCCAAGTCCCAGAAACGGCCCGTAGGGGACGCTCCATTCCTTTTTCCTTATTATAATATAACGGATCAGCCCCCATGCCAATCCCGTCACCGCCCCCGCCATCACGATGAAAACCACGGAGTCCGCCCCCAGAAAACCGCCGCACATGCCAAGCAGCTTGACGTCGCCGTATCCCATCGCCTGCGGCTTCTTCGCCAGATGACGCCCCGCCACCGCGAAGACGCCCAGCAGGACGACGCCCGCGAAAACGCCGAACAGCCAGTCCGTGAAGGCCGCGATGATCGGCATGGCACGCAAGTCCGCTCCGAACAGCCGCTGCAGCTGCTCGAAGGCCATCGTGATGAAAAACGAGCCATGGCTTGGATCGCCGTCCGGATGCAGCGCCAGCCGTCCGGACGGCGCCAGCAAGGCGAGCATCAACGACACGATCAGGCCGGAATAGGTGATTTCGTCCGGAATCATGCGATGCTTCATGTCGATCAACGCCGCGGACAGGAGCGCCCCCGTCAGATAGAAATATCCGGGCAGCACCGCCAACGGCAGATTCCGCCGTGAAATCGCATACCATATAATAAAAAAGAGCAGCCCCGTCGCCGATTCGCCCAGCGGATAGCGGATGGAGATCGGCTGGTGACAGCCGCTGCAGCGCCCGCGAAGGCACAGCCAGCTGATGATGGGAATGTTCTCCCATGCGCGAATCAGATGGCCGCAGTTCGGGCAGTGGCTCGGAGGCGTCAGCAACGACTCCCCACGCGGTATGCGCCACACCACGACATTGAGAAAGCTCCCGATGACACACCCAAGGCAGAACGCGATCGCGTGCATCTGCCATATCACTGGCGACAAGTCGCCCGCCGTCATGATTCCCGGTTGATTCATATCCAAGACCTTATGTCCTTAAAACCTCACATCAATCATTCTCTTTTCGAAAAAAGATTTACTTTGCCGTCTCACAATTGTCCAATGTCTTATCGTCTTGTCCCCGCCCGTCTCTCGTCTCTCGTCTCTCGTCTCATGTCACTACCCGCTCCGCCACCCTTGCGCGTTTTGACATGAGACGTGAGACATGAGACGTGAGACGTGAGACATGCAAAAGACGTTAGACAAATAGACAAAAGACCGAATTGACTATTTGCCTGCGGCCTTTCGCCGTTCCCAAAGCGATTAACACGTCATCTGAATATAACTCAACTTGTTTATTGCACAACTTCCATTATAATACTAAATTTACATTAGCAACTCCATCCCCTTCAAACAGGACGCCTTAACGTGACGAAACGTCTCTCCATTTTATTCCTCTGGCTCTGCGCGGCCATCACCGCCGTCCACGCCCAAATCCTCAACAACCGTATCGCCGTCGCCAATTCACGGGCTTGCGGCTACGCCAAGCAGCCCGTCCTCGCCAACCACGGCACATCCACGGAGCTCATCATGAACGCGGATTTCGTAGGGGCGACTTCGGGCTCGGGCCGCGCCACATGGGACTTTGCCTTCCGCACGAGTCTTGTCCACTGCGCAGGCATCCGCCTCCGCATTCTCATCCAGAATCCGCAACTCTCCGCCCCCTTCGACATTTATCTGAAATTCGCGTCCACATGGTATGCGGCCCATTTCACGCCGACGCAGAACAACGCGTGGGAGACCATCTTCATCCCGAAGACGAAATTCCGTCCTGAAGGGAATCCGGAATCATGGGCCCAATGCTCCATGCTCCGCATCGCCGCCAACCGAAAAGGCACCGGCCCGCTTTCCATCCATCTGGCCGAACTGGAATGCGTCCGTCCGAACGCCAGTTTCGCCATCCTCCGCAGCGGGACGACCGCCGCCGAGATCAAGGAATCCTACCGCCACGCGGAAACGCTTGGGGACGCCCTCGCCTCCTATGGCCTCCATCCAGCCGTCATCGAAGACGCCGACTGCCAGACCATCCATCTGAAACCATACGCCTTCGCCTACGTCCCGTTCATCAAGGATGGCTCGCCGTCGCAGCAGACGGCCGTCGCCAATCTCATCAAACGCGGCTCGAAGGTCGGCGTGTTCCATTCCCTTCCGGCCATCGTCGCCGCGCATCTGAAAGTGCCGAATTCCACCTACATACAGGTGAAAGACCTGCCGGTTCCGCTGGCGGGCGTCGTGCCGTATGCAGACAAACTGCCCGGCGTCAACGCATTCCGCCAGCCGTCCACCTCCTTCATCGGCGTGACGACCGGTCTCCAGCAGCTCAACGTCACCGCCCTGTGGTACGATGCCAACGGGAAGGCGACCACATGGCCCGCCTTCATCCAGACGGACAAAGGCTTCTGGATGACGCACGTCTTCCTCAACGTCGATCCGGCCAACGCCGTTCCGCTGCTCGTCGAGCAGACGTCGAAATTCCTGCCGGACATCAAACGGATCGCCGCCACGACATGCTTTGATGAAGCCAACGTGGTCTATCAGGACGCGCCCAAGCATGTGCAGCCGCAGATCGCCGCGTCGCTGGAGGCGGCCCGCCGTCTCCTCCAATCCGGCCAATACAACACATCCATCCAATTCTCGCGCAGATGCAAGCAACTGTCGTTCGCCCAGCCGCAACAGCAGGTCGCCGCGCCGTCCAACGAATTCCGCGCCGCCTGGTGCCGTTCGCTGTCCGGCCTGCCCGGCCAGAGCTGGAACACCGTCATCCCGCTGCTGAGACAGAACCGCTTCACCGCCGTCTTCCCCTTCACGGCCTCCCCCTACGCGGCCAATTTCTCCACAAGCCTCCTCCCGCGGCAACCGTTCCAGCCCGCTTTCGAAGAATGCGTCGCGGCTGCGCAAAAGCATGGCGTCCAAGTCCATGCATGGATCAACTGCCTGCACGCCATGGAGGCGCCGGACAATTTCAAAATCGCCATGAAGAAGGCCGGCCGCCTGCAAATCGACGTTGCCGGCAATACCATCGACTGGCTCTGCCCGTCCAATCCGCAAAACCGCTCGCAGGTCGTCAATGTTGTGCGAACCATCGCGCAGTCCTTCCCTGTCGACGGCATCCATCTGGATCTGATCCGCTTCAATTCCAGCCAGACCTGTTTCTGCCCCACATGCCGTTCATATTTCGAAAACCACATCCAGCATAAGCTCGCCCACTGGCCGACCGACGTTCTGGGCGAAGGTCCACTCCGCAACGAATGGCTCGCCTTCCGCCAGATGGTCATCTCGTCGCTCGTGGCCGAATGCGCGCAGACCGCCAAAGCCGCCCGCCCCGCCGTCAAAGTGTCCGTCGCCGTCTTCCCCGATCTCGAAATCGCCCGCAAGACCGTCGCGCAGAACTGGACGGATTGGTTCAGACCGAACGGCGTCGATTTCATCTGCCCCATGAACTACAAGTCCACGACGATGCTCTTCGAGGCGGATATCCAACGTCAAATCAGCCAGTTAGGAACACCGAAACGAATCCTCCCCGGCATCGGTGTCTCCTCTGAACGACTCTCACTCGACGAAGTCCGCCGCCAGATCAACGCCACTCGCGCCAACGGCATGCCAGGCTTCATTCTCTTCCAGCTCGGCCCCCGCGAAGCCACCGACATCCTGCCCGCCCTCAAGTAAATCACAACTGATAGGCTTGAGATTCTGGAAATTATTAATTGTTAATTGTTAATTGAAAAAATGCGTTTTCTCATCATCTCCGATATCCACGGCGCCACCGACGCCTTCCAGCTCGCCATCGACGCCTTCCAACGCGAACACGCGGATTATTTCGTCCTCTGCGGCGACTACCTCTACCACGGCCCCCGCAACATGCTGCCCATCGGCTACGATCCCGCCGATCTCGCGCCGTTGCTCAACACGCAGAAAGAAAAGATTCTCGCCGTCCGCGGCAACTGCGACGCGGAAGTCGACCAGATGCTTCTCGAATTCCCCATGATGAGCGACTATCTGATGCTTTTCCATGCCAACCGCCGTTGCGTCGTCACCCACGGCCATCTTCCGCTGCCGCCGTTGTCGGCTGGTGACATCGTCATCTCCGGCCACACGCATGTTCCTCTACTGGAAGAACATGACGGCATCATCCGCGTCAATCCGGGCTCCACGACCATTCCGAAATCCCTCTCCAAGCCCGGCTACGCCGTCATGGACGACACGTCCATCACCCTCAAGACGCTCCGCGAAGGCGACATCGTCAAATCCAGAAAACTATAACGGCGATGGCCCTGCGGCAGGAGGCGGTAGCTGGGGCCGGAGGCCCCATGCAGGGGGGCATGAGACGTGAGGCATGAGACGTGAAGAGACGAAAGACGAAAAGACAAAGAAACAAGGCTTAGCGGGCCATGCTACCGCGCGTCTCCCGTCTCCCGTCTCCCGTCTCATGTCTTGCAGCTCACGTCTCGCGCCTCATGTCTCACGCCCAGCCCCAGCCAGGGTCCAGCGGGCCATGCTACCCCATGCCGCGTCTCGCGTCTCATGTCTTGCAGCTCACGCCTTCTATCTTATAGTAGAGCAAACACAGAGGAAATCATTCTTTTCGTTGTTCAATACGCCTGATGCTTTCAAGGGCTCTTTCCCGCACCCATTTGTCATCATCAGAACTGGCTATATTCCGTAATACATCAAGGCAGCTTCTGTCACCTATTTCTCCCAAGACAACTATGGCCGCTATATAACTGCGTTCGCGCCTTGCAATGCATTCATTTACAAGCAAGGCACGTGATTCACTGGTGCGATAACGTTCAAGGACGGCAATTGCTTCTGATCGCACTAAGGGATCTTTCTCGACGGTTAAAATCTTAACAATTGACTTGAATGAATCCCCAGAGATTTTAGTTCCCAAAATTCGGATGATTTGTGTTTTAGTTGCATTGTCCGATTGCATATAAAGTGCCGTTAAAAACGTTAATTCTTTTTCTGGCAAAGGCACTTTCGAATATTGAATCTTCATCAGCGCTCGGAGTTGCAGCGCTTTGTCTCCACCCTCCGCAAACAATGCCTTTAAATCCTCCTCAGACGGTATTTGTGCCACATCAACAATCTGAATATCCAAGGGAGCCGAAATGAGACGACCGCTCCATTTCTTATCAGGTTCTTTCATGTCGCGAATTTCTATTTCAGCACTAAAGACAACCTGATAGTTTCCAGCCATCGTTAACGCATGCGGTTTGGCATTATCGCGCAAATCAGCATAGATTTTAGTGAGTTCAGCATTTCTCAACAGCTTCCCGTTTGCCGTCACAGCCATCCATTCACGTAAAGGAGCATATTTGCCACAATCGGATTGACGTTGCAGCTTCACTCCTTTCGGATTGACGACCGAAAAATGGCCATCGTGTTTTAATGACATAACTTCCTTGTATTCAAACATGTATGATGCATTTCGAGAACGTATGCATAAGGACACTGGTACCTGTTCCCCAATTTCGTATGCTTTTTTAGGAGTACTAAGGACAAATTCAACTGGAGGCATCCCATCTGCCACGGCTAACAACGGCATCATCATAAAAATAAAAACACTTGAAATTTTCATTATCTCAACATCCTTAAAACTTGTTTTTTGATTGTTTGCCGGGATTTGCCCAATCCTTTGTACTATCTCCAGTGCTGTTAATTGCGTTCATTTCACAAAAAACTTCTTCGTCATCACCATAAATGAACGGCGGCAACGACGCTTTCGGAAAGGTCTGCTATTGTTTCTTCTTCATCATATTTTCCTACATTGAATTTGGCCGTCATCTGTTTCCCGAAATAATGGTCAACAGCAACTCATGGCGCTCGTCCAACAGCAAACCATGCATGTCAGGAGAACCTAAAGCCGCCTTTAGGCAAATGCCCCTTGCCGCGAATTCCACCAATGGATCTTCATCCTCCGACAGTTTACCGGTCGCTGCCACGCCGTCGTCTTGATTGACTAGCAACAACTCACGCATAACTTCCAGACGCAAATAGGGATTGGCATCTTTCAGCATGTCCGGGCGAGGTTTCCACTGTCGTTCCATTTTTCTCGCCTCGCATTTTTCCAGGGCAATCCTGACAAACGCCTCGGGCATCTTGTCCAACTTGCCCTGCCGCAATGCTTTCAATTTTTCCAACAGACTGTTGTCCTTTTCTTTGTACTCTCCGACAATCCAGGCGGCGGCGGAAAGCAGAACAGGCTCTCGGCCATCCATGCATTTGGCAACGATGGTGCGTTCTTCCAGTGAAAGTGTGCCGCCATTCCGAATGCACAAGGCTATCCGTCGAAGGGCGGGGATCTGTTCTCCCGCCTCGCAGCTCATCGGCTTTGCATGCAGATACAGCGTTCCAACAGAAATAGTTATTATAAAAAATGATAATATTGCATAAAAAAGTTAAAGAGCATGTGCAAGAAGTTATTTGTGTTCATTCTTTTCCCTAAGTGCTTTTACTGCCTTTTCAACGGCAGCACGAACGTCGTAACCTGTGTTTCCTGCTGGTTTCCATTCTTCAGCCGCAAGTTGCATCATTTCGATGAAACCAGTGTCGCCCATGATGCCAAGTGCATTGGCTGCCAATGCGCGCAATTGATCTTTCTCATTGCGATCCTGGAGAACCTGCATCACAAATGGCGCCGCCTTGGGATCATGAATCTCCGTTATCACATTCAGCGCCGTAAGACGGGAAAGATATGGGGCTTCCTTGCTATTTAATATTTTAACGACAAACTCAGTCGCGTCTTTTCCCAAAAGAGCAAGTTCTTTCATTACCACGTAAACACAACATTCCTCTTTCAGTAGCTGTGTCAAGACATCAGCCTTCTTGTTTCGGCTGAGCCCATGCAGCTTCAATTTGACATACTGAACTTGAAAAATGTACTTTGCAGAATGATGCACTTCATCATAAGAAGTGATGTTTTTCCTGATCAACGGGTCTTTTTCCAGTAATTCCGCTGTCTTGCAATCGCCCAGTTCAGCCAGGATACTCAAAGCCTCTGAACGCACAACCAAAGGACGAGCATCTTCTTTGACTAACTGTCGCAAAATGACGACTGCGTCAGAACCGAGACGCATTAATGCTTCCCGCGGCAGGAAACATGTCTGCGGATCTGTCAACAACGCAATAAGCGGGTCGATTATCTCCTGGTTCTTGCCTGTCACATTGTTTACATAGGCCATGTTTTGTTCCCTCTCATCATCTGTAAGAGTCTGCCACGGCTTGTTCACAAAAGGTTTCATTGCGTCGATTCCCATGACAGCCATTGGCAAGCATACAAGTATCACGACTCTCAAAATTGGTATCCAAATGTTCTTCATGTCCTAACTCCTTCAGTTGCCACTGTTCTTACCAGGTTTAGACCAATCTTGATTATTATGTGAATCATTGGTCCAGTTTGATTCTGCCGCAATTGACTCTTCTTCCAAGTCCTTTACTCCGTTATTATCTGTGTCCTGTTTCGTTTTGTCGAAACCATGATTATCCTCATAACTGTCCGACAACCAGTCACGATCTTGATCAATTGTTATGTCATAGTCTGGAATATTATCGCCTGTTGTATCAGAAAAACCAGCATAAAACTGTTCTCTATGCTTCCTTTCATGACATACTGTCTGACCGAAACAATCAATACCAGCCTTACCTTTTGGACCAGTTGGATTGTCGAAAGCAATCACACTGTCATAGATTATACACTTGTCAAGTTTTCCTTCTGTACCATCATAGTCATAATATCCAAAATTTGCACTTGCTCCTCCATATGCGAGATCTGCTGAACCAGTTATCTGTGTCCAATAGTAATACCAATTAGGCGTTATTCCGCTTCCAATTCCAGGATGGTTTCTTGCATCGCGTGGAAAGAACACCTCGTATTTTTTAGTATCTCGGATACTATCCCTAAACCCCACCTTGGCTTCTTTCTCCCCGAAATCCGAATTGTAAATCGGAAGCCCCGTGATGGTGGCCGTACAGGCCAGTTTCCCATTGGCATTGACTGACACACCCGAATAGGTTGGCTGGGCGTTTCCAACCGGATCGACATTGAAGCCCACAGCGCCCGTCAGATAATAGGCAGCTTCAGCCGGATTCACGGATGCCTCGAGATTGATGCTCAAGACACCAGTATTTTCTCCATTGAATGTAAATTCATTCTGGCCAGTTCCGGAGGAACATGGTTCTTCCACGGGATCCCCGGACGGCGTCACGAGCTCGATCGTAAAAAAACCAGCTCTCATCACCACCGGGGCACGAGTGCGGGAATTCAACGGTACCGCCACAGGTTCGGAAAGCCTCGGCACGCCGTTCTCAAGGTAGCCGACCTGATAATAGCCCACCCCGCTGAACGTGATATTGAACATTTGGGGTCCGTACAAGGTGTCGTGGTTGTCATTCCTGTTGTCTCTAGTCTCCTCCAACTCTTTCCTTCCGGCATCCATACCTTTTATGACATCATCCTCTGGCCCCAACGCATCCGGAGAAATTCCGGGATCGGGTTCAGGTTCAGGATCAGGTTCGGAATCAGGATCGGGTTCTGGCAATGCCTCTTCGCTGAAGATAGTAGCCATGGCCCCATTGCCAAAAACTTCGTCAGACACATGCCAATGGATATCATCGCCTAGAGGACGGACAATATAATATTCATTGTCAGGAAGCCCTGTGACTTCAAACTCCACGTCGTCAAGCCAAAATTCCAGGAATCCAGTGACAAGCTCGACCTCAGGCGACACATTGCAGCTCACCGTCGCTGTGAACGTCGCACGAACCTCGCCGAAAAGCCCTTGCGCCATCAGAAGAATCATTGCGCACAGTGTTGGGATCGACAGAATACATGTTGATTTCTTCATCATTGTTTCTCCTTGTGTTGACTTTCTTTTACTGAACCACCGTTAGTCCCTGCCTGCATTGCCTTCCGTCCTTTTCTCTTCTTGCGCCTTCTTCGCCTCCTGTTCCTTCTGCCATTTGACCGCCTCCGCGACGACTTCCCGCCGTCTCTTCCTGTAATTCACGACGTCCGGCGAATTTTTGAACAAGCCATACCGAATCCATCGGAGGACAGCCTGGTCGCCCAGCGGGTACAGGACGTTCGGCGTGCATTTCCCCATGACGTCCTGCAGGAAAAACACACGCTGGCTGGAATCCGCCCCGTCGCACAGCTCGAACCCGCGCGTCACGGCCATGTACATCCAGCATGGGTGGATGTCCGCCTTCGAAAGAAGACTGATGATGCCGCGCACCTCCTTGAGGCTATCTACAGCGGCCAAATCCTTCATGAAAGGCGCGACCTGCCGTTCGGTCTGCATGGACGCCTCCCCCTCCGTCAAAACCTTGAAGAGCCTGGCCCGTTCGGGGCCAAGCTGCATCCGGGCGTTCTTCTCCGAAACTGCCTCCAGGTTCGACGAACAGTCAACGAACAGGCCGGACACGGCCACGCACGCCCCCCTGTGCTTGCAGACACGCAGCCTGGCCTTGTCCATATCCTTTAGCATGAAGCGCACATAGACGCCTTTGTCAAGCTTGCCGAGCCACGCCGCATTGCGGAACGCGCCTTCTTCGTCAAAAAGGACGACCGATTGCTGGCGCGGATGGGCGGTGCCCTTCCAGTCATGGTCCTCCAGATAGAGGGCCAGCCGGGCGACAGGTTCGTATATGGCCAGGTCTATCTGCAGGTCGGGGCCGCCGTCGTCGAACGGATGCATCTCGCCGTGGTCATCCCACCATGAAGAGCGCCGGAATTTGCCGCCGGAGAGCGGAAACAGCTTTTCAAGCGTCTTCCATTCAGAGACTTCCGAAAGTCCTTTCTTGTACCGGCCATGCATGAGCAGCGCGGACGGATCGTCCAGTTCGCGCTGTGAAGCAGGAAGCCAGTACCGTGCGATATCGCGGTCAGCCGGCACTGTCACGGAATATTCCAACGGCTCTCTTCCCCCCGGGCCATTCCAGTCCCTCACCTGCCCCATGGCGGCGAGGACGTAGAAGCGGTTGCCGTAATGCATCTGCCAGTCGCCCAGCGTCATACGGTCGTCCGAAAGCACCGTGCAGTTGCCATCGAACGACGGGAAACGGCGGCGGACGGCGTCCGCCGTCGCCGCGTTCTTTTCCGCCAGCCGCAGGACGCGGCAGAAGGCCTGCATGGCGGACTGCTTCGGCGCCTCCGCAGGAAGCGACGAAAGGATTTCAGCGACAGGCGCCAGGACGCCGTCCAGCAGCGCCTCGTCCTTTTCCCCGCCGTCAACCCATTGCAGATACGACAGCTGGGCCTTGTGCGAAAGAAGCCATGCGCGGGCGGCTCCGTCTGCGGGCGCGGCCTTGTCCAACAGGGTGCCCGCCTCCGCGAAACAGTCGGAATGGAGCAGCAGGGAGAAGGCGTCGTTCACGGAGGCGATATCCTTCAAATCAGTGTCCTCCAAGGGATTGTGCAGCAGTAGGCCGGGGGTGCCGGAAACGCCGCCGACGCCGCGCTCGCGATAGACGACAAGTGTCAGGCAGTCATTCCCGTCCTTGCTCCAGGCCTCCGGAGGCACGACGGCGAGCCCGCGCGCGGCAGCCTCCGTGAAGGCCACGCGTTCCCCGTCGGGAAAACGTCCGACCAGCCCTATCCTCTGTTCATTCAAATAGACGGCGGCGACGTCGAACACCAGGCCGACGTCCAATGCGACAGGCTTTTCAAGGCGCAGGGGCAGCCCGTCCGCGCCGCGGAGGGCGACGGGCAGGCGGAACACCGCGTAGTGGCTCCCGTCCGGCCATTCGCAACCCCATGTCCCTGCGCACTTTCTCCATTCCACGCTTCCGCTGCCCAGGCAGCGGTCCACGGCTTCCGCCGTCCGCCGGAGCGTGTTCAAGCCGTCGGGCGGCTGGCCGCCCGATGGCCGGAAGGCGACTTCCCATTCCGCGTCCGCCGGGGCGAGGGCGGCCTTCAGCACGGGCGGCCCCACCATGCCGCCAAGCCCCCACTGGCTCCAGACGTGGACGGCCAGGAGGTTGTCGCCGTCCGCCAGAAGTCCGGCCGAAATCCTGTACAGGCGGTCCTTCTGCCAGGCGGAGCCATCGGGGACTTTTCCAAGCCCGCCGACGCGGTGGCTGTTGACAAACGTCTCGTCCGCGTCGTCGATGATTCCTAAATCCGCCAGCATATCGACGCCTTTCAAGGCGGCTGGTACGCGGAAGGCATGCGCGTACCAGCCGAAGACGTTGTTCTCCGGCATCATGCGGACGAAGTCCTGATGCGGGAACGCGGCCTTGTACCAAAGGATCTGCGTCTGTCTGTCCTCCGGCCATGGGGAACCCGGCTCAAGAAGCTTTTTCACCTCCGGAGGGAGCTCTTCCGGCAACGAGCCCGCGGTGATGCGCTCCACGCCGCGGACATCAATGCCGAAATTCGGCATGAAATACCACGGCGACGGCCTTTCGCCATGAAGCCCAAGGGCGAGCAGAACCATCATCAGGAACAACGGTCGTAAAACACCATGCGGCACGGGAACCTCCTTCCGGCCTGGCCGGTCCATGCGGATGCCCCGTCAACCAAGGCGGAGCGCCTTGGCGGACATCTCCTATCATTGGGAAATTCAACACTTACAATGGTTTCAAAAATTAATAAAATGGCCTTTTGCGAAAATTCAAACCCTTTTATGAACTTTTTTTCATGAAAAATTATTTTTTTTTGAGAAAACGCCGTTTTCAGTCATGCGCATTTCAGCCAATGACAGCATTTTGAATAAAAAAAAGCGCGTCTTCTCATCATCATCTTCGCACAGGATTCGGCTTTTCCAATGCCCATGGCCAATTGGCTATACCAAGTCCCATTTACGCCTGAAATACCATTCCAGACAATAGAGCAGCAACAACGGTATGAGCCAATGCCAGCGGTTCCAGATTGGATATTCCGCAACCGTTTCCAAGACGCGCGGCTCCTTTTTCAGCTTGCCGGCCGCTTCGGACAGCTTCGACGGTGGCACGAAGGCGCCTTTGCTGCGTGCGCACAATTCGTTCAGCAGTTCGCGATTCAACGGCGCGCCCGTCAATTCATGTTCAGGCCGCCGAACCAGCAGCATCGCCTCGGCCTGCTGTGTGCCGTCACGGCTTTTCACGTTGATTGGATACGTTCCCGCCTCTTCGGGAACAAATTCGCACAACCAGCCGTCCTGCGGCTGACGCAGACCGACCTGCCTGTCCAATTTCGCCTCCCGCATCGAATATGTCAACGTCTTCCCCGACGGCGTTTTCACAAGGCAGTCCGCCCCGCCCTTCGCGTTCAGGCCGATCACGCCGATCGCCACGTTCTCCCGTAGCTCGCCCTCTCCCGAAGCCATGACGATCCGCAGCACGTCGTCCTGCCCCGCGTCGCCGTCCTTCGGATTCAACATGTGCACAAGTTGCGTAATGAAACGGCCATACAGCCCCTTTCCGCTTCCGTCGGCCCCGCCCAGCTGCCATTTCCACAACGTGTTGCTCAACAGCATGGCGACCTTCCCCTGACCGTAACGCCGCGTCACCAACACGGGATTTCCGTCGGACGTCTCCATGACGGACGTTGAAAATTCACCAGTCTTCACGGGTGCCCAGACACTTAGCAACGCAGGAAACGACGCATCCTCCAGAATGCCCGCAAAGGCCGGCAGCGCACGGCCGCCCGGCGTGAAATCGACGCGGTAGCGGGTGCCTTCCTTCATCGACGCGCCTTCCAGGCTTTCCGCCGGAGACAAATCACCCAACAGCTCTTTGGCAAGATAGCCGTCCTTTCCATACGCATGTTTTCCGCCGAACAGCAGCAATCCGCCGCCCTTCTCCACAAACGACTTCACCGCCGCGATATCTTCCTTCTTGAACAGCTCGCCCGGCAGGTCGCCCAATATCAACACATTGAAATTGCGGAGGTTGTCATCGGTCAAATCCGGCTTGACGGCGGCGTCGCGCTTTTCGTCGAAACTGACGAACAGGCCGTCCGCCCCGCGGATGAAAGCACTCATGCTCAGATTCTTGTCAACGGACAGGGCGCGCTTCAGATACGTGAAATCATGGCGCGGCGGCCCTTCCAGATAGAGGATGCGGTTCTGCTCGTCCGTCACGTCGATGAGAATCTCCTGTTCGTTGTTGGCCGCTTCGCGGTCGCCCGGCGGCTCTATTTTAATATGGTATAGAAAAGACCCCGTCTCCGTGGCTTCGAGTTCAAAGGACGCCTTCGCGAATTTGTCCTCCGCTTCGAACGTCACCGTCTGGCGGTTGATCTCCTGCCCGTCCCGCGTCAGCAACACGGGAAACGACGCCATGACATTCCCTCCGCGGCGTTCGACATGCGCCGTCAGCGAAATCTTCCAGCCCTTCGTCACGCGTTTCGGATACGCGACTTGCGACAACGCGTAATCGACGGATACCGTTTCCGTCCGCCCTGTCTGCGGCTCCTCGAGCTCAGCCGCCAGAATCGGCGCCGTGAACGTCAATTCTTCCAACGACATGCCGGACTGGTCCAATCCGTCGCTCAACAGCAGAATTCCGCCGACGTTTTCGCCGCGCAGCCGTTGCCGCAACTGCTGCAACGCGGGCAGCAGCCGTGTCTGCGGCGCGGTGAAACGCGCCGTTCCGTCCAATGCGACGCCTTCCTCCAGCTCCTTTCCGAAGCCGAACGCCATCACGCGGTAGTCATCCTTCAGTTCTGCAAACCAAGAGGATGACAATACTTCTTGTGTTTTTTTCGCACGCGTTTCCGTCACGTCGGCGACGCGATCCTCCATGCTGGCGGAAACATCGAGCATGACGGCCAGTACAGGCTTCTCAACCTCCCGTTTTTCATGCCGCAACGACGGCATCGTCAGAAGAAACGCGACGATGCAGAACGCCACCGCCCGCAACGTCCACAGGAAGGCGCGTTCCTTCTTGCCGATACTGCAAGCGGCGTACGTCTTCCAGCTCAGCCAGAAGAACACAATCCCGCAGACGACGATCAGCCATATCGGTATCACGGGCTCCAGCAACAGGATGCATAGCATGTTATTCATTCTGCAAATACCTCCTGTTCAGACCACTCCGCCGCCATGGCGCAGCAAGTCGCCCACCAGATGCGGCTTCGCCACAGGGCGGCTCCGCACATTCGCGAACACGACTTCCACCATGCTCAAGACAAACGCCGCCAACAGCAGCCACGGCCAGAGCGGATGGCTCTGACGCATGCCCAGCAGTTCGCGCCGCAGTTCGTCATGGCTCTCCGTATAGGCTGTCGCCACGCCCGGCAACGTCCTCTGCAAATCATCACCGCTCCAATAGGACAGCACCATTTCCGACGATGGGACGTTGACGGCGATCATCCGCACAGCGCCGCCACCATCGGCCAGACGGTACAGCCCCGAACGATCAAAACCATCCAGTTGGAACGGCTGGCCCGATGCGTCGCGAACGGCTTCGACCATCCGCGACGCGCCGTCCGGTTCCGTCACAGTAAACGACTTCCGCAAATCGCTTCCAGGCCAATGCAGCTTCAACGGCTCGCCCGCCTGTGTCATCAGGCTACGCTGACGCAATCCGGCGGCCTGCCGGCTGATCTCCTGCACGAAAATGAAAAACATCGGATGCAGTGGCCAGTCCGCCCAGTCGCGGTTGGCGCTGACGCCGCACAGCCACAGTTCGCCTTCGCCTAACTTCTTCCGCAGCAACATGCTGCCGCCGTCGCGGAACTGCAGGACGCCGCCGCCCGCGCTGTTCGTCTGGAAACGCAACACACGTCGCGCGAGAAAACTCCACGGCGGCGGCATCGCCGCCGACAGCCGTTGTCCAAGCCGATCGTTGCTGTCTTCGACAACTGCCTCCAGATTTTTTCCGTCGCCCAACTCAAAATAGAGAATCTTCAAACCCGGCCATGCCTCAAGCTTCGCCAACGCCTCGCTGTTGATCCGTCCAGGCTCGTTGCCGCCCGGAAAAATCACGGCCACGCCGCCG
>JAEEGI010011317.1_pt1 | contig 19254 bp, 20 predicted proteins | sample 8958751 | NCBI WGS metagenome assembly JAEEGI01 (sample SAMN16246545, study PRJNA631951) | gut metagenome | biome: gut microbiome; feature: rumen; material: KS-attached | host: Bos | place: Iran: Karaj | collected 2018-10 | reverse complement strand
ATTTTTAGGAGGTAAATAGCACATGGCTCGTATTTCAGGTGTTGACTTACCGGGAGAAAAGCGCGTGGAGATCGCTCTGACCTATATCTATGGGATCGGGCGTACCAGCTCCAACCGTATCCTCAAAGACGCCGACGTAAACCCTGATACCCGGGTGAAGGACCTGACGGACGACGAAGTCGCCCGCATCAGCAAGGTCGTCGATGCCACCCAGGTCGTCGAGGGTGATCTCCGCCGTGAGATCGCGTTCAATATCAAGCGTCTGCAGGAGATCGGCTGCTACCGCGGCATCCGTCACAGACGGGGCCTGCCGGTTCGCGGACAGAATACCAAAAACAACGCGCGCACTCGGAAAGGACCGAAGAAGACCGTTGCGAACAAGAAGAAGTAATAACTTGATTCGCGTATCATTTTGAAAAGAAAGGAACCCATAAGGGAAGGTTAGTTTTCAATGGCTAAGCAAGCGTCAGCAAAAAAGGTGACAAAGAAAAAAGTCAAGAAAAACGTTGAACGTGGCCAGGCCCATATCCAGGCATCCTTCAATAACACCATCGTTACCCTGACGGATACGCAGGGGAACGCGTTATCGTGGGCATCTGCCGGCGGCCTTGGTTTCAGAGGTTCAAGGAAATCGACTCCTTATGCAGCTCAGATGGCAGCGGAAACCGCTACGAAAGCCGCTTTGGTGCATGGACTTCATTACGTCGACGTTTTCGTAAAGGGACCCGGTTCGGGTCGTGAAGCTGCAATTCGTGCTCTTCAGGCTTCAGGCCTCGAAGTATTAAGCATCCAGGACGTTACGCCTGTACCGCACAACGGATGCCGTCCGCCGAAGCGCAGAAGAGTATAATGGAGGTGAACTGAAGTGGCAGTTAATCGTGTTCCTGTCTTAAAAAGATGCCGGTCTTTAGACCTGAATCCGGTTTACCTTGGAATCGACAAGAAATCCCGTCGGACTTCCAAGCGTGCCGGAAAGAAAACGAGCGAATACGGACTTCAGCTTCGTGAAAAGCAGAAGGCCAAGTTCATATATGGTGTCCTGGAGAAGCCTTTCCGCAACTACTATGAGAAGGCTGAACAGATGAAGGGCATGGTAGGTGAAAACCTGCTGGTTCTTCTGGAAACCCGCCTGGACAACGTCCTGTTCCGTGCCGGTCTGGGCCGTACCCGTATGGAGACCCGCCAGATCGTCGACCACCGCAATGTGCTGGTCAACGGCAAGTGTGTGAACATCCCGTCCTACCGCGTCAAACCCGGTGATGTCGTGGAGATCAAGGAGAACGCCAAGTCCTCCCAGCGCTTCAAAGATATCGTGGAAGTGACCGCAGGCCGTGCCGTAACGCCCTGGATGGAAAGTGATCTGGAAAACCTGAAGGTGACCATCAATCAGTATCCGACCCGTGAGATGATCGATATTCCGGTTGACGAGATGCTGATCGTCGAGTTGTATTCCAAGTAATCCGCGTGATTATTCGGAAGTTTCCGGAAGGAGTGAAAACGTGTTAGATTTTGAAAAGCCCAATATTGAGATTGCCGAGATTTCTGCGGACAAGACGTACGGACGCTTTGTGGTGGAACCTTTGGAGCGCGGATACGGCACGACGCTGGGCAACTCTCTGCGCAGGATCATGCTCTCTTCTCTTCCCGGGGCGGCTGTCAGCCAGGTCAAATTCGACGGTGTGCTTCACGAATTCACCACGATTCCCGGGGTGAAGGAGGACGTCACGGAGATCGTCCTGAATCTGAAGAGTCTCGCGATCAAGAGCGACAGTGATTTTGACGAGCCGAAGCTGGGTTATATCGATTTCAACGGTGAGGGAACCGTGACCGCGGCGGACATCAAGCTGGATTCCGACCTGCACATCATGAATCCCGATCTGGTGATCGCCACCTTAAGCGGCGGCAAAGACGCCCATTTCGGCGCCGAGATCACGATCACCCGCGGCCGCGGCTACGTCAGCGCCGAACGCGGCAAGAACGACAGTCTTCCTATCGGGACGATTGCGGTGGATGCTATTTATACCCCGGTTGAGCGTGTCAACATGAGCGTCGAGAATACCCGTGTCGGGAAAATCACGGACTATGACAAGCTGACCCTGGACGTTTATACCAACGCCACTCTGGCTCCCGATGATGCGGTGAGTCTGGCCGCCAAGGTGTTAAGCGAGCACTTGAGCCTGTTTATCAACCTGTCCGAAGCAGCCAAGACGGAAGAGGTGCTGGTAGAGAAGGCCGGTACGGAGAAGGAAAAGGCTCTGGAAATGAATATCGAAGAGCTGGAGCTTTCCGTCCGTTCCTTCAACTGCTTAAAGCGCGCCGGCATCAATACGGTAGCCGAGCTCTGCGCACACACGCAGGATGACATGATGAAGGTCCGCAATCTGGGCCGCAAGTCTCTGGACGAGGTGCAGGACAAGCTGAGAGCACTGGGTCTGGAACTGAGTTCCGGCGAATAAAAAGGTAGGATTTCGGAGGAAATATCACAATGGCAAAGTATAGAAAGCTTGGAAAAACTGCCAGCCAGAGAAAGGCCCTGTTAAGAGCGCAGGTCACGTCTCTTCTGCTGAACGGCAAGATCGAGACCACCGAAGCGCGCGCGAAGGAAGCCCGCAGCATTGCGGAAGGCCTGATCGCTCTGGCTGTCAAGGAAAAAGATAATTTTGAGACCGTTACGGTCACCGCCAAGGTCCCGAAGAAGGACAAGGACGGCAAGCGCGTGAAGAAGGTCGTGGACGGCAAGAAGGTCACTGAATTCGAAGAGATCCAGAAGACCATCCAGAAGGATTCCGCCTCCCGTCTGCATGCCCGCCGTCAGATGCTGAAGGTCCTGTACGGAGTGAAGGTTCCGGACGCCAAGGGCCGCAAGATGGTGGACGTCGACATGCCGAAGAAGCTCTTTGACGAGATCGCTCCCAAGTATGTCAACCGCAACGGCGGTTACACCCGCATGACGAAGCTTGGTCCGCGCCGCGGCGACGCCGCCATGATGGTCCAGCTGGAACTGGTGTAAGAGAAGATCTCACAAGTGAAAAGCCCCCGGTCCCCGGTGCCTTGAGCACCGAAGGAAGCGGGGGCTTTTTGCATGCCCCGGGCCGGCCTGCCCGGGGCGTTTTGCGGGGATCTCCTCCGTCTCTCTTTATCATACGGGGAACGCGCGTTAAGACGGCGCTGAGAAAACGGCTTGAAATGAAGGGCGTTTCAGGATATGATATCGTTAAGTGCAGGGAGGAATGGGATATGACGAACGATATTTGTACCGAGATCAGCCGCTTTCTGGGACTGAGAAGCCGTCCCATCGCCGTCAGGATGCTGCGGAGCGAAGAAGAGATCCCCGAAGGGGCGGAACGTCCCGCCCGGGATCTGGGACACAGGATGTCGCTCTGTCAGGCTTTCAGCCGGGCCAGGCGGCAGGGCATAACCACGGCGATGCTTCTGGAGGATCACTGGTGCGCGGAACCGGTGATCGGATACGGTTACGGAGAACCGCCCGAATTCTTCTTAAGCGGCGGCAACCGCTACCCCGCTTCCGCCGGCACGCCGGAGGCCGGTGCCCGCTGGGCCCGCAATATGCCGAAACTGACAGCCGGCAAGTACGCGGGCATCCTCTGCGGTCCCTGGGGCAGCGCGGCCTTTGAACCGGACGCGATCATTATCTACTGCGATCCCGCGCAGCTGACGCAGCTGATGATCTCCGTGAACTGGATCGACGGCGACGACGCCGTGAGCCAGATCAGCGGTCATGCCGCCTGCGTCTATGCGGCGGTGCCGACGATCCTGGACGGCGCTTTTCACGTGGCGGTCCCCTGCATCGGCGACCGCAAGCGCGCCGGAGCGCAGGATAACGAAATGATCTTTACCTGTCCGCCCGCGAAGGCTGAAGCGCTGATGGAAGGCTTCCGCCGGATCTCCTCCAAACAGGTCGGCTTCCCGATCCAGCAGGATGTCTCTTTCGAGTATCCGCTCGCCCCGGCGTATAAAAAGATCGGGGAGATGATGGGGATACGCTACGAATAGGGAACTTGCCCCGCCCGCAAATATACGCTTTATTTTTCTCCGCCTTTCTGTTATAATAATAATGTCAAAACGAACGTTGATCACTTTTTTAGAATGAAAGGTGGATTATTTTGATGGAAAAATTCCTCTTGTCCGGGAACGAAGCCATCGCCCGCGGCGCGTTTGAAGCCGGGGTGAAGGTGGCTTCGGCATATCCCGGAACCCCCAGTACGGAGATTTTTGAAAATCTTCCGCAGTATAAGGACGTCCTGTACAGCGAGTGGGCCCCGAATGAAAAGGTCGCGACGGAAGTCGCCTACGGCGCAAGCCTCGCCGGCGTGCGGAGCCTGACCGCCATGAAGCACGTAGGCGTCAACGTGGCGGCAGACCCGATCTTTACGGCAGCCTACAACGGCGTGGGCGGCGGCTTCGTGATCGTCAGCGCGGACGATCCGAGCATGCATTCCTCGCAGAACGAACAGGACAACCGCCACTACGCAAAGGCCGCCAAGATGGCCATGGTAGAGCCCTCCGATTCGCAGGAGTGCAAGGACTTCCTGAAGGCTGCGTATGAGATCTCCGAAAAATTCGACACGCCGGTCCTGTTCCGGACCACGACCCGGGTCGCACACTCGAAGAGCCTGGTGACGCTCGGCGAAAGACAGGAGCCCCCGGTGCCTGTCTATAAGCGCAACGTGCGGAAAAACGTCTGCACGCCCGCTAATGCCTATCTCAATCACCCCAAGGTAGAAGAAAACTTAAAAGCACTGGAAAAATGGGCCTGCACGAGCCCTCTGAACCGCGTGGAGATGGCCGGCGCGGCGGTCGGCGTCATTTCCGCGTCCATCGCTTACGAATATGCGAAGGAAGTGTTCCCGGCGGACGCCTCCTTCTTAAAGCTCGGCATCACGAATCCGCTGCCGATGGACCTGATCCGGGATTTTGCCGCGAAGGTGGAAAAGCTCTACGTGATCGAAGAGCTGGATCCCTTCATGGAAGAGCAGATCAAAGCCGCCGGCATTCCCTGCACGGGCAAGGAACTGACCGGCCTCATGTATGAGATGAATCCGGAGATTCTGCGCGAGCGGCTCTTCGGGATAAAGCCGGAAACCGTGGACGTCGGCGTTTCCGCCGTGTCCCGCCCGCCGGTCCTGTGCCCGGGCTGCCCGCACCGCGGCTTCTTCTATACCATGTCGCACCACAAGGACTTCGTCGTGGCCGGCGATATCGGCTGCTATACCCTGGGCGCCGCCCCGCCCCTTAGCGCCATCGACAGCGTCATCTGCATGGGCGGCGGCTTCACGGTCGCCATGGGCATGGCCAAAGCCTTCGCTGCGACGGGCCAGACGGACAAGAAGGTCTTCGGCGTCATGGGCGACTCCACCTTCTTCCACAGCGGCATGACCGGCGCGGCGGAGATCATCTACAACAAGGGAAGCGTGATCCCGGTGGTGCTGGACAATCATATCACGGGCATGACGGGCCATCAGGACAATCCCGGCTCCGGCTACACCCTGCAGGGCGAGATGGCCGAGAGCCTGAAGATCGAAGATATCTTAAGATCCTACGGCTATGAGCACGTGATCATCGTGGATCCGCAGGATTTAAAAGCCATGGAAGCGGCGGTGCAGGAAGCGCTGGCCAGCCAGGTGCCGGCTGCCATCATCGCGAGACGCCCCTGCCTGCTGATCAAGCGCATCAGACACGAAAACGGGCTCTGCAAAGTCAATACCGATAAGTGCATCGGCTGCCGCAAGTGCCTTTCCGTCGGCTGTCCGGCGGTGAGCGTCACGGACCGCAAGGCCGCGATCGATCCGCTGCAGTGCGTGGGCTGCACGGTCTGCGCGCAGGTCTGCCCGATGGGCGCCATTGAAAAGGAGGCCTGACATGAGTGAAGTAAAAAGCGCCTTACTGGTAGGCGTCGGCGGCCAGGGCGCCATCCTGACGGCCAAGGTGCTGGTAAACGGCCTGATGCGGGCCGGCTGCGACGTCAAGATGTCCGAGGTCCACGGCATGAGCCAGCGCGGCGGCAGCGTCTCCACGCAGGTCCGCTGGGGCGAAAAGGTGTACTCGCCGCTCATCGGCAAGGGCGCGGCGGATATCGTGGTCGCCTTCGAGAAGATGGAGGCGGTCCGCTACGCGGATTACCTGAAACCGGACGGCGTGGCCGTCATCAACGACTTTGAGATGATGTCCGCGACCATCGCGGCGGGCCTTGCACAGTATCCGGCCGGCACGCTGGAAGCGATGCAGAAGCATTTCACCTGCCACGTCCTGAACGCGGAGAAGATCGCGTTAGAGCTGGGCAGCGCGAAGTGCATGAATATCGTGCTTTTCGGCAGTCTGGTCAAGGCTCTGGGAATGGATGATATCGACTGGGAGAGCGTGATCGCCGACACGGTGCCGCCGAAGTTCCGCGAGCTGAATCTCAAAGCCTACCGGGCCGGGTACGAAGCGGTATGAGCATTTACACCGAATACAAACAGAAGCTCCGCACGCCGGAAGAAGCAGTAAAGCTCGTGAAGAGCGGCGACTGGGTAGATTACACGACGAATCTGGGCTTCCCGCCCCTTCTGGACGCCGCCCTCGCCGCCAGACGCGACGAACTCGAAGACGTTAAGATCCGCGGGAACCTCATCTTCGGGCCCATCCGGACCGTCGAATGCGACCCGGAGCGGAAGCACTTCATCTACAGCAGCTGGCACTGCTCCGGCTACGAGCGCGCTCTAAGCGACAGGGGACTGTGCAGCTATATTCCCATGCTGTTCCGCAAAAACAGCTGGTATTACGAAAACTTCCTGGACGTGGACGTCGCCATGATGTCCGTCGCCCCGATGGACGAGCACGGGTATTTCAACCTGTCCTGCGCCATCGGCGTCGCCCGCGCGATCCTGCGGAAGGCGAAGACCGTGATCCTGGAGGTCAACGAACATCTGCCGCGCATTCTGGGCGGCTTTGACGAATGCATCCATATTTCCGAGGTAGACTGCGTGGTCGAAGGCGAGCATGCCCCGCTGCCGGAATTCCCGGTCGCGCCCGCCACGGCGGAAGATAAGGCCATCGCCTCGCACCTGATCCCGCACATCCGGGACGGCGCGACCCTGCAGCTGGGCATTGGCGCCATGCCGAACGTGGTCGGCGCCATGCTGGCCGAGTCCGACGTGAAGGATCTGGGCATGCACACCGAGCTCTGCGGCGACGCGTACCTGAAGCTGTACGAGGCCGGCAAGCTCACCAACCGGCGGAAAAAGCTGCTGCCCGGCCGGGGCCTCACCGGCATCGTCTTCGGCTCAAAGGCGCTCTACGACTGGGTGGATGACAATCCCGCAATTGCGGCAGCTCCCCTGTCCTACGTGAACGATCCGAAGGTCATCGCGAAAAACGACGATCTGATCTCCGTCAACAACTGCATCGCGGCGGATCTGTACGGGCAGATCTCCTCGGAGAGCTCGGGCCTGCGGCAGATCAGCGGCACCGGCGGCCAGCTGGACTACGTAACGGCCGCGCAGGAATCGAAGGGCGGCAAGTCCTTCATCTGCATGACCTCGTCCTTCGTAGACAAAAAGGGCGTGCGCCATTCGCGCATCGTCCCGCACTTCGGCGGCGACATCATCACGACGCCGCGCACGCAGGCTTTCTGGGTGGTCACCGAGTTCGGCGCGGTGAATCTGGCCGGCGCTTCCGCCTGGGAGCGCGCGCAGCGGCTGATCTCGGTCGCGCACCCGGACTTCCGGGATGAACTGATACGGGCTGCAAAAGAACAGAAGATCTGGAGATAGATTTCATCCGCCGCTTTCGGCGGGCCCTCTTTCCCGGAAGGGGAAGGCAAGAAAGGAGAAACTATGGTAAACGAATCCATGCGGGCGATGGGACACACCCGTTCCTGCATACGGGAACTGTTTGAATACGGCAAGAAGCAGGCCGCCGTCGTCGGGAAGGAGAACGTCTTCGACTTCTCCATCGGCAACCCGTCCATTCCGGCGCCGGAGGGCGTCAACGAAGCGATCATCAACGCGGTCCAGAAGCTGGACAGCATTACGGTACACGGCTACACCTCCTCCTCCGGCAATTCCAGCCTGCGGAAGATGGTGACGGACGATCTGAACAGGCGCTACGGCACGCACCTGACGGATTTCAATATTTTCTTTACCTGCGGGGCCGCACCGGCCGTCGTTTCGGCGGTGCGTGCGCTGGCGATATCCGGCGCGGAGATCCTGGTGCAGGCGCCGTTCTTCCCGGAATACCGCGTCTACACGGAGCCGAACGGAGCGAAGCTGGTGGTCGTGCCGCCGGACCGGCCGGACTTCCAGATCAACTTCCCCGAGATGGAGAAGCGCATCAACGTCAACACGCAGGCGGTCATCGTGAACTCGCCGAACAACCCGACCGGCGTCATCTACTCGCTGGAGACGCTGGAAAAGCTGGCGTCCCTGCTGCGCCGCAAAGCCGCCGAGATCGGCCACCCGATCTATATCATCTCAGACGAGCCCTACCGGGAGCTGGTCTACGACCATGCTTTCGTGCCCTTCATCCCGTCCATTTATCCGAATACCATCGTCTGCTATTCCTTCTCGAAGGCGCTGTCCGTGCCGGGCGAGCGGATCGGCTACGTGCTGGTGGCGGACACCTGCGAGGACGAGATTCCGCTGATGGACGCCATCATGGGCGCGGCGCGGTCCATCGGCCACGTCTGCGCGCCGTCCCTGCAGCAGCGCGTGGTGGCGCTCTGCGCGCACGTCTGGCCGGATATGGAGATCTACAACAAGAACCGACTGCGGCTGTACGATGCGCTCACTTCCTACGGCTACGAATGCGTCAAGCCGCGCGGCGCCTTCTATATGTTCGTCAAGGCCCCGGGCGGCAATGCCAAGGCGTTTTCGGACAGGGCCAAGGCGAAGAACCTGCTGATCGTCCCCGGCGACGATTTCGGCTGCCCGGACTACCTGCGCATCAGCACCTGCGTTTCCTACGAGATGCTGGAAAAGAGCCTGCCGGTCTTCAAAGAACTGATAGATGAGATGTAAACGTACGAAATAAAAAGAAGGCTGCCTCTGCCGGAACCGGCGGGGCAGCTTTCTATTTACGGAGGAAAGCTTTTTCTGAAGGTCACGTTTCCCGGAAGTATCCTTCCTGCATCAGCATTTCCAGCACGCGGGCCTCGCGCTCCAGCATGATGCGGTCCTTCGGCCCGTGGCCGCCGGCCCGATTCGTGCGGATGGCGTCTTCGGGCCTGACGAACTCGAGGGTGAAGCGTTCCTCCGCTTCGTAGTCGTCCAGTTCCTGCGGGGTGCCGCCCGGCAGGACGGAACAGAGATAGTAGTAATTGTCCTGCACGAAGCGCTCCGAAGCGTGGGAAGAGCTTTTCTGGACGCGGTGCACCATGCCGAATTCCTTCACGGATCCGGGCGCGACGATCAGCCCGGCTTCCTCCCGCGTTTCCCGGATCATGGCCGCGGCCGGATCCTCGCCGGCGCGGATGCCGCCGCCCGGAAACTTGTAATAATCGTATTTCAGGCTGTGGACCATGGCGATGCGGCCGTCCCGGATAATGATGCTCCGCGCGGAATCCCGCACGAAGGTCCGCGTGCACGACGCATAGTCCTTAGCGTCAAGATCAAACAGCTGTCTCATAACAAGCCCTCCAGCCATTTATCGGCTTCCTGCCGGGAATGAAAGACGATGCAGTTCTTATCCGGATACTTTTCAAGCAGGCCGAGCAGCGCCGGCCTTTTTTCGTCCCGGTAGCGCCGCACCAGATCGACCAGCTCCGGGTCCAGATCCTTTTCGGTCCAGGGAATGTCCGGCCGCGCCTGCCCGACCCGCTCCGTGATGCCGCGCACGCAGAGCTCCTCCGGATAATCCAGAAAAACGACCGTATCGCAGGCCCGGATCCGAAACTCCCAGGTCCGGCTGTAATCGCCTTCTATGATCCATTCATCCCCCGTCAGCAGCGCTTCCAGCCGCCGGTCAAATTCGTCCCGCGGAATATGCGTCCGGTCGGGCTTCCACCAGACGTTGTCCAGATGGAAGAGCGGAAGGCCAATCTTTTCCCGGAGCCGCAGCGCAAAGCTGCTTTTCCCGCTGCCGGGGCAGCCGAGAATTATTATTTTACGGCCGGGAAACATCTTGTTCTTTCTCCTTGCGCAATAAGGTCTTTCCTTCCGCCGGCCGGCGCTCATCCGTCACGAAATGCTTCACGCCGGCTTCCGGATGCGCCAGCTCCGTCCGGAAAAAGTCCGGATAGAAGGTCACGGACGGATCCGCCGGATCGATCCAGCGCAGAAACTCCTGATGATCGTCCTCCGTAAAGCTTTCGCAGACCGGTGAAAAATCCCCCGGCACCTTCATGTAAAAGAAGAAGGAGACTTCATAAATCAGCCTGCCCTGTCTGGCCGGCGAATCTCCGTAGAAATAGTTCTCGTGAACGAAGCCGAGCCGGTCGACCTCCATCGAAACGCCGGTCTCCTCCCGCACCTCGCGGATCACGGCTTCTTCGGCGGTCTCGCCGAAGCGGATCCGCCCGCCGACCGAATACAGGTACGGCTGCCCCTTGTTGCCGGCCATCAGGACCTTCCCGTCCCGCATGATGATGGCCCCTGCCCGCAGATTGATGAGTCCGTCTTCGCAGGGAACGGTCATGTCGTTTTTCATACTTCCTCCGACTGCTGAAAAACAGCATAAAGCAGTATAGCACGGCGGGGCGTCCTTTTTCAACGTCCCGGCGCATTAAAAGAGGCGGGCCGTGCGGCCCGCCTCTGCAGGAACATCCTCAGGCTGGGGATCAGATATTCACCGCCAGGAAGAACTTCACCAGGAAGATCACGCTCAGGATGTAGGTCAGGACCGGGACCTTCTTGGCGCGGCCGGTAAGGACCATGATCACGGTGTAGGAGATCAGGCCAAGGCCGATGCCGTGTCCGATGGAGCTGGAGATCGGCATGGACAGCAGCATGATGGTGACCGGAACGGTCTGGGTGATGTCGTCGAAGTCGACCTTCTTTAAGCCGCTCAGCATCAGGATTCCGACGTAGATCAGGGCAGCCGAGGTGGCAGCCGGAGGAATGATGGCAGCCAGCGGGGAGATAAACATGCAGAGCAGGAACATCACGCCGGTGGTGAGCGCGGTCAGGCCGGTGCGTCCGCCGGCTTCCACGCCGGAGGCGGACTCGATGAAGGTGGTGACGGTGGAGGTACCGGTGGCGGAACCGACGACCGTGCCGATAGCGTCGGAGAGCAGGGCTTCCTTCATGTTCGGCATGTTGCCTTCTTTATCGACCATGTCGGCGCGGCTGGCCGTACCGATCAGGGTGCCGATGGTATCGAACATATCGATGATGGCGAAAGTGATGATGATGGTGAGGACGGTGATCCAGCCGATCTCAGCCAGCACGCTGAAGTTGAACTTGAACAGGGTGTTTTCCGCCATGTCGCCGAAAGGAGGCAGCCAGTTGGCATCCTTTAAGCCTTCGAAGGGGTTGACGCCCAGGAAGATCGCCTGGCCGGCCCAGTAGATGGCCGTGGCAATGCCCATGCCGCCGAGCACGGCGCCTTTGACTTTCTTGTGCGCCAGCGCGATGATCGCGAACAGGCCGATGAACATGGTCGCAACGATCAGGACCATTTCGCCCCAGGAATCACCCAACGCTTCCTTGATGGAGCCGGCCGTCAGGGCGCCGAAGAAGTCGCGCATGACGTAGTAAGGAGAGGCGAAGTTGTTCTTGGCGGTGTAGACGCCGGCGTTGGAGCCGAGGCCGATGTTCATCAGCATTAAGCCGATGGCCGGGGAGATGCCGATCCGGATGCCGAGCGGGATCGCATTCACGATCTTTTCACGGACGTTCAGGATGGACAGAACGATGAAGAGCACGCCCTCGATGAGGATGATGACCAGCGCGGCCTGGAAGCCTTCCAGGTAGCTGACGCCGGCGATGGCGGCCATGCTGGCTACGACCGTCGCGAAGAAGCTGTTCAGGCCCATGCCGGGTGCCATGGCAAAAGGCTTGTTGGCCAGAATCGCCATGCAGAAGGTGCCGATGGCGGAGGCCAGACAGGTGGCCAGGAAGACGGCGTTCCACAGTCCCTGACCGTTGGCGCCGAAGCCGGTCAGCAGGTTCGGGTTCAGGGCGATGATGTAGGCCATCGTCATGAACGTGGTCAAGCCCGCGACGATCTCGGTCTTGACGGTCGTGTTGTTCTCTTTCAGTTTAAAGAGCTTTTCCATACTTCCTCCTTTTGAAAGGGCGTGCGTATCGCACAGGATATGTTTCAATGAAAAAGCAGATCTTGCGAAGGATCTGCCGTTTCAGAAAAACCAAAGGAAAACCAATAGTCGCATCTTCGGCGTGCGGTAGAAACGTCTGGGCCATTTCCTCCAGACTTATACTGGCAGATGAGAGTTCCTGTTCAATTGCAAAGGACACCGCGCTTCGCTGCCGCATCCGGCGGTGCTGTCTATATAATAAACGAGACCCGGCTGAAAATCAAGGTCCCGTTTATTATTTTTTTAGATTTTCCCGCGGGGCTGCCTCGTTACTGCAGCTCGTTGTACTGGCACTGGATGTCGCGCGCGATATCGGCGATCAGGGCTTTGCGCTGCTCCTTGCTCAGGCCGGCCGTCTCGATCGGCTTGCCGAAGGAAACGGTCACGGTCGCCGGACGGATCCACGGCTTGTGCTTTTCGAACAGATCGTCCGTGTGGGTCAGGGTGAAGGGCACGATGCGCCTGCCGGTCTGGAAGGCGCTGCGGAAGCTTCCTTCATGGAAGGGCAGCAGCTCGTCCTTGTGGTTGCGGGTGCCTTCGGGGCAGACCCAGACGCTGACGTTTTTCTTTAACAGGTCCTCGGCCTTGGCCGTCGCCTTCAGGCCGGCGCGGACGCTGCTGCGGTCCAGGTAGATGCAGCGGATCGTATCCATCCACTGCTTCAGGATCGGGACGTATTTCCACTCCAGCTTTGAGATGCAGGCGGTCGGGCCCTTGAAGAAGCGGTACGTGGTGAAGATATCGAAAAGGCTGCGGTGGTTACTGATAAACAGGACGCCTTCGTTCTCCGGAATATTTTCCAGGCCCAGCGGGACGATCTTTTCTCCGGCGAGAAAAGTGATGCCGCCGACGATCAGCAGCACGTAGCGCTGAGCCAGTCGGTGCTCCAGTTCACGGTTGAAAAGTCCGATCAGGGCCAGGACCAGAAGCGCGGGGATCCCGAGCAGCACCATGATGATCAGGACCCAGATGGCAATAAGCAGCAGGCGAAGCATAATACCCTCCTATGGCATACAAATCCAAATACACTATAACACAGGCCCCGGGAAAAAACCTCAAAAGAATTTCGAAACAAAATGAAGAATTTATAACGCGTGCATTTTTCCGGGAAAAGGGGTATGATAGGGAAAACCGGTCTGTATTTCGATGCCGGACACAGAAGGAGCCGCCTATGATTGCTTTTTCCTGTCCGCACTGCGGGGGAGGCGTGCGCTACGACCTCTCGAACGGTGCCGTAAAATGTGAATACTGCGACGGGATCATCACGCAGGACGCCTATGAGGCGTATCTGGACAAAAAGGGCCTCTATCAGACGACGGAGCTCTGCTGTCCGCAGTGCGGTTCCGTGATCTTAAGCTACGACAATACCATCGCCACCTTCTGCAGCTACTGCGGCTCGTCGGTCCTCTTTGACCGGCGCGTGAGGGAAGAGCAGAAGCCGGACGGCATGATCCCCTTCTCCTTTAAGGAACAGGCTGCCCTGAACCGTTACCGCGAAAAGACGAACCGGATCCTGCTGGCGCCGGACTGGGTGCATGAGGAAGGCCGCGACGAGATGACGGGCATCTATATGCCGTTTTATCTGTACCGCGCCGGCTGCGAGGCGCCGGTCTCCGTGACGGGAGAGAAGAGCCGGAACCTCGGCAGCACCACCGAGGTCAGCGTGTATCAGGTGGACGGGACGCTGCGCGGCAGGTATCAGGGCAACCGCTTTGACGCGGCCGTGGCGTTTCCTGATGCCTTAAGCGAATCCATCGACACGTATCAGTGGCAGAAGGCGCAGCCCTTCCGTCCCGGCTACGTGGCCGGCTACTATGCCGACGGCAGCGACGTGGATCCGCACGAATACGATCCGGTGATGGCGCAGCTGGTGAGCGACGATATCAACATGACCAATACGGTCCGCTACGACGGCATGACGCTGCCGCTGGGCGGGGCCACGCGGGCGGAGAGCATCACGGTCAGCAAGCAGAAGCTCCTGCTGCCGGTGTGGCTGCTGACGCACCGCGTGCGCGACCGGATCTGCTATGCCGCCGTCAACGGCCAGAACGGCGATATCGCGGCAGATATCCCGCTGGACCGCGGCAAATATCTGAAGGTCAGCGTCATCGTGACGGCTGTTCTGGCCAGCCTTTTCAATCTGGTCCTGACCGTAAAGCCCGTCCCCTTCCTCTGGGTCTCCATGATCCTGACCGGGATCTTCGGCATCGTGCTGGGGAAGCTGACGCAGGAAGTCTACGTCCGGGAGAACCATCTGGACGATATCGGCCGGGTGGGCTATCAGGCTTTCGCGGAGGCGGTGAAAAACGCCGGCGACGGACAGAAAAAGAATAAAGGAAAAAGGGCCGGCTGCGGAAGCTTCGCGGTGTACGGCATCATCCTGTTTTTCGTCTGGCCCTTTGTGCAGATGATCCTGTCGGAGATCTTTCCGGAGTCGGTCCTGCTGACGCTGGCGTCCTTTATCTGGCCGGTTCTGATCACGCTCGGCCTGATCCGCTTCGTTTCAGGCCTGGTCCGATCCCTCTCCGGCGCGGCCGCCGCCACTTCGGGACGGGGCGGGACCCGCTGGGTGTACAGCAAGTCGCTGGCGGCGTCCTTCTCAGTACTCTGGAAGGTGTGGCTGGCGCTGGCCGGCGGCGCGCTGGTCCTGATGAGCGGCACCGTGGTGGATACCTGGTATTACGGCGCGGGCGCGGCCAATATCCTGGTCTCCGTCTGGGCGGCCTTTGACGTGATCCGCAAGCAGAACGTGCTGGCATCGCGGGACATTCCGCTGTTTACGATGCCGAGAGGAGGCCGGGAATGAGCCGAGAGCCTCAAAACCTGAAAAAGCCTTTTTCCGGCCGCACGCTGAACTGGCTGCTGGCCGCGGCGATCGTGATCCTGCTGGTCCCCTTCGCTTACGACGCGTACCTTGCGTACCGGGACAAAGGGCAGGACGACTCGGCGCAGACCCATGCCGACCAGGTCATGGTCCTGGACGGCGCGGACATGCTGACGCCGGAGGAAGAGGAAAAGCTGAAGGCGGATATGCTGCCGCTGACGGCGTATTTCCCAGCGGCATTCGCGACGACGGAGGATACCGGCGGGACCTCGGCGGAGCGCTATTCGCTGCGGCTTTACAACGAGCTTTTCGACGCCCGGGGCGGCATCCTCTTCCTGATTGACTTCGATACCACGGACAGCGACGGCCGACAGCTGTATATCCGGGTCTCGGATCTGTCCGACAAGCTGACCGTGGCCAAGTGCAATACGATCACCGACAATATCTATACCTACGCCCGGGACGGCGAGTACTACGAGTGCGCCCGGCGCGCCTTCTACGAGATGAACGAGGTCCTGTCCGACCGGCCCGTGTCCGAACCCATGAAGCACATGAGCAACCTGCTGATCGCGGCCTGCATCGCGCTGCTCATCGTCTTTCTGGTCTCGCACCAGAGGACGCGGATCAAGAAGCCCGGCGAGGTCTATCTGCTGGATAAAAACATGACGAAGCAGGTCTCCTTAACGAATGCCGGCGCCCGGCTGATCAAGCATTACCGCTACCGCAACGCCTCATACGGAGGCGGAGGCGGCGGAGGAGGCGGCGGCTGGTCCGGCGGAGGCGGAGGCCATTCCGGCGGCGGAGGAGGCGGAGGCGGCCACTCCGGCGGAGGCGGCGGGGGCGGCGGCTCCCACGGCGGCGGCCACGGATTCTAAGACGAACGAAAAGGCCGGAAGGGACATCCCCTTCCGGCCTTCTTTTCTGCGGCGGCCTGAAAGCCGCCGCGTTTTTTATGGGATCCTACAGATCGATCTTTTCGAAGCGCTTCACGCTGATCCGGTAGGAGAGGAGCGTCAGCGTGCACCAGAGCAGCAGGCCGATCACGAACGCGGCCAGCTGGCGACCCATATTCTCGGGCGCCGGCGTATTCAGCCATTCCAGGGATGGGAAGTGGTGCAGCGCTTCCGCCAGGGCGATCCAGACGAAGCCCGCGACGGTGAAGATGATGAAGGGCTTCCCGAAGTAGTAGCCGGTCTTGAAGAAGCCGCTTAAAAAGATCAGGTTGAAAAGCGCGAAGATGACGAGCACCGCCGCCAGGAAATAGAGGTTGGCGTTCATCATCTTGTTTTCCAGATAGACCTTCGAAGTACCCAGCGTGAACATCCGGACCAGCGTCAGGCCCGTCATCAGAAGGAAGGCGATGCCCTGGATCGCAGCCGTGAAGATGAATTTCGCCTGCACGAAGGAGCGCTTCGGCAGGGGCAGGAGGGCGGTGTAGATCGTATCGTTCTGTTCGCGGCCGGACTGGAAGGAATAGAAGATCCCGAGGCAGACGAAGAAGGCGCCGACCAGGATCGGATAGCCGGGGATGAAGAGCATCAGCGCGAAGGCCAGGAAGAAGTAGCTTAAGGGCGAGGCGGCCAGCTTAAATTCTTTGATCAGCAGGTTTTTCATCTTATTCATCCTCCTTTTCCTTCTCCAGATGGATCATGATCTCCTCCAGATCCGCGGGACGGACCTCAAGACCCGCCGCATCTTCCGCACGAAGCAGGACGCTGGCGCCGCTGCGGCTGCGGGAGACGCCCAGCGCGCCGTCCGGCACCGGCACGCCGGAGGGGATCTCCAGCATCCGGTAGGCGGAGAGGAAATCGCTTAAGCTGCTGCTCGCCCGGATCTGCCCATTCTTAATATAGGTGATGTCGTCCGCGCACTTCTCCAGATCCGAGGTGATATGCGTGGAGAAAAGGATCGCGGCGCCGGCGGCCTTGAGGTCCAGGAAGATCTCCAGGAGCTCGTCGCGGGAGACCGGATCCAGGCCGCTGGTAGGTTCGTCCAGGATCAGCAGCTCGGCCCTGTGGGAAAGCGCGACGGCCAGGTTGTATTTGACCTTCATGCCCTCGGAAAGCTCCATGGGCTTCTTTTCTTCGTCCAGGGCGAAGGCCTTCAGGCACTGCCGGTAGGCGGCTTCGTCCCAGCTGTCGTAGAAGCGCTTCGTGACCGCGGTGATGTCCTTCAGCTTTTTGCGCGGATAGTAGTTCACGCCGCCGCTCGCAAAGCCCACGCGCTGGCGGATCTCCTTCTCGTGCCCCTCGTAGTCCGTGCCGAAGAAGCGGATCTGCCCGCCGTCTGTATGGATGAGGGACAGCAGCGCCTTTAAGGTCGTGGTCTTGCCGGCGCCGTTGCGGCCGATAAAGCCCATGATGCGGCCTTTTTCCAGCGTGAAGCCGACGTTTTCCAGATGGAAAGCCGGGTAGCGCTTTTCGAGCCCGGAGACTTCCAGTACGGGCGGCAGAGCCGCTTTTTCTGCCTGCAGTACGTCACTCATTTTTTTCTTCCTCCTGTCCGAAGCCTTTCGCCGCCATTGCCGCCAGGGTCTCCAGGGCCGTCTTCGGCGGGATGGCGATGCCGAGCTGCTTGTCGCCTAAAAGCAGCAGCGTATCGCCCGGCTTGATGTCAAAGATCTCCCGGGCCTGCTTGGGGATGACGATCTGTCCTTTTTCCCCGACGGTCGCGGTCCAGGCATATTTTCCTGCGGGTGCATTCATAGAGATGGGAACCCTCCTTTAGGATGGTATGATTTGTTATACAAATTATACCGCGCGGCCGTCATTTGTCAAGAGGCAGGCGTAAAAAAGTTTTTTTGGGAATATGGCTTAAGCAGCCGGGGCCGGCTGCTTAAGAAAGAGTATTCAGATCCGGGCCGCTGCCGGGAGTCCGGTGACGGGTCTTCCAGATCAGGCGGTCAAGATCGCGCGGACGGGAGACGGGGCGGTCCGGAAGCTCCAGAACGAAGCGCTCGGAAGCGTTGATAATGCGCGTTGATCCGTACGTCTGCTCCCGGGGGAGGCGGTGATCGTAGCGGAGATGGATATGGCCGTGGATCAGATAAGCCGGCTGCCAGCGGTCCAGAAGCGAACGAAGGCAAAGAAAACCGCGGTGGGCGGGATCGTCCTGATCGCCCAGCCCTCTCGGCGGGGCGTGCGTGATCACGATATCCACGCCGCCGTTGCGCCAGGGCTGGAAGGAAAGCCGGCGGATGCGCTGCCGCATCATGGCTTCCGTATACTGGAAGGGTCCCTTGCGGTAGCGCAGACACCCGCCGAGCCCCAGGATCCGCACGCCGTTGTAGATCACGTACTGATCGTCCAGGCATTCGCAGCCCTCCGGAGGCCGGGAGAGATACCCCTCGTCGTGATTTCCGTGCACGTAAAGAAGCGGGGCGCGGCTCATCGTCACCAGGAAGGTCAGATATTCTGACTTTAAGTCCCCGCAGGAAAGAATCAGGTCGTATTCCTTCAGGCATCCCGGGGTATAATAATCCCAAAGCACCGGGGATTCTTCATCGGAAACAGCTAAGATCTTCATGCTCCCCCTCCCTTTTCCGGCGGGATCTGATCGCGGTAGATGCCGAGCTCGCGCACTAACGGACGGGCAAAGCCGGAAAGCTCTTCAAAGGCGGGGATCCGGCCTTCCACGTTATCGAGCAGCCAGTCCATGCGGATCAGCTCGATCGGGGAGAAGCTGCGGCTGCCGTCGTTTTTCAGGCTCCCGTCCTGCGCCGTGATGCGGCGGCGGAAGGGGTCCAGGCGGCCTTCGCGGATATTCCGGATCATCAGTCCGGCCAGCGCGAGGACGCCCTCCGGTATCCGGTCGGAGAACTCCACGTCGACCACGCCGCTGTCCATCCCCCACCAGTAGTTGACGGCCTCCCCCTCTTTTTTTACGCTCAGGCTGCCGGTCAGGACCGAGCGGACGAGCTGCCCGTAAAGCTTTCCCCAGAGCCAGACCGGAGAGGCCAGTGGGGTGAGCTCCCCCGCCTCGTCCATCAGATAGGTCCCGTAGCTGCCGTGTGTAAGCAGCGCGGGGTTCTGCAGCGGGATGTCCCGGTTGGAAACGACGCGGATGCCTTTTTCCCGCAGGCGCCTGGCGGCGTTCCCCGGTTCTCCGGACCATTCGAGCAGGATCCTGGCCCGCGGATTGGTCATTCTGGCGCCGAGGGCGAAGGCGTTGATGGAGG
>JAEEGI010011316.1_pt1 | contig 19254 bp, 15 predicted proteins | sample 8958751 | NCBI WGS metagenome assembly JAEEGI01 (sample SAMN16246545, study PRJNA631951) | gut metagenome | biome: gut microbiome; feature: rumen; material: KS-attached | host: Bos | place: Iran: Karaj | collected 2018-10 | reverse complement strand
TATATTTTATATTATTTTTTGAAATTATATTTTTCGGATATTTAAGAAATATAATAATTTAAATAGTATGTAAAATAATATAATAATTATAAATAACTAGTAGAGTAATATAATAATTTTTATTTTTCATAATAATGAGTTTTATATAATTAAATAAATATATTTGAAAAGAAAATAAAATAACTTTTTTAATTATTTTTTAAATATATTTTCAATTAAAAATAAATCAAATTATTTCATTATAAAAAATTAATTGTATTTTTTAAATTCTTAAAGTTGCAATAAAGAATGGAATCAAACAAGAATACTATCAAAGAATATTAATGTTATTATAGAAAGAAATGATGATTTACGAGGTTATATGAGAAAAGATGATTATCAAATGTATTATTATAATATTAAAGATGAAAGAAAAGAAGATTTAGGTAAATTTAAATCTCCTCATTGGGGAGTTAAAAATAAGAAAATTCAAAGTGATAATTCTACTAATAAAATTAATTATATTATTATAGAAAAAAATAATAAAGATAATGAATTAAATAACAATAATTTAAATAAATCTAATGAAGAAAATAAAGTTGTTGAAAAAACTGATATTTTAGAAATTAATGATATTGATAATTACCTAAATTTAAACAAAAAGAAATTTTACAAGAAAAACAAAATGATTTTGTGAATTACGCCTTTGAAACTTTAGACATTAAAAAAAAAGGTTTAGTTACCAAAATTCAATTAGTAACTGAATTAAAATTAGATTATGATACTTTTGGTATTTTTGGGTTTAATATAAAACAAGATTTTATTGAAAAATTAGATTTATTTCAAACGAGATTATATAACAAAAATTATAGTTTTGGTCTTGAAGAAGAAGATGAAAAAAAATAAGGCCTCTAACATCAAAAACTCAAATTTAAAAGAAGAAAAAAAAATCATCCAGTTAAGTCATATTAATTTTGAATATTTTGAAAAATACCTTGATAACTTTTATTAAAAACATCAGCAAGACCTTCCAGTTAAACCTGAAGTTTCTAAAAAAATCATAAATATTTAATTTTGAAGAAAGAATAATCTGCATTTCTTCCTTTATCATTATTAGATAAAAATAACCTTCTGATTGAAATAATAAAAATAAAAATGATATAATCTTCAAATATAAAAGATGTAACTTATCAAGATTATACAAATTAAATAAATAAATATAAATCAAAAGATAATATTAATTTTACAATTCCACAGCCTTTTTCCTTTAATAAAAATAAGAGAAAAAGTGAAATGAAAAGTAAAGAAAAAATAAAAGAATTAAAAGATGAAAGAGAAAAATTAGAAAATGAAATATTAAATAAAGGTTTTAAAGCAAATCTATTAAAAAATGAGATATTATAGGAAATATAAGTAATTATATAGAAGGAGAAAAAAAAGAAAGGCAGAGTAGAAAAAAGAATGGAAAAATATAAAAAGAAATGAAACCTTTTTCATTTTTATAAAAGATGAAGAAAAACAAAAAGAAAGAATAGAATTTTTAAAAAAAAGAGAAAAATCAAAAAAATATTCCCTCAATTTAAAGCAAATAATATTAAATATTCAAAAAGAATAAATATGAATGTTGAAAATTGGGAAAAAAAAGAGAAAAAAAAAAGAAGTGAAAGAATTCAAAAAAAATCTAAATAATTATTAGAAAAAAGTAAATTACCTCCTAGATTAGAACAACATAAAAAAGAAAAGAAAGAAAAAATATTAAATGAAGAAAAAATAAAAAAACAAGAATTAAAAGAAGAAAAAAGCCTAAGTGGAATTGTTGATAAAAAAAATTATCCAAAAGTTATTAAATTATTTTATTATGAAAAATTACATAAAAATCAAAGATGAAGATAAAAATTAGGTTATATAATTAATAACATTAATTTTGTTTGTGAATTTAAATAGAAAATAAGATGTTAATTAAATTATTGATAATATATATAGTTTATCAATATCTTATTTAAAGAAAAATTAGATAATCAAATTTATAAAAAATAGTTAAATCAGCCTTATAAATATCATTATATGAATAATAAACCAGATTTTATTCCAAAAAACTCTTTAAGACTAATTTCATGTTGAATTTGAATGACCATTAATTTTTGATAATTGATTATAATAGAATTGCAGCTTTTAAACATTTATCGGATTCTTCTTCTTTAAAATAATTATTATTATTGATTTTCAATATTAAAAATAGATAAATTAACTATTTTTTTATTTAACCCATTACAATTATAATTTAGATAAAATGCTTATAGATAAAGGGAGACTAATAATTAATCTGGATGAAAATGAATCAAAGATTGTTCAAGAACTTACAGAATTAAAAATAAATAATGAACTAGAAACATGTTTACAAAAAATTGAAGTACTAAAAAGAGACCCAAATATTTCATTAAATGCCAAATCTTTATTATATTATTTTGAAAGTTGTATTTATGATGTAGAACAATTAAACAATGCACTTCAAAGTATACTTCAAGCTTTAAATATTATTCCAACAAATGTGCTTTATCAAAAAAAATATGTAATTTTATTATCAGTTTTTAGAGCAGAAAATGGATTTCTTGCTTGTAAAGATTATTTAAATGATTCATTTTTAAATATATTTAATAGAAATCGTAAATATATTTTAGAATTTTTAAAAATGAAAATTATGATTGAAGAAGGAAATATGTTAGAAGCTTATAAATATTCTGAAAAATCAATTATTACTTTCCAAAATTTATCTGATAATGAAAAAAAAGAAATTATGCCTGATATAGAACTTTTAAAACAATATGCTTTCGCTGATTATTTTGAACTTTCTTTTGAACATTATGAAAATCTTTTAAATACTAATAAAATAAATGAAGCTCAACTTTTTTATTTAAATGTATTGAATAAATTAATTTATCAAGATATAAGAACTTTATGGATTAATATGACAAGAATATAATAATAAAAAACAATATTAGATATTTTTAATATATATATTTGTTCATCATTAAATTGTTCTAAAATTTTTAACTTTTTTATCAATAATAAAAATTAAATTTTATTTATTTAAAATGTAGTATTCTAAAATAGAAATAATGTATTTTTAATTTATAATTCATATAAACTTATTTTTAGGATTTTAATCACAAAAAAGTAAAAAAGAAGAAAAATAATTATTTATTAAAAGATTTTAATGAATTAAATTTTGAAAATAATATTTTTATGGATTTATATTAATTTATATTCGATGTATTTTAAAAAAATAATATCTGGAGAAATAATTGATTGTAATAATATTTTTAATTTTTTATTGGAACTATTAGAAAGCTTCATTTTTTCATTAAAGGTTTTAACATTTAAGAAAAACATAAAATAAAAGAAATTTACTAATATTTTTTGTTAAATTCAATTAATTAAATCAATAATTTAAAATTATTTAATTTATCTTTTTATTTTTTTAATTAAAAGTCATCGATTTTCTTCTACTTAATTCATGGATTAATTTTTTTATATAATTAACTAATTGTTCAATAATTCCTTTTCAAATTTCAATAAATTTCAATTCTTTATATATTTTTATAAATTCAACTAATGAAATTGTGAATTCTCTTCATGTTCATAATATTATCATTACATTACATTCATTTCATTTTCTTATTCTTACTCCATTTCCATTTAAAGTATTAAAATGTCAATTTTTTTTTCAATCTTTTTCATTTTGAATATTATCATTATCACAATTCTAAAAATAATAACAAAGAATAATTAAAACCACTTGTTTGACATTCTTTTAAACCTTTTTTATATTGAGGATATATATTTCCATGAGAATCACAATATTTTCCTTTTCCTTTAGTTTTATAATAAAAATCATCAGCTTCAACAGCAGAACTTGTAAGTAAAAATGAAAATATAAATGATCCACAAATATTTAAAAAACTCTTTTACATTAAATTAATTCTAATCAAGGTTTTGTAATTAAAAATGAATATTGTAAATGCATTAATATGACTAAATATATATAAGTTAAAAAATTTATTTTTTTAAGTAAATATTTAAATATTTTTGAATTTCATTTCCCTTCTTTTTCCTTTATCAATTCTTCGATATCTTCTTTAGTTAAAAGCAATAAAGAATCTTTAAAAGCTTCTAAATTATCTTTACCAACATAAAAAGATAAACATATTTAGTAATTAAAAATAGATTTTTTGGGAAACTTTTACTTATACTATAAATAAAATTTGTTATATTATCATCTTGAGTATTTGTTTCTCCTTGTTTCCTTTTAAAAAATTAGAATAACATTGATTATATAAATAAAATTCTTTAATTGCTTTTACTTTTTGATAAACTTTTTTGAAATGAATATTTTTTTTCATACACATTATGATATTATTAAATATATTTTGTTCTATATTTGTTTCATTATTCATTAAAATTTTATATTTCTCACTTGTTAGGGTGTTAAAAATATTTTTTCTTCAATAACTGATTTATGACTAATAATATTATCATAAATTTTAGAACTGATAAAATCTGCAATAATTTTTTTATATTCTTCTTGAGAACTAAAAGAATTTAAAAAATTAATTATTTCATTTACTTGTTTTGGATTATTATTATTATCATTCATATAGTCTAATTCAGGAGCAGCATCAATTTTTTGAGTATAATATATTTTTAATTTATAATCTTTATCTTCCATATTATAAATTCTTGAATTTTTATTGTTGAATTATAAGAATTTTTGGCTTCAATTATTCCTTAATTAAATCTTTTTGATTAAAATATTTTGATATAATTAAATAAGTATTATATGGCAAAAAGGTTTCATTATCATTAAAATTTTTTTTTTTCATTTTCTTCAATTGCTCTTAACTATTCATTTGCTAAATTCTTTCTTTTATAATAATTTTTAGAAGATTTTTTTTTAAAACTTAAATAATATGATTCATTAATTAATTCATGTTCAATATTACTATTAAATTTTCCTTGAAAGAGAATAATAGAAAAAAAAAATCTAGTAATGGAATATATCTTTCATCAAATAAAAAGCAATTAATAATATTTTCAAAAATAAATTTCCCAATTAAAACATTTATATCAAAATTAGTTATTGATTTATTATAAGTATTTTTTCCTAAAATTTCAATTATTTTACAAATACATTTTATATTATTTGAAATAAATGTAATTTTAGAAATTAAAGTATCAATAATAATATGTAAAATTTTTCTTATAATTCATAAATAATGTCTATAAATATTAATTGCTATTTCTTGATTTGATGATTTTTTCATTTCTTCATAAATATTATTTTAAAAAAAATAATTTAAATATTATTATTTTTTAAAATAAAATAATGACGACAAATACTCCATCATCAGATAAAATACTATATTTATCATTTAATCAAGATGCATCTTGTTTTGCAGTTGGTACAGAAACAGGATTTAAAATATATTCATCATATCCAATAAATCATTGTTATGAACGAAATTTAAATGGAGGAATAGGAATAATAGAAATGTTATATAAAAGTAATATATTAGGTTTAGTTGGAGGAGGAACATATCCAAAATTCAGTAAAAATAAATTAATAATATGGGATGATATGCAATGTAAAGAAATATCAGAATTAAAATTTAGTTCAAATGTTTTAAATATAAAATTAAAAAAAGATAAAATTTTTTCAATTTGTGAAAATAAAATATTTATATTTAATTTTCAAACATATCAAAATATTGATATTATAGAAACAAAAGATAATCCAAAAGGTTTAATAGCAATAAGTTATTCTCCAAATGTGAATATATTAGCATATCCAATATTAAATAATAAAGAGTCTCAAAAAGGGAAAGTAAAAATAAAAAATTATGACGATAATGGAAAAGAAATAGAAATAACAGCCCATGAAAATGTAATATCATATCTTTTAATAAATAATGAAGGAACGATTTTAGCAACTGCTAGTGAAAGAGGAACAATAATAAGAACTTTTAGATGTATTGATGGATTAGTTTTACAAGAATTTAAAAGAGGAAATGAAAAAGCAGAAATAAATTATTTATGCTTTGATAATTTAGGTATTTTTTTAGCTGCTACAAGTGATAGAGGGACTATTCATATTTGGTCTATGAAAAGTTCTATTAAAAAAATAAAAGAAAATGAAATTGGGAATAATATAAATTTAAATAATAATGAAAATGATGGAACTATTGATTTTAATACTTTTGAAACAAAAAAAAATAATATTCAGGATAATTTACCAGAAAATAAAATTTCTCTTTTTAACATTTTTGGAGTTAAAACTGAAAGAAGTTTCGCTCAAATTAGATTAAATGATGATCATCATTATAAATGCTGTTTTTTACCTGATAATAACATTTTTGCTGTTAGTTCTATTGGAAAATATATTTTTGCAAAATTAGATACTAAAAAAGGAGAAGTTTGTAATATTGATGAAAGTGGTTTATTGTCTGAAAAGAAATTTAATAAATAATATTTTAAATTTTAAACAATTAAAATTTAATATATTTATATTTTTTAATAATGAAAGGAAATAAACTTGTAAATAATAGAAATGATTTAAATTATAGGTTTTTGTATTCTTTAAATAATCCTTTTCCTATTTTTCTTATGATTGCTGTTCTTTATTCTGGAATGTTTACTCATAAGAATTGGTTAACTATTTTAAATATGGTTTTTGCAATTACTACTAATGTTATAATATTAATTATTGGAAGTGTTTTATATATTGATGCTTGGATTTATACTTTAATTGCTTTAATTGTTTTAAATTTTAGATTAAAAGTTACTGAAAAAATTTCCAAACACTTTGAAAATAAAATTTTACTTAATAAAAATCTTGAAGAAGTATATAATAAATATTTTTCAAAAGTTTTTTCAAAAACTGAATTTCAATATTTATTTGATAAAGCTAAAAGAGTTAGAACAGGAAATTCTTTTTATTTTTTTAAAGAAAAAGATGAATATAATAAAATATATTTTTTTGCTTCTGTCTCAAATCCAAATGGATTAGTATTAAAATGTCAAAAAGAAATTATAGAATTTATAAGTGAAGGAAGTTGGGTTGGAACTATAGATTTTTTAAATTATCAAAGTGATTCAAAACAATTTTGGCAATATTCTTTAAGTTGTGATATTTCAAATACTGAAATATGTTATTATGAATGGGATATTAATGTTATTAAAAATATATTTATGTTTAGTACTGATTATTCTCTCTTAAATAATATTTTAATTGTTTGGAGTGAATCTATTTCGAATAATATTGTTAAATTATATGAAAAAGTATTTAAATGTATGCATGGTGCTAAAAATATTAAAGTTTTAGGAGTCAAATCAAGAGAAAAACAATTAACTTCTTTATTCTCGAAAAATTTTGTTGATTTCGATGAAGAATTCATTACTTTAAAAAAATAAATAAATTAAAATCATCAATTCAAAATAGTAACAATTAATAAAAAATATTGTTTTTTTATTAATAATATTTTTTAAATGTATTAATTTCAATGTAAAAACAACTTTTATAAACGAAAAAAACATCGAATAAAAAAACACAAAAAAATATAATATAATATATTTTATTCATATAATCTTTTTTAAAGATTTAAAAATCTGCTTCATCACCTCCATTTCTACAAAGAGAACATCCAAGAGCATATTCATCTCCATTAGGAGGATGATTCCCTCCAACTTCACAATTTTTCTTATCACATTTAGGTAATTTTTCCTTAGGATATTTACTAACATAATCTCCAGCACATTGTCTTGAATGACAATCTTCGCAAAAATGAGTAGTTCCCCAACAAAACCAACTAGCAATTTTACAACAAAATCTACATTTATATTCAATAAATTCATTTCCATGTTTATTACATGAAGTTTTCCCTGCAACATTTTTTAAATTAGCATCTTTTCCACAAACTAAATCTTTTGGATCATATATTTTATTTGGATTATCATTATTTACTCCAGGTCCATCACCGCATTCTCTTCTTCCTGCAAAATAAGGTTTTTTACATACATAACACATATAATATGATAATCTCTTTAATGCAAATTCTAATTTCTGTCCATACCATTTTGATTTTGGATCAGTTAATTTTGGGTCTTTATCTAATCCTTCAAATTTTAATCTTTTAAGTGCCATTTGGCATATTTCTTTATATAATTTTTTATTTTCATTTATCATTTCTTGTATTTCTGGAACTTGAGGACAATTATACCATTTATTACATACTGAACATGTACAATGATTAAAGGTAATTTTAGGTCCTACCCATTTTCCTTCTAATCTTTTTTTTATACAATGATAATGTATATAATGCTTACATGATAATAATATTATTGGTGCTGCTCCTAATCCTTCTGAATAACATATATTACAATATGAATCCATATCTTGTTCAAATATTTTTTGGAAATATTTACAATCACTATTTAAACATGGTGGACATTCTTTTTCACCATTAACACCAAAACATTTATGACCACATTTAAGTTTTTTTTTACATGAATTTTCATATCTTTCTATACATTCAGGATTATTACAAACATCATTTTCAGGTCCTTTATTATCATCATTAATTATATTTTGATCATATCTGCATTTTTCTGCTTTTTGATCAATCATAAATTCTTTACATGTTTTTCCAATATGATAAGGAATACATTTACATTTAGTACAAAAATTATTATTACATGATATACATCTACATCTATAATTTGCAAATTCTTCTGCAGCTTCTTTACTTAATCTATTACCTTGATCATCTCTAATATTATAATTTACTGTTCCTGGTTCAAAAGAATTTAATTCATGACAATTTGGACATTCTATTATTTGACCTAAAAGTCCCATTAATGCATTTTGTTCATATTTATCATATTTCTCTTTTCCAAATATATTCTTTTTAAAATCTTCACTTATTGTCCTTTGACATACTTTACATTTCATATTTCCAAAATCTTTTTCTGCATATTCATTAATACATTTTATACACATAGGATGATTACATTCTAAATAAGTAAAATCTGGAGATTTACATTTTTGACATACAAAATTAAATACACTATTTTCATATTCTTCAAGTTTATCATTCTTTATGGAAGGTATTTTTTTTTCAGATTCTTTTTTTGGTTCTTTATTTTCAGGAACTTTATTTCCATCAACCTCTTTTTTTTTATATGACTCATATCTATCCTGTGGTTCGTTTTTATTTTTATTCCCAAGCTTTTTTGGATTTTCATTTTTACTTTGTATTTTCCTAGTCAGAACTGCAATATATTGATATAAAAGGAACCTTATTATTGGAAGATTTTCTGATGGTTCAGAAAATTGTTTTAATATTTCTCCAAATTGAGTATCAAAAGTTTTGAAAGTATTTCTAAAATCTTTGCATTTTTGAAAATGAGTTTTGAAATCCGACTCTTTCATTGTTTTTTGACATTTACATTTTATTGTTTCTTTATCCATTTTTTTTATTATATTTTTTTTCGTCCATATATTTTATTTAACCTTTTTTATTTTATTTAATAATTTAAATCTTTTCGATTATTATTTTTATTTTTGAATAATTTTTTAATTTTAATTTTTATTTATGCCTTTTAATTTGATTTAAAAGATTTTTAATTCAATCAAATTAAGAAAGAATGAAAAATAAGAATTTATATTTATTAAATAAATTCTTTATATAAATTATATATTATAAGACAAATATATCAAATATTTTCCTAAAAAATAAAAAATAAGATTAGAAAACTATTACTTTTACTTTAAGAATAAAAAAAATTAATTTTTCACTTTAATATATGAAAAAATCTATTTTGAAATTTAATAATTTTTTTGTTGAAAAAAGCTTTCTTAAAAATTAAAATCCATGATGTTATTTCTTTTTCCTCTTAACATCTTTTTTTAATAATATTTCATAAATATTATTGATACTTACATTTTTAAATTATCTTACAATTAAAAAACATATAATATAGTAATTAAACTGAACATCTATTAATTTTTATGTATGAATAAACATTTCAGTCCCATTATTAAATTTAATTCAAAAATAAAGACTTATTTTTGTTTCATTATCTTCTTTGAAAACAAGATAAAAAAGTTAGAACATATTAAATTAAATTTCTTTAATGTATTGAATTTATATATTTTTATTTAATATATTTCATTTGATAAATCCTTTCTATAATATTATGATTTTTCATTCAAAAAAGGAATAAATAATAATATTAAAAAAACATATAAAAGTTTATATATATAATATACCTAAAATATTATTATTTTTTATAATTATTTTTTTGTTGTATCTTCATAGATGAAAAATTTTTCTAAAATTTTAAATTTATTTAAAGTAGATCCAATTTTCCTTAGAACAAAAATATTACTTCCAATATAATAAAGGATTTCTGTAATTACCATAATAACAAATATAATTATCAAAAATTTCAACAAATCATTAATATTATTTTGCAATTCAGGTAAAATAAAATTATATTCCAAATCTTGAAGATAAGTCTTCAAATAAATAATTAGTAATAAATTATTAAATTGAAAAGTTTTACTATGAAAATAATTAATAGTTTCATTTTCGCTTCTTTTACTAATATTAAAACTTAAAAATTCACTTCTTAATTGATTAATAAACCCACTAATCATTGTTTCAACTTTAGTTTGTAATAAAGGTTCAACTGAGCATATTGCAACTAAAGAATAATGATATTTATCATTTTTAATAATATTTTCACATCCTTCATATCCATCTTTATTTACCATTTCCATATATTCAATTGTTTTTTTAATATTATCTTTTGTTAATAATTTCTTTATTTCTGTATAATTACCAAATAAGACATTAGTTCCATAACCAAATAAATCTAATCTTTTTACCAAATTTGTCTCATTTACAAAAATTCCTAATCTAACTTCTAAATAATATGCTAAAATGAGTTCTTGTAAATCTTGTACAGTTTCTGTTTCTTTTCTTTTTGTATCAATTTTACGAAAGTAATTGAAAATTATAGGAAATCCAACAATTAAAAAAAGAATGTAAATCATTCCTAATAATAATAAAATTTTAATTGTTTCACAATAAGCTTTAAAATAATATTTTTTTTGTTTATTATTATTATTAAATTTAACTAAAAACATATCATCATCATCACTGTCATCTACATTTGTACTCATTTCTGAATCTTGTCCTGATGAATTTATCATTATTTGATTTTGAGCTGATTTTGCTTTTACTTTATTATTTGGGTTTATTTCTTTTAATTTATCCAATGCATTAGAACATTTAATTTCATTTAATATTATTAATTTTGTATATTTTAACTTTTCTTCTAAATAACTTTTCCCTTTTTTTGTTAGTTTAATAATTTGTTCAGTAATATTATATATTTTTTTATGTGTTATTTCTAATGAAAGATACAGTAAAATAATTGAAAAAATGTTGAACAGTAAAAAGCCTAAAAAAAAGGAATACATTAGTATTTTATAATTTTTTAATGTATTTTTAAATCTTTGTTTACTAACCACTAACATTTCATTTAATGAATGAATAAAAGTAAAATAATTATAGACTGTACATAATAAAAATTGTTGATTTTCATTTAAATCAGAAATTGAATTAGGAATATCATTATAATTCACTACAGGCATATCTAAATAAAAACCATCAATTTGGCTTAAAATATAAAAATAATTTTTTGGTAAATCAAATGTTTCATCATAATTTACTTTTTGAGTATTTCCATCATGCAATAAAATAGTTATATAATTTTCAAAAAGCTGTTTATAAATAATTGAGCTTTTTTTTATATTTGTATAATTATTTTTAAAATATTTATTTTTTGTACTCAATGCAACAGAATAAGTTTCTAATAAACTTTTATAATAGTCAGATAAAGAAATATTATAACCTTCAATGGAAGAAGCATATTTTTCATTTAACACATTATATAATGATTCAGAGTTAGGTAATTTTATCATGTTAGTAGCAAAAAATAAATTTGTAAAATAACAACTATTTAATTCTCTAATTACTAACATTTTTACATATTCATCATAGAATTGATTAGAAAAAATTTTAATTAGAATAGAAATTATAATAGCTAAAATAATAAGAAACAAATTATAAAGAAAGCTTATTTTATCAATAGTTGTTTTTATTATTGATGAATTTTCCTTTTTTTTACTTGAAATATTCCAAGAACTTTCTCTTAGAGCTTTATATGATAATATTGAAGCACCTGAATGAGATGCAGTCATTGAAGTCGCATTGATTTGTGTTTGAATATGAGCTGACTCAATGGTTTCGATTTCAATTTTTTTTTGCTGAATTATTGATAATTTAAGATCTGAAAATAAAATTTGCATAAGATAAATTTCTTCATTTTTTATTTGAAATATTCTTTTCAGAATAAACTCTACATTTATTGTTTTTGAATTTTTAAAATTTTCTTTTATTTTTTTTAAACAAGAAGAAATTTCACTATTTTGACATCCACTATCTTTGACTAAGTGAGCTTTAACATTTAACAATATTTCATTCATATTTAAAGAAAATGCCTGATTATAAGCTTTTCTAGGGTTAAAATCTTTAATACCAAAAATTGTTAAAATATTTAATCTTTTTAATTGATTTGAGAAACCTAAATAATTTTGAAAAAATACTCCATATTCAATACAAATTCCATTTGAATGCATTAAAATATAATTACAATCATCTGGAAAGTTTAAAGGTTCTATTAAACAAACAACACATACTTTTCCATTATATGAAGGTAACATATTATAATTTAATTTTACTCCTATTAAATAATGATCCAGTGTTTCTAAAACAGTTTCATGCTTTATTGCTTTTTTGCTTAATAGTGATGATTTTATAGTTTTACCTTCTGATTTTCTCATTAAATATGGAAAAATATTTATTGAAGGATTATCTATTAATTTTGAAGTTTTTTTCCCTGTAAGTTCAAAAAAAGTTAATGGTGCTTTTTTTATTGTAAATTTTCCTTTTTCAAATGAAATTAAAAAATAATTATTTTTATCAACTATTGTATCTAAAGAATTTAAATCAAAAAAATCAAATGATTTATCAAAATTAGCATTAAATAATATATCTTCAATTAATTTAAATTTTTCATTTTCTGGTTGTTCTCTTATTTTTATTGAATCACTTGATTTATCTATTAAAGATATTATTTTATCAAAGGAATCACCAATAACTGAACTCTGATTATCTATAATTCTAATTATTTCTTTCCTGCTTTTTGTAAAACTTTTTAATATTGTTTTAAATGATTTTAAAATTTTTAAGTATTCAATATTCAATTTATTAAAATATATTAAATATTCTAATGAGTTTTCATCATTTTTTTTTTCTACTTTTTTAAAATGATATGATAAATATTTAAAAATTGAATGAATTAAAGTCTCTGATTTATCATATTTTTCAGAATAAATAAATTTTTTTAAATAATAAATAGGTCTAAAAATTTTATCATCTGAAATAAAATACAATAAAACTTTATGATATATTAAGATTTCAGAACACCATTTTCCATAAATATCATTTTTTTCTTTTACAATTTTATATAAACTATTAAATAATTGAATAAGAATAGCAAAAATAATATTATAATCTTTTCCTTCGTAATTAATAGTAGTAGATGTTGTTCCTCTTGAATTTTGGTTTAAATCAAAAGAAATAAAAGAAGAAATTAATGATTCATTTCCTCCTGATAAAACTTTATAATCTTCATTACTAATGCAAAAATAATTTTTTAAATCATTTTTATAATTTATGAAAAAAGATTCTTTTGATTTCTCTAATGCTCTGTTTATATTTGATTTCATTAAAAAAAATTTGGATAATGGACTGAATAATTGGTTGGCACCTACAAAAAATTCACAAGTTTCTTTTTGTAAATGATATTTTAATTTTGAGAGAGTAATACATTTTTTTACACCATTTAAATAAAAAAATGATATAAGTATTAATAAAAGTATTAAAATTCCTTCTAAAGTCTTAAATACTTTTTCATTATCTATTAAATATTTAATTAAACAAACTGAAATAAACCTTACAATAAAAATTCCGAAAATAAAAATTTTTGAAATAAATAATATTTTAGTTTCTTTTGATTTATGAAGTTCATTTCTATAACATTCTGCTCTTATTTTAAAATCATAAATAAAAACAATAGACCAAATTAATTGAAATAAAATTGAAAATTGAATATTTAATCTTATTACTATTAAAAAACAACCAACTTCTACTAAAGCTAATTCAGATAAAAATAATTTTGATTGTAAAAAATAATAATTTTCATTTTGATCAAAACAATAAACAAAAATAGAATAAAAATAAAAAAATGAAATATTAAAAATAAGACAATTAATAACATCTAAAATAAAATTATTATCAATTTCATAATAATTATCAGAAAATTGTAAAAAAATAGGTCTATTAAATATTAAAATAAAAATTGGAGAGAAAGTAACATAAATAAGATAAATTATATAAAAACTAGTTTTCTTAATAGTTCTCACAATAAAATTGTCTATTTTAATTAAATGAACTGAAAATGTAATGATAATAAAAAAAATAATAATTATACAAATAATATTATAATTATAAAAATCTTTTTGTTCAATAGGAGTAATATCAAATTTATTTGCTAATTTATACATTTGGTCATATTTATACCTTGAAATATCTATTTCTTCAGGATTACTTTTATTTGTAATTATACAATTTAAAAGTTCAAAATAAAATATTGGTGAAATATAATATAGAAAATAATAAATATTCATAAATTGTCTTTTATAATTGAAAATAATGTCTATTACTATTATATAAGATGTTATTTCAAAAATGTTTGATATATAAAATAATAAATATGTATTAATTGCGTTTTCCTTTATACTAACATAAATTTTTGAAATTATTTTTGAAAAGGCATTTTGTTCTTTTTTATTATTTATCTCCATTTTTAAAAATATTTCATATTTAGATTGTGAAACATAGAAAAATTATTTACTCAAATTATTATTTTTTTATTAAAAATAAATAAAAGGAAAATATAATTTTTAAATTGAAAGAATAATACAATGAAAAGATTTGACAGAAAATCTGCTTTAAAATTAATAAATAAATATGCAGATGAATGTAATAGAGTAAATGAAGAAAAAAAAAGTCTTGAATTAGAAATAAATGATTTAAAAGCAAATATAAGTGTAAATAAAGAAATAATTGATAAATTATTAAATCCTTCAATTTCAATTGACTCAAAATCAAAAATAATAATGGATGGGATTGAAAAGGAAAAGAATTTATTAAAAGATAGGAAAAAACAATTAGACTCAGAAAATAAAAATTTAAGAAAAAAAATAAAATATTATGAAAATATAATAAATGGAGATATTGAAATTCATCGGGAAAAAATAAAAGATTTAAAAGATAAAATATTTATTTTAGAAAATGATAATAAAAAAAAAGATTCTATAATATTGTCTTTAAATCAACAACTGAAAAATCTAAGAGATAAAGATTTAATGGATAAATTATCTAATAATGAAGGAAATGATGATGATGAAGAAGAAAATGAAGATGATTCTGATAAAAGTGAAGAAACTGTTATTATTCCTGATAAAATTCCTAAAGAAATTTATGTTTTTGATCCTACAGAAAGCTTAAATATTATGCAAGAAGATTTAATTTTATATAAAAAAGCTTATGAAAATGCTCTTAGTAAAATTAAAGAATTTAGAAATTTAATTAATAAATATGAAGTTAAAATTAGTGATTTAAATTCCCAAATTTATAAAATTGAAAATTCTATTCCTAATCAAAAAGTAATTCATAGGAATAATAATTTTAGGAATAATTATATTCCACAAAATAATTATAATAAAAAAAAAATAGAAAATGAAAATTTTGAAATAAATGAAATTTTAAAATTTACAAAAATATCTGAAGAAGAAATCCAAGAATTAATTCAAAACGGAAATAAAATAATATCAAATTTATTATATGAATTAAATACAATTTTAAAAGACTATAAAATTAAATTAGAAAAAATATCCCAAGAAAATTTAGAACTAAAAGAAACATTAGTTAAAACAACAAATGAAAACTTAATATTATATAAAACAATATTAGAAGAAAAAACAAAATCAAATATATATAAATATTTTACTCATAGAGATAGAAAAATAAATATTGGAGATTCATATTTAAACACAGATGTATCATTAATGGCAAATGTAGATGATATTAAAGAAAGAAAAAAAAGTTTAGAATTAAATATAGGAATGAGAGTTAGAAATACTGAAGAAAATTTTAATCAATCTGCAGATGATATTAGAAATTTAGTAAATGAAGATGAAGGAGTAAAAAAAAATAATTTTACTGAAGTTAATTCTGAGGAAACTATATAATTAAGAGTTTTTTTTTTGATAAACAAATTTTTTCACATGTTCAAATCAATTTAAAAATACGAATTTCACAAAAATAATATAATTTATAAATTTTTAACCTTTTTTAATACTTTAGTAATAGAGTTTTTGTTTTTATCTTTAATTTCTATTTGAAAAAGACAAATTATTGGTATTTTAAGTTTGTCTTGACTTTTTTATTATTTTTTATAATTCTCTTTAAACTAATAAATTTATAATAATTTTTTATATTTTTTTGTTCATTCGCATTATAATTATTTATTATATTTAATAAAATTTCAATAATTTAAAAAAATAAAATCATAATTCTTTTTTTTAAAATATTTAATATTTTCAAAAATGAAAATATTTTTAATTTTTCTTCTTTATAAAATTTCATATTCATTTTTCGATAAATTTAAATCAACAATTGAAAATATATTCTCAAAAACTATATTTTTTGAATATTCATATAAATTAATAAATTTTATTGAAGATAAAAACCACATCAATATTCAATTACAATTAAATGGAGAAAACAATACATATTCATTACAAATGAATTGTTTATCAGATGAAATATTTCAATTTAAATTAACTCCAAATAAAGTTAAATTATTTGAACTTCCAAAAGTAAATCCTTATGTACATAATGAGAATATTACAAGAGAAATAAATATTAATAAATTAAAATATAAATTAGAAATCCAAAGAAATCCTTTTATACTTATAATAAAAAGAAGAAATACAAATGAAATTTTATTTAAAACAGAAGAAAAAAATCCATTTAGATTTATGGTAGATTACACAGAAATAAAAATACAAATACCATCAAAAAATATATATGGTATAGGTCAAAGAACAACAAAATTTAATTTACATTCAGGAACATATACATTATATAATAAAGATAATCCAAATCAAATTGATTATGGAATAGGAAATAATAATAATAGATATGGTTCCCATCCAGTATATTTAATGAGGGAAAATTCTGGTTTTTATCATATAAATTTTTTAAGAAATTCATTTGCAATGGATATAGAATTAGATTTAGAAAAGAAAAAAATATCATATTTAATATTAGGTGGTGTATTAGATTTTACTTTATTTTTAGGTAATAAGAAACCAGAAAATGTAATTAAAATGTATCATAAATTTTTAGGAGGATGGATGATGCCTCCATTTTGGAGTTTAGGTTTTCATCAATCAAGATGGGGTTATAATGATATTGATTCTATAGAATCAATGTTAGGAAAATATGAAAAAGAAAAAATACCATTAGATACTTTTTGGCTTGATTTAGATTATATGAATAATAATCATCCTTGTACTTGGGATGAAAAAAGATTTCCTTCAGAATTATTTAAACAAATATTACATATATATAATAAAAGATATGTATTAATTAGTGAACCTTGTATAGGGTTAGAAAATAAAAAAGTTATGAACATAGGAATTAAATATAATACTTTTATTTCAGAAAATAATACTCCTGTGATAATTAGAATGTGGCCTGGAAAAAGTTATTGTTTAGATTTTTTTCATCCAAATGCTTCTCTTTTTCAAGAAAAATGTCATGATTTTTTATATAATAAATCTAGATATTCTGGAATATGGATAGATATGAATGAAATATCAACTTTTTCAAGTGGAAAAATAGATTCAAATGAAAATGAACTTCCATGTAATGAAACAAATTATTATTATTATCCTGGAGGATATAAAATTCAACATAAAACTTTTTGTCCAAATACTTTACATTTTAATAATTTAACTCACAGTCAAATACATAATGTTATTTCTTTAAAAGAATCAGAACAAGTTAAATTATATTTAAAGAAAAAGTTTCCAAATGAATTTCCTTTTTTATTAACAAGAGCAAATGCACCAAAAATAGGAAAATATTCATTTATTTGGTCAGGAGATAATGGAGCTAATTATACTTTTTATAAATATTCTTTAAGTGAAATATTTAATTTTAATTTATTTGGTATTCCAATGAGTGGAACTGATGTTTGTGGTTTTATGGGAGAAACTAATGAAAAATTATGTGCTAAATGGTATCAAATTGGTTCTTTATTTCCTTTTTTTAGAGCTCATAGACATTTAGAGTATAATGATACTGAACCTTTTTCAATGGGAAAAATTTTATTGGAAACTTCTAAAAATTCTATTATTTTTAGATATAAAATTTTAAAATATTATTATTCAATTTTTATTAGGAAAAATAAAACTGGAACTATATTTAAACCTTTATTTTTTGAATTTAAAAATGATGAACATTTAATTGAAGAAAATATAGTTAATAGTCAATTTATGATTGGAAAGGATTTAATGTGTATTCCTAATTTTAATTATTATGAAAGTAATTTTACTATTGGTTATTTTCCTAAAGGAGAAAACTGGTATAATTTAAGAAAATTAAATTTAGTTGAAAAAAATGGATTTAATAAAGTTGATACTTTATATAATGTTCATCCTGAAATTTTTTTGAGAGGAGGAAAAAGTATTTTTATGAATGATGATATTGAAAATGTTTTAAATTCTAAGGAACTTAGTAATAATTTTACATTAATTATTGCTTTTAAACATTTATATAGTTATTTATATAATTCTATTGGTTATATTCCTGATATATATGATTATAATAATAAAAACAATATTAAGTTTACTATGAAAAAATCTTTATTTTATAAAATTGAATCTTTATTTGATTATAAAAACATGGAATTAAATATTAATTTTAATGAATTAAATTATTGTACAGAGTTTAC
>JAEEGI010011314.1_pt1 | contig 19255 bp, 17 predicted proteins | sample 8958751 | NCBI WGS metagenome assembly JAEEGI01 (sample SAMN16246545, study PRJNA631951) | gut metagenome | biome: gut microbiome; feature: rumen; material: KS-attached | host: Bos | place: Iran: Karaj | collected 2018-10 | reverse complement strand
CTTCTGTTCCCAGCCTTCTTCACTCATATGAGCCAGGCACAGATAAACCATTTTCCTTTCAGCCATCGCTTTCGCTATATTATTTCATTATTATATTTCATCTTCCTTCCCAGCACTGTGCAGATAATCATCTGAATGTCCTTCACAAACGAATAGTGCCGGTAATAGTAACAATTGATTCTTACCTTATCGGGATAAATCACTGTGTCATTGTATTCTTCTGCAATTGCCCGGGCTTCTCTTGTATCGCCTTCTTTTTGTTTTTGGGCAACATATTCTGCTATCATCTCGTCCTCGAGCCGATACTTCAGCGTTGCCGGGCCGGTAATTCCAGGGCGGAGCTTCAGAATATCGCGATTATCGCCTGTTAACTTATCAGCATATCCTGGAACATCAGGACGTGGGCCCACAAAGCTCATCTTGCCGCGAAGGACATCCCACAGACCAGGCAATTCGTCCAGCTTGTAGTGCCTCAACTTTGCGCCAAGCGGTGTAATGCGGCTATCGCCAGCTACTGACACGGTAGAACCGTTATGTTTTACCGTCATCGTGCGGAACTTATGGCAACTAAACAGCTTGCCCTCCTTTCCCACTCGTTGTTGAACGAAGAAGACTGGACCTCCAGGCATTTTGATCTTGACCAGGATAGCCACGATAATTAACACTGGCCACAAGATCAGCAGGCCAATCAAAGAAACAATTCGATCAAATATAAACTTAAGTACCATCCGAATTATTTCTTAACAGACGGTAACGACAGAAGACCCATCAGTGATCCCCAACCGTAACTGCAATGAAGCGTGATGAAACTCCAGAGGAGATAGAAGAAGTTCAAGTTCTTTTGTTTTGCGAGTTTCGCACTCACAAAGCCCAGCGCCAGTAAATACATCAACATCACAAACGCCGAAAGCCACAGAGCAGGTCGCCAGAAAATACCCACTAATGCTGGAACAATTACCCCTAATACAAATAGCAGCGGAATGAAATGGCGCAACGAGAGAGATTTCATCTGTTTAGTGTAATACACCGTCAAGATGTTCCACTTACCGTTACCGAAGTTGTTTTTCGCCAGTCCACGAAAAGTCTCGCGAGCGAAATAGGTACAGAATGTATCAGGAATAATATAGATCTTACCACCACCATTAATGATACGCTTGCTCAACTCAATGTCCTGATTACGTACAAGACGGACATCGTACAATCCGTACTTATCAAAAACTCGCTTGGGCCAACAGCCAAAAGGCACCGTGTCCACCTCCTTTATTCCGTCGATTCCGGTTCGGAAAGCAGAATTACCTACGCCAAACCTGTTACTCAACACCTCACGAATAGCCAAAGACTTGGGTGTCTTATTCAGCACATCGGTTTTGCATACACAACCCACATTGTCGGCGTCCAACTCTTTTAATTTATCAACGATTGCTGAACAATAATTGGGTTCATAAAAAGTATGAGCGTCAATACGCATAATGATGTCCCCTCTCGCCTCACTTATGCCTTTATTCATGGCATACGGCACTATCTTTTGGGGATTGTCGAGCACACGCAAATAAGGGCATTGAGGAAGATACGAGGCAATTATCTCCCGGGTACGGTCGGTGCTCATACCATCCACGAAAAGAACTTCCAAATCGCCTTTGGGATAGTCTTGAGCCATGATGGACTCAATACAACGGGCAATGTATTTCTCTTCGTTGTAGGTGGGGCAGATAATGGTAAGCATTAATTATTGTTTCAATTTAATTAACACATTAACAGCCATGCTAAATAACAGGAATTGTATGATTAAAATACCATAATTAAGCATCCTCTACTAATCGCATAGTATGCCTATTTCTTTCAAGAATTGTTCATTTAATACCATGTGAGCATCATACTGATTAGCTTTTTGCAAACAATTGTCTTTCATTTTTTCGTAATCAAGTTCCCTATGAATAAATGAGATCATAGCTTTATACAACGCATCAACATTCTTGGGTTCGATGATTACGCCCGTGACTCCATCATTAACTACCTGTTTATTAAAATGCCAATCTGTAGCGACAATTGGTAGACCGGCTATATATGCATCAATTACCGCCCCAGGGAATCCTTCGTTGAAATAGTATGTTGGGAATAGGAAAACATCATTCTTAGCCAACTCTTCATATCCTCTTTGGTTTGTTAAATCTAGCAAACCCCTATAATCAAGATTATTGAGACTTTTTAAACTATTAAGAAACTCGTTTTCATATCCATCATCTATGTTTCCATAAAAGGATATTCTATACTTGTCTCTTAATCCGTCATCATTCAATCTTTTGGCACACTCTATTATTTCCTTACATCCTTTTTCCTCATGAATGCGTGACAAAAACACAAAGCGTATTACGGTGCCATTTCTATCGCCTATGGGGAAATGATACACAGGTTTTGAGTTTGGAATATATTTGGCGTTTGTTATCCCATTTATTCTAAGTTCATCCACCATATCTTGGCTTTGAACAAAAATGCTTTTCAAGTAATGATAATACTTTGGATTAATCACTCCATTTTTTACCAATTCATGAAAACCTCCACCGACAACCCAATAAAACACATCTTTTTTCAGCCTCACAAAATAAAGAAGTCTTATCAACCTATAGGCACTAATATCACATGCAGAAATTACAACCTTTGCACCCTTGTTGAACACTAAACTAGAAAAGGCTGTTAAAAGACACCAAGGGCGTTTCTGCCAACTATGAGTATCTACCTGTATTACTTTATCAAAAACTTCTTCAAAGCGCTTGACAAAAAGTTGATTCTTCATGGTTTCACCACAATTGGGTTCTTTACCTTTGCGAATGGCCCCAATAAGAATCAATTTATTCATATTCATACAGTTTTATTTTAGAATGACTTAATTCATCCACCACCTTCCCAAAAGAAAATATCAGCTCTAATAGCTGATGTGTCAAAACCATTGATAGCTTATCTTTTAAATTGGTGTAGCTTGTCCTTGAATACCCTATTTCATGTAGCCATAAGGCATGAAAACAGTGCGAAGCATGAGTTTTCCTGTAATCAGTTCGTCAGGTGACTTATGTACAAGAACATAAATGTGTGAAAATGCTTCTGTTGCGAAAGTTTGAAGTCAGCCTCGCTCGAACCCATATCCGTAATAGCCAACTCGTATATCCATATAGGAAACCCTTATCAGAGTTTTCGGCCTTGTTCACTTACAGCATAAAAAAACGTGACCCTCAGAATATAGGTGTCAAATGTTCATACCAGTTTCTCGGGAAGCTTTATCCATTCACCAAAAGTGTAATTCCATCGTTTAGGGCGAAACTCAGCAAAACCGCTTTCTTCAGCAAAAGTCAACTCACCAAAATAGATTTTCCCGCCCACATCATATAAATCTACCCTTAAATGTGGCACACCCTTCGACAAAGTTTGAGCCAATTCAATCATTTGAGGCAACGTCGATGGAATGGGGGGCAAGCAGTGGGAATCACTTTTATACCCAACATGTTCTATATCCGATATGAATCTTCCACACACGTCAAAGAAATTATCTCTCACGTGTCCTCTCTCACTTCTTCCGGTGGTTATATAGAAACACTTCACTTTGCCATCAAAGCACCAAAATTTGTAATCCTGAGGATAAGACATCAGTTTATCTTCAAGATATTGTTCGGCAATGATTCGTGGCTTAATGTCTTTATATGTCCATTCCCGAAGGTTGTTCCAAATCCCATTGGGGTACATCGTCTTTTGTAAACGATGTTTGGCATTTTCTATATCGAATTTCGATTTATCCTTACATATAAGGATGCAATCGGCTCCGCCGCTATGTGTTGGTTTTATTACAAACTTTTCAGGTAAAGACTCCCAATCAATGTCCTCCACGCTTTCCCATACTCCATAGGTGGGAATAACATACTCTTCTCCTATCAATGAGGCCACCAATTGTTTAGCTTCGTACTTGTCAACCATTTGATGATATATGGGCTTATGATCATAAAGCTTTAACCATTGGCATTTTTCCGAGAATGTCTTTGGATTGTCCAAATCCAACCTTTGCCACTTCCGCCAAAAGAACAGTTTTTTCAAATACTCCTCATCAGAATATATCTTATTCTTTGCATATCTAATAAACAACTCTTCTGTGAGGATATTAGGTTGATTGAAGAGGTAATAAAAGGCTTTTTTGAATTCCCCCATAAACTATGCCTTTTTATTCTGAATACTTTTTCCCGTCTTTCATAATGATTCTAGCCGGAACACCAGATACCACACAGTTGTCTGGGACATCTTTAATAACCACTGAATTCGCGGCAATAGTGACATTGTTCCCGATGGACACAGGTCCTAATATTCTAGCTCCGGTACCAATATAAACATTATCTCCTATTTCAATTTTTCCTGAATGAAAGGGCTTTCGATTGCCTATGAGCACATTAGGTGCAACGGTTGCATTTTTACCAAAACGTGCGTACTCAACGACACGGAAAAGACCTGGGTGCAGTAATAAAAAACCTGGGCCCAACGCGTTAATGGGAACATTTATCTGATACCTCAAAGCCATTCTTCGATTCTTCAAAGAGTGGAAAAGCAAATGGAAAATCGTATACCATTTTTTATTATTACTATAATACTCCAAGTAACGAAGATTCTTGAAATAACTATAGATCATCCAAGTCTCGCTAAAAGTGAACTTAGTCCACCAAATAGGCTTATGGCTAAACCTTGCCAAATCTGCGGCAAGGTACTCTTTCAAGTCTTGTTTGGTTTTAATCATTGATTATAAGCAAATAATGATTCAAGAAACTGTTTTTCAAGAAACGTTCGTTCGATAACTCTTCGCTGTGTTTAGCCATCTTCCACTTTGTCTGCGCATCCAAATCCAGATAGTTGATGAGTATTTCGGCCATATCATCAATATCCTCTGGATTAAAAATGTAACCATTTCCCCCGTCTTCCATGATGTACGGGATATCGCTAACACGGCTACCCAAAGCAGGAAGCCCACAGCACATTGCCTCGCAAAGAACATTAGGGAATCCCTCCAAAAGAGACGGAATAATCATTAGGTTATGTTTACGATACTCCTCTTCAATGGTGCTCGATTGGTCGAAGAATCTTACAAAGTCATTAATACCAAGTTCATCTGCCAAAGCATCACAATGTGCCGCGATCTCTCGGCCAAAGAAATCAACATGGAACTTTCGGCCAGTTTGTGCCACTTTAGCAATAGCCCTCACGAGGTTAGGGATATTTTTAGCTTCGTTATATCGGCCCACAAAAATCGCATTAGTACTCTCATAGTCTTCAACAGCTTTTTCTACTGGATAGAACTTCCCCTCATCCACGAAATTATTGATAGTAACCACCTTGTTTTTCAAAAACGTGAAATGCTCTCTGATGAAATTGGATTCGGTGGTTGAATTAGGCACAATCACATCTGCAAAGCGATACAATTGAAACTTCAGTTTAATACTTCGCGTGACACTTGTTGTAATTGAGCGTTCTGAGACAATTAGTTTGTAGGCTTTTCTATGGAACAAATGATCAATACAAAGCAGTTTAGAAATACCGCTATAGTAGCTAATAATCACATCCGGGCGATAGTTCTTAATGACCCTTCGCAATTCAATCAAGCGGGTGCTAACCTTGCGCATAGCAGGTGTATATGTAAAGGCAACTTGATTGCGCGCCAACTCTTTTTCTAAAAAGTGGTCACTTTCATAATGAATCCAAAAGACCACCTTAACAGGATAGCCAGCCTGATGAAGCAACTTCGCAAGCTCTGTCATTTGGCGCTGAGCCCCCCCTGATCCAAGAGAATCGATAAAACACAATATATTAAGCATGTACTTTATTATTAATCTTATATGTGCCAATGACAGTGCCCATGCTCATCATTAATATCGAAAAAGACTCTTCAGTGAATCCCATAGAATATAAAGATTTAAAGATCCAAATAAACAAAGAAGCAATTAAGACAATTCTCTTATCTATGGATCTCATCTTCAAGATGAGCGACACAAATGTAACGAAAACAGACAAATAGATTAATACACCAATGAGCCCGTAATCTACTAAAATCTCCAACCAATCATTATGAGCTCGCACGCCACCATCCAAATGATGTAATGTTCCATCAAAACCATATCCAAATAAATAAACGATGTAACTATATGAATTATGCCATGTATGCCATGCATCAGTATATATTTGATCTCTGCCAGAGCTACTGCCCTCTATAGTATTTTCGATCCGATGCATCAAATAATCATTATCGACAGTCCAATGATAGGTAATAAAACCAGCGCCAACAATAACTGCAATTATCAGGATAGATTTAAACACCGAATGTCGATTATTCAGGAATGTATATGAAACAAACAATCCTATAGGAATAATTGCAGCAAGAATATTTCCTCTTTTCGCTCCCAACAATAGGAAAAAAACGCATATCATTAAAACAGCCCATTTTTGAATATTATTTTTAAAGAGGAATACCATCGGAAGCAACATAAGAAAAGAAGACGTCGCATTGTTCGTAATATCCATATCTTCAGAATACCCCATCGTCACAATAATAGATTGTCGCATATGATAATACTGTATCACGGCAACAATAACAATAAGACATCCTGCGATTGATATAAATTTATCAGTCATGACCCCTCTATAAGCCAAATCAATAAATAAACTCAATGACAACATAGCGCACAATATATTTCCTATTTGGCTCGTAGAGGGGGTAATCCATAAATAGCTAACAAAAAAATGAAGAACATTGAATAGAACAAAAATGAAAACGGCATTCTCAAAAGATAGGCGTTGTTTCTCATCCACAATGATAATGTATACTGCCAGAATGACTAGTGCGACTCGCCAAATAACAGGAGGAAAAGGGAACACCCAGTATAGCATATTGCATAGCATTAGCAGCAAAGCAATATCTCTATACAAATTATACTGATTGATGCGCATAACAAACAATAACGCTCTTTATAGAAAAGAGATACATGGGAAAAGATACTCAAGACCGACAAAGCTAATTAGAAGGAAGCTTTATCCAGCCACCAAAAATCAAATCCCATTCTTTCGGTTCAAATGGCATTAACCCTCCCCAATGAGAAAAAGTGAATTCACCAAAATAGACCTTTCCGTCAACCTCATAAAAATCGACTCTTACGTGTGGAATATTTTGAGATAACTTAGAAGCTAATTCTTTCATTTCTTCAAAACATTTCGGTTTATCTGGAGCAACCCTTGCATTGGGATGGCCATTAGTTATTGGTAGATGGCTAAAATTCATATCGAAAAAGTCAAATGTTACAGAGTCTTCTCCCTTTAATCGCCCAGAAGCAATAAATAATACTTTAGGGACTCCATCAAAACAAAAAAACTTGTAGTCTCTAAGTTCTTTCGTCTCACTATCCTCTAGATACTTTTCAGCAATTATCTTATGCGGGATATTCTTATAGGCCTTCTCGCGACTCTGAAGAAAAAAATCTTCTTTTAAACCTCTATCTAATTTTTTTTTGACATCCACCAGATTAAGTTTAGATTTATCTCGACATATACACATTCCCAATCCCGAATTATGGTTGCACTTCAGAACGAATTGGTTTGGCAATCCATCGAAGTCAATCTGCTCTGGGGCATCCCAAACTCCCAATAATGGCACAACATATTGTCCACCAATCATATCTTCAATATAAGCTTTAACAGCGTATTTATCCGCCATTACAGTATTAATTGGGGTTCTTCCATAAAGTTTAAGCCATTGTATCTTCTCACTATATGTTAATGGGGTTTCCCAATTAAGTTTTTTGTGAAAAACCAACCAATACTTTAAAGATAAGAATTGTTTATCTGTTAAAAGACGATATAGTGCCCTCCAAACAACATTATAACAAAACAAGAGAGGTTTTTTCACTAGTGGGGCCTGCAAGGCTTTACTTTTTCTTATACTCATTTCAATAATTAGTATAATCTCGTGTATACAATAATCAATTATTCATTGACTTAAATCGAATTAGTTAGGAATGGGGGAAAGTACCATCTATAGCTAATTAGTTTACCCTGAACTTTTTAACTATCATCGCTTTGACTGCAACCCAACTTCCCAATAAAACTCGCGCTATCGCAATAACGGTAACAGCGCCAATATAATTAAACTTCCTAATCAGGATAAAAGAAAGAAAACAACCGACAATTGAAGCGACTATGGTAATATTACGTAACGACTTTTCCTCTCCGACCAAAATGAGATAATTCGTACCATACACATTACTCAATGATAAGAAAAACATCGAAATAGTGAGAACCCGCAACGGCAAAACAGCATTTATAAAAGAATCAGCAAATAAGATTCGGATAATAGAAGGAGCAAATAGAATAATAAACAAACAAACAAATCCAGTTATGCCTATCTGCAGCCTCGCATATAACCTATGCTTATCGATTCTTCTTGCCAAAAATGGGAAAAAAGTTCTTGAAATAATAAGTAAAAACTGATGGAAAATCGCAATCACTTTATCTGCGGCCTCTAAGATGCCATTCGCAAACCCACCAATAGAATAAACGCCCAACAATACTTTCGAAAGACTATTATACAAGTTGGGAGCTAAATTATTGATAAAAACGTCTGAACTATTCTTAATTGTTTGACAAATGCCATTTATGGAAGGCTTTCTCAGAGAGACACCCCATCTAAAAAAAATGATATATAACGCTATAATGCCGCACAGCAAATAAGCAACCGAATTTAATAAAGGTTGAATTATATAGTCATCGCTATTTTTTATAAAGACAAATACCATGCTTGTAAAAAGAACCTTTATAAGTACATTAATTACCGAAGTATATTTCATTTTTTCATATGCCTGAAAGAACCATTCAGGAAAAGAAATATGCCCTGGGATAATTAAAAATGTGACTAAGATGATAGCTGAATTCTCCTTAAAACTAGGTATAGTTAGTATCAGAATAAAAAGAATAACGAAAGACAAAAGCATTAATAGTATCCGAGACCAAAATACATTTGAAAAAATCTCAGAAACTATTTGAGGGTTATCCCTATTTTTTGCGACATCACGCGTTGCCGTATAATTAAAACCCCAATCAGTAATGGTTTGTATCCAGACAATAATGGCTCCAGCAAAAGCTATTTTACCAAACCCTTCTACTCCAATAATTCTTGCTAAATAAGGATAAGTAATTAATGGAAAGACATAACTTGCAACCTGAAGCAAAGAAAGCCATGTGAAATTTGATAGCAATCTCTTCCCCTCGTTGCTCTTAATGGATTCTTTGGATTTTGCAAGAGAGGACTTTATCCTATTACGAATTCCAGATACAACCATACATGTCTAAAAATGCAATTCCTTCTACCCTCGGAGAAAAGAAGAGTGATTTATCCACTAAAAAAAAAACAATGTCTACAATCTTCCATCAACCAATACTCTGTCCAGGGTACATTTCACATCAAATATCACATGCTTTTCATTAAGCATACCTACAACATCCAATCCCTCAAATTTCTTGTGGGCAACGGCTGCAATAGCGGCATCAAACTTCTCCTTCGGGAGCTCATTGGTCACTTCAATACCATATTCGTGTTTCACAATAGCCGGATTAGCCCAAGGATCGTAAACCGTGATCTTGAGGTTAAAATCCTTAAGTGCATTATAGATATCAATAACTTTCGTGTTGCGCACATCGGGGCAATTTTCTTTGAAGGTAAAGCCGAGTATCAGGATATTCGAATCAAGGACCTTTATCCCTTTCTTCAACATCAGTTTGACTGTCTCGGTCGCCACGTATTCACCCATACTGTCATTCATCCGGCGACCGGCAAGGATAATCTCCGGATTATAACCGTGACGCTGTGCGCATTGAGCAAGATAATAGGGATCGACACCGATGCAGTGTCCTCCTACCAGTCCCGGACGGAATGGCAGGAAGTTCCACTTTGTGCCAGCAGCTTCCAGGACATCGAGAGTATCAATCCCCATCTTGTTAAAGATTTTCGATAATTCGTTCACAAATGCGATGTTAATGTCACGCTGGCTATTCTCAATTACCTTCGCTGCTTCTGCAACCTTAATAGTCGGAGCACGGTGAGTACCGGCAGCGATAACACTGGCATAAACCTCGTTGATGTATTTGCCAATCTCGGGGGTAGAACCGGAAGTGACTTTTTTGATATGCTCTACGGTGTGCTGCTTGTCACCCGGATTAATGCGCTCAGGGCTATAGCCGCCATAAAAGTCAACGTTCATCTTCAAACCGCTTACCTTCTCAACCACGGGAATACATTCATCTTCGGTAACGCCAGGATAAACTGTAGATTCATAAACGACAACATCACCCTTGCCAATCACTTTACCCACAGTAGTGCTCGCGCCATATAACGGCGTCAAGTCAGGATTGTTATCAGCATCCACGGGAGTAGGGACCGCAACTATATAGAAATTACAGTCCTTGATGTCATCTAACTTAGTTGTGCATTTGAACCCATGGTTATTGATAGCGTCTTGAAGGAGATCGTCCGCTACTTCAAGAGTTGCATCATGACCGGCCATCAAAGCATCAACACGCTTCTGGTTCATGTCAAATCCGACAGTTGGATATTTCGTGGAGAAAAGGCGTGCCAGCGGAAGTCCAACATAACCGAGTCCGATTACACAAATCTTTGTCTCTTTCATTATATGTTTCTATTTATTTGATTACAAATTAGCTTTATACCATTCAATTGCCTCGTTCAGTCCACGGGCAAAATCATATTGCGGGTCATATCCCAACAGCCTCTTAGCCTTGCTGATATCTGCATTACTGTGTTTAATATCTCCGGCACGGTCAGGGCCAAAGATGGGCTCAATGTCTTTACCTAAAGCTTTGGTAAGGTCGTAGTAAATGTCAATCAAATACTCACGACCACCATAGGCTACATTGAAGGCTTCGCCACTAGCCTCATCGGGGGCCAAACAGGCCTTCAAGTTCGCCTCAATTACATTCTCAATATAAGTAAAGTCACGGCTCTGCTTGCCATCTCCATTGATAGTGGGACGCTCGTCGTTCAGCAGTTGCTTGATGAACTTCGGAATCACAGCTGCATATGCCCCGTGAGGATCCTGGCGGCGTCCGAATACATTGAAGTAGCGAAGGCCGATGGTTTTGAGTCCGTAATGCCTGTGATACTGTTTGCCCCATTCCTCATCGCAACGCTTGGAGAGTGCATATGGGCTAAGAAGGTTGCCTTCTACCCCCTCTTTCTTAGGCAAGTGAGCTTCGTCACCATATACGGAACTGGAAGAAGCATAGACGAAAGTCTTCACCTTGTTCTGGCGCGCCGCCTCCATCATATTCAGCGTACCCTGAATATTGTTGGCGCAATAGAACAGCGGCATCTCAATGCTGCGAGGAACACTGCCCCAGGCCGCCTCATTCAGCACATAATCCACACCCTCGCAAGCCTTCATGCAAGTGTCAAGATCTTTTATATCGCCCCTGATAAACTCGTAGTTTGGGTTATCAATGAATAAGTCGACATTGGCTTGTTTACCAGTGCTCAGGTCATCGAGGCAGCGAACTTTGTAACCGAGGTTGAGGATGGCCTCACAGAGGTTAGAGCCAATGAAGCCGGCGCCACCAGTAACAAGAAACAGAGAGTTTTCGGGAAATTGAAGTTGTTTGTATAACATAAATAATTATCAAGCGTATTTAACTTTAGCCTCTTCGTACGTATCCAAACTCCCAATATCAAACCTCCCCCCAAGCATCCGCCAAGCATGAATAATCGTCCGATCGACCAGGTAATGAGCCAGGTTGCCCGGAGCGTCGAAGCCGCAGCCGTCGGCGATGGCGCCTTTGATGAGGGGAAGGTCTTCGCGGCGGTAGATGTAGAACGGCGGGACGGCCCAGTGGCTCACCGGCTCCTGTGGTTTTTCCTGCATCTGCAGCACGCGCATATCTCCGTCCACGGCGATTACGCCGGTGCGCCGGAGTTTCCATATCTCCGGTTCATAATGGCACATAATCATCGACGTACCTTTTTCCCGGAAGGCTTCGACGAATCCCCGGAAACTGAACTCGAGGATGTTGTCGGCCGCAACGACGAGGATGTCTTCGTCGATTCCGCAGGTCTCGAGGGCAAGGACCAGGTCGCGCACCGCGCCCAGACGGGTATCGTTGGTCGAGGTGCCGTCGTCCACGATCCGGATCGGCACAGATGCCCGGTCAAGCCGGGCATGACGTTCTTCCGCCCATTTCTCGAAGATGCCGGCGAACTTGCCGTTGGTGACGATGATGTGTTCGGTGACTTCGGGGATGGTGTCGATGTCGTCGAGCAGGCGGCCGAGGATGGTGTTGTTCCCGATTTCCAGGAGGGGTTTCGGGAAGTTCTCGGTTAGGGGGTAGAGCCGGGTGGCGTAGCCGGCGGCCAGGACAATGGTTTTCATTCAACGAATCTCGCTCCGTCGTCGGACTTGCAGAAGAAGACCTGGAAGGAGTCTTTATATTGCGGGAAGCGGGCGAGGTATTTCTCCGTGATAGCTTGGGCGATGGAGTCTTTCTTCGACGGATCGACCAGGGCGATGCAGGCGCCCTTGAAGCCGGCGCCAGAGAAGCGGCCGCCGTAGATGCCGTCGGTAGTGAGCATTGCCTCGTAGATGGCGATGAGCTCGGGCGAGCCGCATTCGTAGCAATGGATGGAACTTTCGCACGAAGCTTTTGAGAGCGAGCCGAACCACTCCAGATTGCCCGTCTCCCAGGCCGTGATGCCTTCGCGGACACGCTTGTGCTCGCCGTAGAAGTGCTCGGCCCGACGGGAGAAACGCGGCGGCATTTCGTCGCGATGACGCTTGTACATCGATTCGGGCACGTCGCGCAGGAAAGTCTTGTCGTGGGTGCGCAGCGGGATGTTCTCGTAGGCCTGGACGATCCACGCGGCCGTCTTGCACTCGGTCACACGGAGGTTATAGTCGCTGCTCATCAGACTGCGGGTAAGGCCGCTGAAGAAGATGCCCAGTTCGAAGTCGGGCATATTGTCGGCCTTGGGAATGAGCCGGTATTCGTTACTCTCGCAGTCGAGCATCAGCAGATGGTCTTTCTTGCCCAGGGCAATGCAGGCCTGGTCCAACAGGCCGTTGTTGAGCCCGATGTATTCCCGCTCCGCCTCGGAGGCGATCTTCATCACCTCGAACGGTGCCAACGTAATGTTATTGGCTTTGGCGAAGGCCATCACATAGGCAACGAGGACTGCAGCACTGGAACTCAGGCCACCCACCGGCAGCGAGCCCTTTATGACACCGTCGATGCCGTGGCGCAACTGGAAGCGCTTCTGGAGCGCGAACTTGGCACCACGGGCATAGTCGCCCCAGTTGCCCTGCTTCACCAGCGTCGGCGTGGCAATATCGAAAGCCACATCACCGGCAAAAGTCTCGCTTCGCAGCGTCACCCGGCTGCTCTCGACGACGTCGAACCTCAGGTCCACGCCTTTATCGATGGCAAAGCCCGTGACAATGCCGTGCTGATGATCAACGTGTGCGCCCAGCGGGCAGACGCGATAGGGAGAATAGATATGTAATTGCATAAAGTTTACTGTCTCAACTCTTTGTCAAGTTCCTGGTAGCGGGAGTTCTGGCTGATGAATTCGGGGACGATCTGCTTCATCAGGCGGACCAATTCGGGGATGTTCACGTTGCGGGCGAGGCGCTCAAGCTGGCGCGTGTCGCGCTCCACGTCGGCGCGCTCGTGTTTACGCACTTTGGCGATGCGGATGCGCTCGTGGAAGGCCGGCAGGGTGTTCTCTTCGGTGGCAAGCACTTCTTCGTAGAGTTTTTCGCCGGGCCTCAGGCCGGTGTATTCGATCTTGATGTCTTTGTCGGGCGTGAAGCCGGCCAGGGTGATCATCCGTCGGGCGAGCTGGTCGATCTTCACGGGTTCGCCCATATCGAACGCGAAGATCTGGTTGCCGGTGCTCATCGTGGCGGCTTCCATCACGAGGCGGCAGGCCTCGGGGATGGTCATAAAGAAACGGTTGATCTCGGGGTGCGTGACAGTCACGGGACCACCCTTGGCGATCTGCTCACGGAAGCGCGGAATCACGGAGCCGTTGCTGCCCAGGACGTTGCCGAAACGGGTGGTCACGAACTTGGTCTTGCCCTCTTTTTCGCCATTTTCGATGGCGAGGCCGAGGCTCTGGACATAGATCTCGGCCAGGCGCTTGGTGCATCCCATAATGCTGGTGGGGTTCACGGCCTTGTCGGTGGAGATCATCACCATTTTCTCTACGCCGTATTCCACGCATTTGTCGGCCACGTTCTGCGTGCCATAGACGTTTACGAGGACGGCTTCGCACGGGTTTTCTTCCATCAGGGGCACGTGCTTGTAGGCAGCGGCGTGGAAGACAATCTGCGGGTGCCACGTGCGGAACGCGTAGTCGAGCCGCTCGGGGTGCCGCACATCGCCGATGAGGGGTACGAAGTCGAGGCCCTTGAAATTGTCTTCCAACTCAAGGCGGAGATTGTGCATTGCAGTCTCGCCATTGTCGTAGAGCACGAGCTTCTTGATCCCGAAGCCGGCGAGCTGGCGCACGAGTTCCGAGCCGATGGAGCCGGCGGCACCGGTCACCATCACGACTTTGTCTTTGAAGAAGGCCTTGATCTCGTCGAGCGAGATCACAATCTCCTTGCGGCCCAGCAGGTCTTCGATCTTGACGGGGCGCGGATGGAGCAGCGGCTCCCCGTCCACCATTTCATCGACGTTGGGCACGATGAGCGTCTTGATGTCGTGGCTCGAGCAGTACGGAAGCAAGCGGTCGATCTCCTGCCGCGCATCGCTGTCGCGCGCGAAAAGGATGGCCTTCACGCCGTAGCGGCCCACGATCCGTTCGAACTGTTCCCGCTTTTCGAAACTATAGACCGGCAGTCCCTCGATGATGAGCCGGTCTTCCGCCTTATAGGGAGTCAGGAAGCCCACAACCTCATAGCGCGTGGAGTTGCGCAGGCGCGTGAGCGTGGCCACACTCTTATTGGTGGTATCATAGACCAGGACCGGCTCCTTGTTGTAGAGGTCGAGAATCTGCTTGTTGAGCCGTCCATACGCGAGAATCATCGCAATGCGGATGCCCAGCAGGAACACCATGGTAAGCAACATATCGAGCACCACGATGAGCAGGGCCCATTTCGAATAGCGGCCGAACACCACAAGTGCAAGCAACACGACGATGCCCTTACCCAGTACCACGCCCACGAAACGTTCCACGTCCTGGGCGCCCAGGTGCCTGATGATGATACGGAATGTCCTGAGCAGGAGGAAAAGTGCCACCGAAGAAACGACCGCTGCCGTGAGATAGACGGCCAGCAGGCGCGTGGAATAGAACGAAGTTCCCGCCAGGGCCTTGACGCCGAAAATGGCGATCAGCGAGGCCAGCAGCGAGAGCAGGATATCGATGGCAAAAATCAACTCGCCACGGAGGTAGGTGTCCTTGAAGAATGCAATGATCCTATGGACGATCCGGGGAGGGTTCTTTGACATAAAAGCTTAGGTTTTAGGTTATACTTCTAGCCTGGTTGATCCGAGCGTCATGCCCGGCTTGACCGGGCATCTAATCTCTTTTGAAAATGTCTCTTGTGTATACTTTGTCGGCCACATCGTCGAGCACCGCTTCGTAGCGGTTGGCGATGATGGCCTGGCTCTTGCGTTTGAATTCGGCCAGGTCGTTGACCACGAGACTGCCGAAGAAGCGGGTGCCGTCGGGCAACGTAGGTTCATAGACGATGACCGTGGCACCTTTGGCCTTGATACGCTTCATGATGCCCTGGATGGCGCTCTGGCGGAAGTTGTCGGAGTTGGCCTTCATCGTAAGGCGATAGACGCCGATCACCAGTTCGCGTTCGCGGGCCGTGTCGTAGTCGCTGGAGGCGGTGTAGTAGCCGGCGCGGGCGAGAACGCGGTCGGCGATATAGTCCTTGCGCGTGCGATTGCTCTCGACGATGGCCTGGATGAGGTTCTCGGGCACATCTTCGTAGTTTGCCAGGAGCTGTTTCGTGTCTTTCGGCAAGCAGTAGCCGCCATAGCCGAAGCTCGGATTGTTGTAGTGGCTGCCGATGCGCGGGTCGAGGCAGACGCCCTCGATGATGGCCTGCGTGTCGAGGCCCTTGATTTCGGCGTAGGTATCCAATTCGTTGAAGTAGCTCACACGCAGCGCCAGATAGGTGTTGGCGAAGAGCTTCACGGCTTCGGCCTCTTTCATACCCATCAGCAGCGTGGGGATGTCTTCCTTCAGTGCTCCTTCCTGAAGCAGCCGCGCGAAGGTCCGCGCGCGCTCCTCCAGATCCTGCGTCACCACGGCCTGGATGGCCGCGTTCTCCTTCTCATAGCCTGCGATGGCTTTCGGGTAGCCCACGATGATGCGGCTCGGATAGAGGTTGTCGTAGAGCGCCTTGCTCTCGCGGAGGAACTCCGGCGAGAAGAGCAGGTTGAACTTCTTCACGCCCTTGGCCGCATATTTCACGTAAAGGCTGCGGGAATAGCCCACAGGGACGGTCGATTTGATGACCATCGTGGCGTCGGGGTTCACTTTGAGAACGAGGTCAACGACTTCTTCCACGTGGGAGGTGTCGAAAAAGTTTTTCTGGGGGTCGTAGTTCGTGGGGGCCGCGATGACGACGAACTCCGCGTCTTTATAGGCCGCGGCGCCGTCGAGCGTCGCCCTGAGGTTCAATGGCTTCTCGGCCAGGTATTTCTCGATGTACTCGTCCTGGATCGGACTTTCTTTGCTGTTGATCTTCTCAACCTTCTCCGGAATCACGTCGACGGCTACGACCTCGTTGTGCTGCGCCAGCAGCGTCGCGATGCTCAGGCCGACATATCCGGTTCCTGCAACGGCTATTTTCATATCACGTCTTGCCCGGCTTGACCGGGCATCTAAATTTTTTCCAATAATGCCGGCTCGATGTACGAGACGGCCACGACGGCAACGCCCTTGATTTCAACGACTAACTTCCTGTCGCTGCGGACTTTGCGGATGTATCCTTCGGCGCCTTCGTAGAGGCCGCCGGTCACGCGGACGTGCTCGCCGCGCTTGAAGTCGGGGACGCTTTCGCCCAGGTATTCCACGCGCGTGCCGCGGTCGGCCGAGGTGAGGATGATGAAGCTGCGCATCTCCACATCGTCGATGGGGGCTGGTTTCTTCGTGGCGAAGTCCTGGTAGAACATCAGGTCGTGCTCGTGCAGCATCTTGAAACTGCGCAGGAAGCTCTCCGTGGTCTGCAGGAAGAGCAGCGACGACACCAGCGGCACCTGTTCAATGACTTTCCGTCCGCGCCGCACGCGCTCCACCGGCTTCATCGGCACATAGTTCGGGATGCCCATATCGTCGAGCTTCGCCTTGATGGCGAGAGTTCGGCGATAGAAGACCTTGAGGGCGTACCAGCGGGTGGATTCGATTGTCGTCATTGGGCATAAAATTCACTCCTGCGCCGCGCAGGGCGGCACAGCAGCCACGGTCCGGCAGATTCATTTCTGCGCTCCGATCTTGCCTACATCCATAGGCGGGGGCCGGGGACCGACCGATTATTTCGCACAAGATTGATAAAGTTTAAAAATGTGCGAAATAATTATAGCAAAATTACAAAATACTAATGAAGGATACAAATTATTTCGCGCGCGTCGTGCGCGCGCACACATCGCAGCGACCGCAGGGACGGCCGCCTTCCTGGCCGAAGTAGCGGTACATCTGCAGGCAGCGGCACTCCCGGTCGTTTTCCACAAGGTTCACGAGGGCCTCGAGCCGGCCGCTGCGGCGTGCCACGCGTTCGTCGTATTCCGACTGGGGCAGGCGTAAGTTCCTGTCGTCGAGGCGCTCGTAGTGGAGGTTGAGCACCGGTGCGTTGATGGCTGGGATGTATTTGAGCAATTGGCGGCGAGAGAGGCTCTTGAGTTTTTCCACGACCACGGCGGGCGCATAGCGCCCGGCCCGGGCGATTTTTTCTTCGTCGATGGGGACGTATTCGGTGAAGAGGCCCGTGTACATCCGCAGGAGGAGTTTGACGAAGGCGTCGGTCTCGGCGCTGCCGAGCTGGACACGGTAAAGGTCGTCGCGCGAGACGGTGAACTGGATTTTGGCCGGGATCTGCACGGTTTCCGTGAGGGTCCAGTAGCCGGCGGTCTCGAGGTATTTGATGGCGTAGTAGGCGGTCCGGGCGTGGAGGCGGAAGCGTTGCGCGAACTTTTCGAGCTCGAATTTCGCGCTGGCGTCTTTCCCTTCCTCGTAGGCGAAGCCGAGCCAGATGAAGACTTTCTGGTAGATGTCGCGGATGGTCTCGAGCGGCGGGTAGGTCGTGCGCACGGTCTGGCGGAGGCGGCGGACGTCGGTGCGGTTCCAGAGAAGGACGGCGAAGGCGTCCTGCCCGTCGCGCCCGGCCCTCCCCGCCTCCTGGAAGTAGGCCTCCAGCGAATCGGGCATATCGTAGTGGCACACGAAGCGCACGTCGGGCTTGTCGATGCCCATACCGAAGGCATTGGTCGACACGATGATACGCGTCTCGCCGCTCTTCCACGCGTCCTGGATGCGGGCGCGCGACTCGCGCGGCAGGCCGGCGTGGTAGCATTCGGCGCTTTCGCCCTGTGCGCGCAGGAAAGCCGCCAGGTCTTCCGCGCTCTTGCGGCGTGCCACGTAGACGATGCCGCTGCCTTTCACGCCCCGGCAGACTTTCAGCAGGCGGCCCATCTTGTCGTCGGTCTCGCGGAAGACGTACGACAGGTTCGGCCGGGCGAAGTCGCCGGTGATGAGATTCGGCTTTTTGAAGGCGAGTTTGTCCATAATGTCGGCCGCGACCTGCGGCGTGGCAGTGGCCGTCAAGGCAATCACCGGCACGCCCGGGCCGAGCAGCTGGCGGATGCCTGCGATCTCCAGATAATCCGGCCTAAAGTCGTAGCCCCACTGCGAAATGCAGTGGGCCTCGTCGACCGCCAGCAAGCTCACGTCCATCTTGAGGAGACGGACCCGAAACAGCTCTGTACGAAGCCGTTCCGGCGATACATAAAGGAACTTGTAGTCGCCGTAGATGGCGTTATCGAGCGTGTAGTCGATCTCGCGCCGCGTCATCCCCGCGTGCACCGCCAGCGCCCCGATCCCCCGGTTCCGGAGATTCTGGACCTGGTCTTTCATCAGCGCAATCAGCGGCGTCACGACGATACAGATCCCCTTCCGCATCAACGCCGGCACCTGGAAACACACCGACTTCCCTCCCCCTGTCGGCAGAAC
>JAEEGI010011313.1_pt1 | contig 19256 bp, 12 predicted proteins | sample 8958751 | NCBI WGS metagenome assembly JAEEGI01 (sample SAMN16246545, study PRJNA631951) | gut metagenome | biome: gut microbiome; feature: rumen; material: KS-attached | host: Bos | place: Iran: Karaj | collected 2018-10 | reverse complement strand
GAATATAAGCGCGAGGGCTTCGATATGTTCGAGGCCATGATAAACGGCATAAAGGACGAGGTCGTCCGCCGCGTGTTCCTCGCCGAAATAAAGCGCGCCGACCAGCTTGAACGCAAGAATACAAACCGCCAGCTTGCCATGAAGACGGCGGGGGACGACAGCGTAAAGAAGCAGCCCGTCCGCGTGAAGAACAAAATCGGACGCAATGAGCCCTGCCCCTGCGGCAGCGGCAAGAAATATAAGAATTGCTGCGGTAGATATGAATAATGCTTCTTCGGCCTCGCCTTTTACGGAGCGCGCCTCGGGCGGGGTGACATTCATGCAGGCGGATAATTTATCCTCGTTTCCCGGTCTCGTCCACGCCTTCACCATGCGCGCGGGCGGGGTGAGCGAGGGAATATACTCGTCTCTCAACCTCGGTACAAATCGGGGAGACGAACCGGAAAAGGTGGACGAGAACTATTCCCGCCTCTGCGCCGCGCTCGGAATAGAAAAAAGCTGCCTCGTCGTGTCAAAGCAGGTTCATGAGGATACCGTAAGGGTAGTGTCCGAGCGGGATTTCCGCCCGTCTGTGCTCAGTCCTGTAAACTATTCGGCAGACGGTCTCATTACGAATATCCCCGATATTCCGCTCATGGTTTTCGCTGCCGACTGCATCCCGGTTTTGCTCTGTGCCGCTGACAGCCACGCTATAGGCGCAGTCCACGCCGGATGGCGCGGGACTATGCTGGACATTGCGGGCAAAGCGGTGGAGAAGCTTTGCGCCGAATTCGGCGGAGAAGCGAAGAACATTTACGCCGCTATCGGAGCGGGTATCGGCAAATGCTGCTTTGAAGTGGGGCAGGAGGTATACGATGCCGCGCTCAGCCTCGGTCTCGGCGGAGAGAACGAATTCACAACGGACGACGGCGGCGGGAAATACCACGTTGACCTTAAGGAAATAAACCGCCGTCTGCTCGTGAGAGCGGGCGTCCCGCAGGAAAACATCGCCTTAAACAGCGAATGTACCTTCTGCCTTTGCGATAAATACTGGTCGCACCGCGCGACGAACGGCAAGCGCGGCGTTCAGGCGGCTGTGATCGCCCTGACCTCTGGGGGAGTTTGATTGAAAAGCGTTTCGATAAAAACCAACATCGTGAAAATATGCTCACTGCTCCTTGTCATTTCGCTGGCCCTTTCCGCCTGTTCCGGCAAGAAAGAGGAAACCGAAGAGCCGGAGACTACGCCTTATGAGGATTATGCAGACGCTTCGGAGCTCTTGTATAAAGGCGGCGAGACCGGATATGCCGACGAGATTTTTTCGCTGAATTATAACTCTCAGTATAGCCTCAACCCCTATTCCACCGGAAGCAAGACGAACTATGAGCTTATGCCGCTTCTATATGAGGGCCTGTTCAAGGTAAACAAGGATTTCTCATTTGAAAGAGTTCTATGCGAGAGCTATGTTACGCTTGACGGACTGAAATACACCTTCAAGATCAAGCCGGGCATAAAAATGCATGACGGGGAGGACATGAATATCTTCGACGTTATCTATTCCATAAGCCTCGCCCGTGAAAGCGAACGATACTCTGCCCGCCTTTCTTCGATAACCGCTATTTACGCGGAAAACGGCGCGGTTTGCGTGGAGCTCGGACGCGTAAACTTCGGTTTTCCGGTATGCCTCGATTTTCCCATAGTACGCGACATGACCGGCTATAAGGATTATCCTGCCGGAACAGGACCGTACCATTTTGTGCAGACGGAAAATTATGCCTACCTTCGAGGATTTGAGGATTACAGAGATTATTCGGAGCTTCCCGTTGGGAGAATATACCTCAAAGAATATGCCAGTGACGAACTGATTACCGCCTTTGAAAGCGGACTTGTGGACCTCGTTACCTCCTCAAAATCGGATATGCATTACCTTGAGTTTTCCGGCAACACGGAGTCGCGCTATCGCGACACAACGGTGCTTCATTTCCTCGGGCTCAATCCCGACTGTAAATTCTTCAAGGCAGCTAATCACCGCTGGCTTCTTTCGACGGCTATAGACAGGGAAAACCTCGCCACAGAGACTATTAACGGCGTCCCGGTGACTATCCCGCTCAATCCCTCGGCTTATTTTTATTCCGATGAATTAGATCCACACACAGCGCCCTATTCCCAGCTTGACGAGAAGAAAATAGAGTATCTCGTTGAGGACTACGATAAGGACGGGCTTCTTGAATATATTGATGAGGACCATTCCGTTACGGAGTTTACGCTGCGTTTCGTCGTTAACAAAGAGAACCCGGCGAAGCTCGAAACGGCGCACAAAATATACGCTTCTCTTGTTGACGAGGGCTTCGATATTACGCTTCTTGAGCTTGACTGGAACGGATTTCTTGACGCCCTGAGAAAAGGCAACTACGATATCTATTACGGCGAAATAATGCTCAGTGCGGATTTTGACCTCACGCCCCTTTTCAGTTATGGAGGAAGCGCAAATTATGGTATTTACGACAAGGAGCTTCAAAGCCTTGTGAGCGATTTTAACGCTGCCGTGAGTACAGACAAAACAGGCAAAGCGCATGAACTCTATTCCTACATCGCGGATACTATGCCGATAATATCCATGATGTTTGAAAAAGAAACTATATATACCCACCGAGGCATAGTTTCCGGCATGTATCCGGCAGTTCACAGTATTTATAACGACCTTACGTCCTGGAAAATAAATCTTTCGGGCAGGTATTAACGGACAAACAGCAGAGAGGTAGATAAAGATGGTATTAAGATGTTACACAGTAAAAAAGGATGAGTATGCCGTAGAAGCGGCAAATGTTTTTTCCGATATTCGTACGAACCTTGCCATAACTTCCGTTAATAAGTTGAGAATCTATAACCGTTACGACGTCGAAGGTATAGATAAGGCGCGTTATGAGATTGCGAAAACCACTGTTTTCTCCGAGCCTCCCTGCGACGAATGCTATGATGAGGTGATGCCCGAGACTAAAGAACCGCATTGGATCCTCGCTGTAGAGGCTCTGCCGGGGCAGTATGACCAGCGCGCGGATTCCTGCGCCCAGTGCATTCAGATGCTTGATTGTTCTGAGCGTCCCGCCGTGGCATATGCTAAGCTCTATGTGTTTTATGGAGACATTGGCTTTGAGGATAAGGATAAGATAATATCATATCTGATTAACCCCGTCGAAGCCAGAGCTGCCCGTCTTGATAAGCCGGATACGATAATCTCCAATTATCCTGAGGCGGAGCCCGTTAAAAGCATCGAAGGCTTTATTACGGCGGACGAAGCACGCCTTGAGGAAATCACCGATATTTATTCTCTTGCTATGGACATAGATGACCTGCGCTTCATGCAGCGCTATTTCCGCGACGAGGAAAAACGCGATCCGACGGTTACCGAGTTGAAGGTGATAGACACCTATTGGTCCGACCATTGCCGCCACACGACTTTCGGCACGCAGATAACGAAGCTCGATATCGCGGATGACGAGGTTAAGGCTGCTTTCGAGGCGTATCTTGCGGCGAGAAGGGAAGTTTACGGCGAAAAGGCCGAGACTCGCCCCATTACGCTCATGGATATGGCGACTATCGCAGGCAAGCTTCTCGGCAAGCGCGGCGAGCTTCCCGAGCTTGATATTTCCGAGGAAATAAACGCATGCAGCATCCACGTTGACGCTAAAATTGACGGCAAAACCGAAGATTGGCTGCTCATGTTCAAAAATGAAACTCACAACCACCCGACGGAGATAGAGCCCTTCGGCGGTGCGGCGACCTGTATAGGCGGCGCGATAAGAGACCCTCTTTCCGGCAGAGCATACGTCTATCAGGCTATGCGCGTAACGGGCGCCGGCGACCCGACGGTTCCGCTCGCGGACACTCTCCCCGGCAAGCTCCCGCAGCGCAAGATTACTACCACCGCAGCCGCGGGCTACAGTTCTTACGGCAACCAGATAGGCCTTTCAACGGGCCTTGTTCATGAGATATACCACCCGAATTACGTCGCTAAACGCATGGAGGTCGGCGCCGTCGTCGGCGCAGTGCCGGTGAAGAACGTTCTTCGCCTCACGCCCGAGCCGGGCGACCTTGTAATCCTGCTCGGCGGCAGGACGGGGCGCGACGGCTGCGGCGGAGCAACCGGCTCGTCCAAAATCCACGACCTCAGCTCTCTTTCAGACTGCGCCGCCGAGGTGCAGAAGGGCAACGCCCCGGAGGAACGCAAAATCCAGCGCCTCTTCCGTAACGGCGAGCTCAGCCGCATGATTAAGCGCTGCAACGATTTCGGCGCGGGCGGAGTCTCCGTCGCGATTGGCGAGCTTGCCGACGGCATCGACATAAACCTCGACAAGGTCACGAAAAAATACGAGGGCCTTGACGGCACCGAGCTCGCGATTTCCGAGTCGCAGGAGCGCATGGCGGTTGTCGTCGCGAAGGAGAACGCGGAGAAGTTCATCGCGATATGCATCTCCGAGAACATAGAGGCAAACGTCGTTGCCGAAGTAACGGACAAAAACCGCATGGTTATGCATCTGAAGGGCAGAACCATCGTTGATATTTCGCGCGATTTCCTCGCTTCCAATGGCGCGGACAAGTTCACCGAGCTTTCGATTCCGGCTTATAAGCCCGCAACCGCCGTAAACGCGAAAAACGCGGCGGATTATCTTCTCACTGAGCTTGACAGCCTCGAATTCTGCTCACAGCGCGGCCTTGGCGAGCGTTTTGACGGTTCGATAGGCGCGGGCAGCGTGCTCATGCCATACGGCGGCAAGACGCAGCGCACGCCCTCGCAGGTCATGGCGGCGCTTCTTCCTGCGATGGGGAAAAGCGAGACCTGCTCCGTCATGTCCTTTGCGTTCGACCCCTATAAATCCTCAGAGAACCCCTTCAAGGCGGCGTATAACGCCGTCGCCCTGTCGATGACGAAGCTCGTTGCCGCAGGCTGCGACCATACTAAGATTTATATGTCCTTTCAGGAGTATTTTGAAAAGCTTAAAAAGGAGCCCGCGCGCTGGGGCAAGCCTGCTTCGGCGCTGCTCGGCGCGCTCAAGGCCCAGCTTGATTTCCACGCCGCAGCCATCGGCGGCAAGGATTCTATGTCCGGCAGCTTCATGGATATAGACGTCCCGCCCACGCTCATTTCCTTCGCCATCGCGCCGAATGACGCGGCCTCCGTGCTTTCCTCGGAGTTCAAATCTGCAGGGAACAGGGTCTATCTCATCAAGCCCGAGAGCGAAGGCGGGGGAGCGATAATGTCAGCATCGAAGCGCTTCGAGAGCTATGCCGGAGACGGGAAAATCCTTTCTTCCTGGGCTGTTTGCGAGGGCGGCGCGATAGGCGGCATATTTAAAATGGCCGTCGGCAACGAAATCGGCTTTGCCTCAGAAAACGACGCAGCGCTCCTTGATTTTACCACCGGCGCCATAATCGCAGAGGCCTCGTGCGAGCTTTCCGGCGAAGTATACCTCGGCAAAACCACCGCTGACGCTGCGCTCAGCCTTTGCGGGAAAACTCTTCCGCTCGCCGAGCTCGCCGCGAAATGGGAGTCTAAGCTCGAAAACGTCTTCCCGACGTGCGCGGACGCGCAAGGCAAGGCGGAGAAGATTTCATTCACGGAAAAGCGTTATTCAGCCCCGGCTCTGCGCGCTGCCAAGCCCCGCGCCGCGATACCCGTTTTCCCGGGCACGAACTGCGAATACGACACTATGGCCGCGGTGAACGACGCGGGCGGCGACGCAAGGCTCGTTCTGATTCGCAACCTCACTTCCGACGAACTATCGCGTTCCGCCGACGAACTCGCGGCAGCCATAGCGGAGAGCCAGATGCTCATAATTCCCGGTGGATTTTCGGGCGGCGACGAGCCGGAGGGCTCCGGCAAATTCATCGCCGCGTTCCTGCGGAATCAGAACGTCGCGGCAGAGATAACACAGCTTCTAAAATCGCGTGACGGTCTCGTTCTCGGCATATGCAACGGCTTTCAGGCGCTTATAAAGCTCGGCCTTGTGCCCTACGGCGAGATAAGGCCGCTTTCACCCGATTCGCCGACGCTCACATTCAACAATATCGGGCGTCACCAGTCCCGTTATGTGACGACGCGCATCGCCTCGGTAAATTCTCCGTGGCTCGCGGGCCTGCATGTCGGCGACGAGCACACCATAGCAATATCCCACGGCGAGGGCAAATTTGTCGCGCCGGACGAAGTTTTTCGCAGCCTCGTGGCTAACGGCCAAATCGCGACGCAGTACGTTGACCGCAGCGGCGAACCGTCGATGGACATTGCCGCGAACCCGAACGGTTCGCTTTGCGCCGTCGAGGGCATACTCAGCCCGGACGGCCGTGTCCTCGGCAAAATGGGCCATACGGAACGCCGAGGCAAATTCGTCGCCAAGAACATATACGGCAACAAGTTTCAGCCGATTTTTGAAAACGGCGTAGCGTATTTTAAATGAATATCCTCGAAAGCAGGGCCTTCACCAAGGCTCTGTTTTCTTTTGCCCGCGCGGCTGCGGCGGAGTATTCATCGGCCTCGTCCTGAGAGATGAGCTCGGCGAGCCGCGCTTCAAGCTGAGCTTCGAGCATGTACGCCCGCCTCAGCTTCGCCAGCGCTCCGCCGCCGAGCTCCGCTTCCCGCTGCGGGCGGAAGCAATCGCCAAACGCGAGGAAGTAGAGCGTGTGCAGCTCAGAAAAGCTCTTCGCGGCGTTCCTTTTTGCCTCCCGCAGCTCCGCGCAGCTCATCCCGAGCGAAGAATAAATGCGCGAAAGGGAATACAGCGCCGAAAGAGCGCCGACAAGCGCCTCCTCGGCTGGCTCCGGCGTTTCGCTGAGCCGGTTTTCGCTGTAGTCAGGCGCATATTCGGGAGAATTAGTTTCACAAACCCGCTTCCATACCTCGGCAAAACTGTCAAAATCAAGCTCCATGCTATTAGCCTCCTTGCAATATTATATGCTGGATGCCCAATTCTGACGTTACAAATTGGTATAACAGCAATATAAGAATATGCGAAATGTCGAAAAGAACCTTAAAAATTTCAGTGTTAAAAAGAAGGCCGCCTTGCTTGACATTAGTGATAATCGGTGATAATCTATGATAGCAAAAAGTAAATAACAACAGATGCGTTCTACGAAGTAGCTAAGAGGGAAGCGGGTTAGAATCCCGCGCGGTCCCGCCGCTGTATTCGGGGAGCCTTGTCCAATATGTCACTGAGAGATCGGGAAGACGGACTAAGGCTTTGAACCGTGAGCCAGAAGACCTGCGCGTCTGCATAAGCGGTCTGAGCAATGTTTTTGTTCGATGACCAACCGACGAGTGATCGGCTATGCTTTATTTTTCAAGGCAGAAAAACGGGCTGCAGCTTTGTGCTGCGGTCTTTTTGTTTTGTTGCGCCCAAACGCTGGAAAAAGCGGCGTTTTGGGCTTCTTTCCATTGCCTTTTAAGCTGAGATCACCGGCGACTGTCGGTGATTTTTTATAACATATAATCAAACTAATTGAACGCTTAATGGTGTGCTGGCTTGAAAAGAATGCGCCGCAGCTATGACACGCGAGCAGAAAGCTTGCTGGGGCACTATTATTGTGTTGGCTGTCGAGTGCAGCCGGAAAGGAGAAAAAATGAGAAAAACCGTAAAGAAAATTTTGGCGGTGGTTTTGGTTTTTGCCATGATCACAAGTATGCTTGTGGTAGGAGGAGGGGCAACGGAATCGCAAGTAGTGGATGTTGCTGCTACTGATTGTCTTTTGATAGGTGAATATATAGGATGTGATGCTTATCTGTTTACCGGAGAAATACCGAAAGATACCTTGCAGGTACGTTTCACTGATTTTCTCGCTACAGATACAAACTTAGTGATTGCGTCTTGTACAGTTACTAATACAATGCTTACGGAAACAAATGTAGCCCCGTTAAGCAGCGTGTTTACGTATACGGCAACGGATGCTGCAGAAGATGAAAAGTTGGAGCTGTTACCCGCCTATACAGACTATACATTTGATAACTGTTTCGCATACTTTGTCATGGATTCAGATGAAATGTGTATGTTTATTATAAGTTTTGCTCCGTCTCAAAGTAAAACAGAGTACGATCTTTCTTTCACAGTAACCATTGGTGAAAAGCAAGTCGCCACGAAAGAAACCGCTACAAAGGTAGAGTCTGCGTACACACCACGAGATATGAATGGTAACTATGATAAGGGGAATGAAATTGATGTATATGTTGTGACTGTTCCCCAAAATGCAGAAACTGCAACCCTTATGTTCAATGAAAAGCGAATTTGCTATAACTATGACGAAAGTGCTAATTATCTTGCCGGCTATCTTTCCGGAGACGCGTTTATGGTTGGCGCTATGAGCGTAACTTTTCCATTAGATTCTGATGAAGATAATCGATTCGATTTTATTCAGGTGCAGACACCTTATGATGATAGTTGGAATTCTACGCTCCTTTATGTTATTGCTTTCCGTTATGAGGGAGAACCGTTACCGCTTACGCATCTTGCTTCATCAACGGATATTGATGAAGTATCGTTTATAAATAGTAATGGCGAAACATTTGATGTATTCAGTCGCCAGGATGGAACAACTTGTGAAATTAAAGGAGATAATGTAGTTATTCATTATGTTCCTAGTAATAAGACTGATTATAATTCACTTCATTGGGGTTCTATAAACGATAAACAACTAACCAAAGATTTGCTATTTAATAATGATGGAACCGTTGATATTATTCTTCCAAAGTATTGGTGCGGAAAAATGATTCAAGTTGCACCTATTGAGAAGAATAACGCAAATGGAACCACAAACAGCCAGTATTACCTTGCTGTTCCTGCTGAAAGCAAATTACCAGTTGATTCAGGTGGCAATATCGGTGATAGCCTCGCCGCAGCAAAGAAGCTTGCCAAGAATATAAATGATTATTACGCCGCCAAGGACAAAGATTGGTGGGCAAATAATGGAAGCTTCTGGTATTCCAGTGCTATAGCTTCTTATCTCAGCGTTGACAGTAACGCTGCTGGAATGTCTGACGAAGCAAAGCAGGCACTTGTTAATTCGATTGTAGTGTCTCTTGATAGCGAATATGTTTCCGCAGCAGATTATGCAAAAGCAATTATTGCTTTGTCATCCATGGGATACGACGCACAGAATGTGCTGACAGTAAATAAGACTATAGTGAACGTCGTTGAAAAGCTTAAGGCTGTTCCGTTTGAAAGCGTTGCAAATGAATGGTATACATACACTGTCCCTTATGTTTTGTTTGCCCTCAATGAAGGCAGCTATAGCGCTAATTCTATAATTAATTCAAATCTTGATTATATAATTAATAAGATCAATCTTGATTCTAGCTATGGCCCTGAAGGAATGCGCGGCCCGGATGGCCCGGCAATGATGCTTGCAGCTCTCGGCGCTTATTATAATACTTCTGCGGAAGCGAAGGCGGCTGCTGATGAATGCATCAACGCGCTTTCTACAGTATGGCAGGATAAAACCACAGGCAGCTTCGGCAACACCAATTCCGACGCTTATGTTATAATCGGTCTCTGCGCAGTCGGCATAAACCCCGATACCGACGAGCGGTTTATTAAGAACAATATTAGTCTTCTTGATGCGCTTCTTAACGAGCAGACGGCAGAAGGAAACGGCTTCAAATATGGAACCGATTGGAATGATATGGCGACATATCAGGGCTTCCTCGCACTTAACGCCGCTATTAACGTAATGGAGAAGAAGACTGCGTATAACCCCTTCGATTTCTCCAAGACGACAAAGACTCAGGCTCACGCAACCTCGAACGTAAAGCCTGACTATACGCCCTCTACGCCTTCCTCCGAGAATAAGATTACCGTTTATATCACCGTGAAAACGCCGAACGGCGTTTGGCTGCCTAAGACCTCTGTTGAGGTTCCCGCAGACTCGCAGGTCTATCACGCCTTTGTAAAAGCTCTCGGCGCCGCCGGATTCAAATATGATGAAAATGGCGCCAGAACGGGTTATGTAAGATTCATCGAAAATGATAAGGGCAAAACACTGGCAGAGTTTGATATGGGCAGTAATTCCGGCTGGCTCTATAAGGTTAACGGTGTGCTGCCGACGGTCGGCCTGAATGCGTATGATATTTCCAATAATGCCGATATCGTCTGGTACTATGTCGAAGACTGGACAAAAGACCCCGACGCAAGATCCAACGCTGGATTGGGCGGCAATACTTCTAAAGACAATAAAGAAGACACTAAAAAAGAAGAAAACAAGACTGATACTCCTGCTGAGACCGCTCCCGCTGCCGAGAAGGTCGTAGAAACCGTTAAGGCCGAGGCGACAGTGGACGCCAGCGGCACGGCCAAGGCTGAGGTAAAGTCCGAGACTGTTGCCGACGCAGTCAAGAACGCGGCGGAGAAGAAGGCTGACTCCATCGTTATAGCGCCCGAGGTCTCCGGCGACGCGAAGGAAGTCAAGGTCGAGCTGCCGAAGGAATCGGTCAGCGAGATCGCCAAGAGCACCGACGCGGCGCTGGTTATCGAGACCGACAAGGGCTCCGTCGAGGTGCCGAACGAGGTATTGAAGGAAATCGCTGAACAGGCCGACGGCGCTAATGTTGAGATTAGTGTTGCGGTGAAGAGCGTTGAGGATGCGGCGGTCAAGGAAGCTATCAGCGACAAGGTCGGCGACGACGCCAACACCGATAACGCCGCTGTTGCGGAGATTACCGTCACTTCCGGCGACAAGAAGATAACCACGTTCAGCGGCAAGATGATTAACGCGAGCGTTTCCGTTGACGGCAAGAAGGGCTTTGCCGAGGGCAAGAAGTACCTGACGCTCGTCATCAGCGAGAACGGCAAGCGCGAGCTTCTCGCCGGTAAGTGCTCCAAGGGCGCGGACGGCAAGCTGAACGTAGGTGTCAAGGTCGGCCACCTCAGCACATTCGTCGTGCTCGATAAGGAGCTCAAGAGCTTCGCCGACGCCGAGGCGCACTGGTCGGCTGACGCGGTCGACTTCGCCGTCGCGAACGGCCTCATGAACGGCACCTCCGACACTGCGTTTGCCCCGAACATGACGCTGAACAGAGCCATGCTCGTCACGATTCTTTACCGTCTTGCTGGCTCCCCCGCAGTCGCGGAAGCCGCGAAGTTCACCGATGTTGCAGCCGGTGAATGGTACTCCGATGCAGTCGCGTGGGCGGCAGCAAACGGCATCGTAACCGGCAAGACCGAAACGACCTTTGCCCCGATGGAGAACATCACCCGCGAGCAGTTCGCCACGATGCTCATGCGCTACTGCAAGTTCGCAGGAGTCGACACCGCGAAAAACGCCGATCTCAGCGCGTTCACCGACAGCGCAAGCATCAGCAACTACGCCAAAGACGCCCTCGCCTGGGCTAACGCCTCCGGCATAATCACCGGACGCACGGCGACGACAATCGCCCCCACAGGCAGCGCAACGCGCGGCGAAGCGGCAACAATGCTCATGAGATTCATGCAGATGTAAGAACTTGAAACTGAAAGCTCAGAGATTGGTTTTCCGATCTCTGAGCTTTTTGCATAGCGCCATATCCGATATCGAGCCGCTTTCCACAATCTGCCTCTTGCATTTTCGGAAAATCTGTGTATAATGATTTATATGGAATATGATATTCCATATAGAAACGGAGGCTCAGATATGCGGAAGAAGGACCAGGGGACGCTGGACGCTGTCCTTAAATTTGTAAACAGGTTCTATCAGGCTAACCGCGCCGCGCCGACTATTTCGGACATTGCCGAGGGTGTCGGCGTCGGGCGGACGACGGCGTTTCGCTATTTGCAGGAGCTGAGCGACAGAGGGCTTCTGGATTATAAGCGCGGGATAAGCGCCGCGCCGGAGAGCGCCAAGATGAAGACGGAGTACATTTCCGCGCCGCTTGTGGGCTCTATTCAATGCGGCTGCCCCGAGGAGCAGCAGGAGCTTGTGGAGGAATACGTCAGCCTGCCGGTCTCCATGTTCGGCAAAGGCGATTTTTACATCCTCCGCGCCAAGGGTGATTCGATGGTGGACGCCGGCATCGAGGAGGACGACTGGCTCGTTATAGAGCGCAATTGCTCCGCCTCCGTGGGAGATATCGTCGTCGCGCTCGACGAGGATAAGCAGAATACGCTCAAGCGCTACGCGGGCTTTGACGAGTCCGAGGGCCGTTATCTGCTCGCTTACGAGAATGAGGCGCGCTATCCCGGCAAGGTAATCAAGGTGCCGAGCTTCGAGGTTCAGGGTGTTGCCCGGCGCGTGCTGAAAACGCTTTGACATTGCAAAAGGGGCGTATTATGGAAAGAACGTATATCTGCATCGACCTAAAATCGTATTACGCCTCCGTCGAATGCGTGCAGCGGGGGCTCGACCCCTTGAAGGCGCACCTGCTTGTGGCGGATGAATCCCGCACGGACAAGACTATATGCCTCGCTGTGTCGCCCGCGCTAAAGGATAAGGGGGTTCCGTCGAGGCCGCGTCTGTTCGAGGCAAAGGAGAAAATTAAAGAGTACGAGGCGCGCAGCGGCGTGAAGCTCGATTATATCGTCGCGACGCCGCGCATGGCGGAGTACGAGCGGATTTCCGCTCAGATTTACGGCATTTATCTCAGATACGTCGCGCCGGAGGATATTCACATATATTCGATAGACGAGTGTTTCATCGACTGCACGTGTTATCTCCACGCCTACTGCGAGGAGGCGGAGAAGCATAACGCGAACCCGGCCCGCGTTATGGCGATGACGATGATACGTGACGTTCTGCGGACTACGGGCATCACGGCGACGGTAGGCATCGGGACTAATCTCTATTTGGCCAAGATAGCGATGGACATCGTCGCGAAGAAGTCTCCGGCGGACGAATACGGCGTGAGAATAGCGGAGCTCAACGAGGATTCGTATAAATTCCTGCTTTGGGAGCATAAGCCGCTGAGCGACTTTTGGGGCCTCGGCCCCGGGAAAACGAGGCGGCTCGAAAGGGCGTATATGTTCACGATGGGGGATATTGCCGCCCGCACGCAATGGGACGAGGAATATTTCTACAAGACCTTCGGCGTCGATGGGGAGGTGCTCATAGACCACGCCTGGGGCATCGAGCCCGTCACGATGGCGGACATAAAGGCTTATAAAAGCGGCAGCCACAGTCTCAGCAACGGCCAGGTTCTTCCGAGACCCTATAAGTATCAGGAGGCGCGGCTTGTGTTCCGCGAGATGGTCGAAGCACTGTGCGCGGATATGTTTTCAAAGCAGCTCGCCACACCGAGCTGCACCTGGTGGGTATCCTACGACCCGAAAAGTCTCGATTCCTGCTCCGATTACAGCGGCCCGCTGAGCCTTGATTTTTACGGCAGAGTCCACCCGAAACGCAGTAACGGCACAGTCCGGCTACCGACCGTCACAAACAACGTTCAGATAATCACCGCGCCGCTGATGCAATCCTTCGACGAGAAAACGGACCACCGCCTTCTTTACCGCAGGCTCGGCGTCTGCGCCAACGACGTGACGGAGGACGACGGCGCGTTTCAGCTCAATATGTTCGTGGACTATGAGGCAATTGAACGCGACAGGCGTTTGCAGGGGGCTATGCTTGAGGTGCGAAAAAAATACGGCGCGAACGCCATTTTTAAGGGGATGAACCTCCTTGAAGGCGCGACGGCGCTGGAAAGAAACCGGCAGATAGGCGGCCATAAGGCATAAAAAGCCTCCTGCCGACAGTGCAGGAGGTGCTTTTTGTGAAGCGCATAGGCGTTATGGCGATGCCGGCGGATTTTCGTTACCGCGATGTGTTTTTGAAGGGAAAGCCGAGGCACGAGCGTTATGATACCTTCCGCGCCCGCCATCCGAGCATGGACGTAGGGCATCGAGCCAAGATATTCGCGCCCTTTGACGCGCTTACCGGCTTTGGCGACGCCGTTGCGTCGAAGGATATTATTTACCGCGAGCGCATTGAGCTGAGTGAAGAGAAACAGGCGGAACTGAACCACAGGCTCGGCGTTTTGAAGAGCCTGACCCTCAACGGGCGCAGGGTACGCGCTGACCGTGTGAAGATTACAGTGACCTTCTATGTTCCATGCTCCGACGAGAATAACGAAGCATACGGGCTGCGGGGAACGTACCGGAAAATAACCGGGCTTTGCCGCGGCGTAGACGAATACCGCGGCGCGTTGACAGTGGATAATATGAGTATAGCATTTGATGATATACTCAGCATAGAGAAGGCGGCGGAACAATAAATAGTCGGAACTCTGCTTTATACGTTCCGCTTGCTATGGACGAAGGAAAACATCCTTAATTATTCTGCGATATTTATCGGCGGAGGCAATACATTTAGACTCTTAAATTGTGTACTGGTCAAAACATATAAAACAAAACACAGTTTAATCAAGGAAAGAAGGGAAAGCCGCGTGTGCGTTCGTTTTTACGTTGAGCCGGATGACGAGGAAATACGGGAAATCATCGCGGAGGTGCAGCGGGCGCAGCTCGCGAGAAAGTTTATCCGAGCCGGCAGCGCTATAATGACCTCCGGTGAGATTCGGCCCACAAACGTCGTGCCGGTGTTAGCTCCGAACAGGAGCGGCGGCAAGGCCGTGTTCCCCATGAAGTGGGGCTTCACGATGCCCAACAGGCCGATCCTTATCAACGCGAGAAGCGAAACGGCGTCTGAGAAGCCATCGTTCAAGGAATCGTGGGAGAAACGTCGCTGCGTCATTCCCGCCTCGTGGTACTATGAGTGGGAGCACCTGACAAGCAACACGGGAAAGAAAAAAACGGGTGACAAATACATGATTCAGCCGAAGATGTATTCCGTAACGTGGTTAGCGGGACTTTATAGAATGGAAGACGGCCTCCCGGCCTTTACCATCCTGACGAGGGAACCGTCAGAGGAGCTTAAGTGCATACATGACAGAATGCCTTTGATCCTCCCGAAGGAACAGATAGAAGCGTGGATAGACCCAAAGAGCGACCCGAAAGAGCTTATCAAACACGCCTTGACGGATATGGTTGCGGAAAGAGTCGAATAAGATTGGAAAACGCAGGAATCGGAATCCTGCTGTCAAACGACCATGCAACTAAATAAAAAAGCCTGCCGCAAGATAAAATGCGGCTGTGATTGCGGTTATCACGGCGCTGTACGAAATGCGAACCTTTCTCGCGGCAAAGGGGTTTATTCCGACCGCTGTACCGACGTTCACAGCCTCCGCAGTGAACGCGCAGTTTTTCTCACCGGCGATGCCCGCGCCTGCGATGGCGCCGACGAAGAGAACCGGGTCAAGCCCGAGCGTCCGCGTGAGGCCGATTACTATGGGAAACGCGATAGCGTACATCGCCCATGAGGAACCAAGTGCCATCGTCAGTCCCATCGAGAGCAGGAAGCTTGCAACTGGCAGCAGGAAGCGCGTGTTGTCAAATACGTCTATGATATCCTCAAAATAAAGGTGCAGTCCGAGGCTGTCCAGCAGGGAAGAAAAGCACATCGTTAGAAGATAGAGGATAATAGGCAGCGTCGCGCCAGAAACTCCGTCTACAAGATGCTCCATGAACTGCTCGGGACTCATCAGCCCCCGGAAGCAATAAAGCAGCAGCATAAACGCCAGTGCGACTAACAAGCCTACTGCGCTGTCTACGACGAAGCTTTTAATAACAAAGCTGCGGACGCATAGCGAACTGAGCGCCAGCACCAATATCGGCAGCATAACGTTGCTGATTTTGCCCCAGACCTCCGTCTCATGTGTGCTGAGATACTTCTCGGAACCGGTGGGCCAGAGAACGCCGTTATCCCTGTATCGTGCTTCGGCGGCCTTGATTTGCTTTGTCTTGGGGAGCTTGCCAAAGGCGAAAAGCAGCATGGCGACAATGCTTATAATTGAAAAGAAGTTGAAGGGTATAGAATGGCAGAATAAACCCAGCGCTTCGGATTTCACCGTCGCCGAAAGCGTACCGATTATAAATATCGCCCATAGCGACAGCGGAAAGAAAGAACTGAGCACCGTGGGGAGCATGCTGTGAAACAACGCAAGCTTCTCGCGGACGACGCCTTTTTCCTTTGCGGGTGTGTAGATGGCATAGGATGAACAGAGCATATTCAGGCTGTCATCGATGGAGGTTGCCGCCATAATTCCGAGCGAAGCGAGAAAAATTCCTCTGGGTGAACGCACTTTCCTGACGACGGTTTTTTCAAACGCGGTAACTCCACCGGAATGTACTATCAGATTAACCATAGCCCCCATGAGCGCCATCACGAGCACCGTAAAAACATTGTCCAAGGAGCTCATCGTATCCATAAGTGCGTCGGAAAAGCCGGGGAATAAGCCAGAGCGATAAACGAGGATGGAAGCGAGAATGCACGAGGCTACGAGCGATTCAAGCGTTCGTCTGGATATCATAACATACGCGATCATGAACGCGACGGGGAGCAAAAATGCGGGGAAACCCGTACCGACGGGAATGAAAACGTAAGCGAGTATAAACACCAGCAGCATCACCCCGTAATTAACGAGAAGCTGCTTATGAGAGAGCGGAACGGAATTCGCCGGATGCGTCAGGACACCCCTGCGAAGCCCCGAAAGAGTAAGAATCTGGGAGTGCTTGCGGGAGATTTGACTATAAACACGCTTCATAAACTCGCCATATATGTCGGGATGCTTTTTAAGAAAACCGAGAAGGTCCTCGCTTTCCATTTTGAAAACGACTGTACGCCCGAGCGCCCGGACGGTGGAAAGACGCTTCTGCCCGGACAAAACGCCGTATTCGCCGAAGTATTCGCCGTGATGGAGAATGTTGATCTGTTCATTTTCGCGCCCGAGAACAACTGCGGTCCCGGATTCGATGAAATACATGCCGTCCGGCTCACCGTCAACCGTAACGATATCGCATCCGTTTTCGTAAACGAGCCTTTTGAGCTTGCCCTTTATTTCGCATAGCTCCTGCCTGCCTGCGTTGTCCGGCGCAATGCCAAAGAAATCATATAAAAACTTTTCGCTGATTCTCTCAGCCATTCAGCTTCTCTCCAATCAAGGCGAGGAAAACGATTGTTTTCATTTCTCACACAAGAAACATTGTAGCATATCCGCGTAATGATTTAAAGTGTTTTATGCGCGGGTCTGAGTCGCGCCAAGGCGGTTTTGCTGTTCAGGATTATTCAAATTCACTTAATCCGCGCTTTATTCCTTGAATTAATTCCTTCAATAGGATATAATTTCAGTATGATTATCGGTTTGTACGCCATTTCTACTGTTGTCAGGAGGGTTTAACCATGAAAATCGCGGTTCGGTATTATACGAAGGGCGGAAATACCAAGCGCCTTGCAGAGGCAGTCGCACAGGCGGTGGGCGCCGAGGCATTGCCCATAAGTGTGCCTGTCGATGAACCGGTGGACGTTCTTTTCCTTGGAAACTCCTACTATGCGTTCAACATCGACCCTGAGGTGAGAAACTTCATCCACACCTTGAGCAAGGATAAGATAGCCAAAATCGTAAATTTCGGCTCTGCCGCCATGCTTAATTCCACCTATAAGAAGGTAAAGGCGGAGGCGGACCGGCTCGGCATTCCCATGGATGAGCGGGAATTCCACTGCAGGGGCGAATTCAAGGGCCTGCACAAGGGTCGTCCGAACGAAGCCGACATGAAAGCGGCGGCAGAATTTGCGAAAACCATTGTCGGCGAGTGATACGCTCACCGGAAGCATATTGTATATATGGAGGTAAATATGGCAAAGGTACTTCTTTTAAACGGCAGTCCCCACACAAACGGCTGTATCGCCGCGGCTTTTGACGAAATGATTAAGGTCTTTGAGACCGAGAATGTCGGGACGGAGATAATACAGCTTGGAGGCAAGGATATCCGCGGCTGTATCGGCTGCGGGAAGTGTCGCGAGAACAAAAAGTGCGTGTTCGACGACGTTGTGAACGAGGTCGCGCCCAAGCTTGAGGAGGCGGATGGCCTTGTGATTGGTAGCCCTGTATATTTCGCTTCACCGAACGGGACCATCCTTTCGTTCCTTGACAGACTCTTTTTCAGCACTCCGTTCCCAAAGCATATGAAGGTTGGCGCGGCTGTGGTAAGCTGCCGCCGCGGAGGCAATACTGCGACCTTTGACGCGCTGAACAAATATTTCACTATCAGCAGCATGCCGGTCGTATCATCTACATATTGGAATCAGGTTCACGGCCATTCGGCGGAGGACGTAAAAAAGGACAAGGAAGGACTTCAGGTTATGCGGAACCTTGCGAGAAACATGAGCTTTATGATAAAGGCCATATCCGATGCAAAAGAAAAATACGGTCTCCCGCAGAACGAATTCGGCGCATTTACAAGCTTTTCCGACGGGCTATAGGAAAAGAAAAATCGGCTATGAATTGATTTCGCGCTATACCGGACGTTTATTGCCGGTATAGCGCGTTTTTACGTTTAGCCCGAAGCGCGGCCTGCTTTTGCTTACAACAATATAACCCCGCAACGCGCCGGGGGCAAGCCCCGCGATAACGGCGATTTCATCACAGCAATCAAATATATTACAGTAATACGGAACCATCCTCCAATGCCGGGCTATGCCGCGCACAGGCGGGGCGTGCCGACAAAGTCAATGCATATTTTGATTGTTTTTTGCTCGAAAAAGAATTGACGGCTTTTCTATAATGATATATCTTAATTATGTATAAAATTTTACGAGCATATAGCTCGCTGATATTATAATAATTGCAAAACCTAAGGAGGCATTTACCGTGTACGAGATAGATAAATCCTTACTTGAGCGTATTGACAAGCTCGAACTCAGCGAAAAGAACAAGCAGTGGCGCGCGGCTATGAAGGCTGCGCCGTGGCGCGTTTTCGTTGACCGCGAGCGCCTTACTGTGCAGTCGTGGAAGGAAACGGAGGGCGAAGACCTCGAAATCCGTATAGCAAAGATGCTCAAAAAGGTCATGGACAATGTACCCATCAAAATCCATCCCTTTGACGAGATAGTCGGCCGACCTACCACCGGCGTTATCGGATGCCAGACGGCGATAAACGTATGCGGCGACTATATCCACGATATCTGGAACGACGACGGCATTATCGGCGTTACCCTCGACGCCTCCGCGATACTCAATAAGGAAGAGCTTGAAGTCCTGCGTGAGGCCGTGCGTATATTTGAGCCGAACTGTATGCCCAAGCGCACCTACGACGTATGGCATGAGCTCGTCGGCGACTGGGCGAAGGATGCGGAAGCGGCGAAGCTCAAGGACCCGGGCCTCCAAAATGGCATTACCGGACAGAGCACATCTACGCTTGACTGGCCGAACATCCTTCCCGCCG